>JABUBK010000377.1_pt1 | contig 10732 bp, 8 predicted proteins | sample 7332671 | NCBI WGS metagenome assembly JABUBK01 (sample SAMN07256342, study PRJNA390944) | subsurface metagenome | isolation source: Methane hydrate marine sediment | place: Pacific Ocean: Eastern North Pacific, ODP site 1244 | collected 2002
TATCACTATTATCCTTTTTATCTGGGAGATTCCCCTATTACATATTTCCTGATTATTATCATTCAATAGAAAATCTTCCAAGTTTAGAATATGAAAATTTTATATTTCCCCTAAAAGAGAGGAATTATAATATTCAATCAATTATATTTGGTAAAGAACAAGTAGAAATTTCAAAAGAGATCCTAAACCCATATTATGTAAAAGAGCTATATCAAGGTGATCACTGGCTTGATGCTGAAGAAATTTATGAACTGTTTGTAAAAATTATAAATGAATCTTTAACCAACGATAAGAATTTCTTTTTTGTATTCTTTAGACCAAGTGACCCTCATGTAAATTTATATGTAAATAAAATAATTGATTTTCTGAAGGAAAACGGCTTTTGGGAAAATTCAATTTTCATTCTTAACTCTGACCATGGATATTATGATAAGAATTTATATAAAAGAACTAAGTTGTTACACTTTGATGATATTCACCAATCTTCTATGCAACCTGCCTTATTCATAAAAATTCCAAAATCTTTGACTAGTTCACCCCCAAAAATCATCAAAAAGCGCGTTTATTTACTTGATATCATAGAAACTATACTTGATTATCTAAATATCAAAATTTTTCATGAGAGAGAATCAATATCTTTTAAAGAATTGATAGAAAAAGATATTGATGTCAATAAAAACAGAGTTATTCGCGGGGATTGTTATTTAATGTTTCAATCAATTAAAAGAACGATGATCATAAAGAACAATTGGAAATTATGTAATAATAATGGAAAATTTTCATTATTTAACCTAAATAAGGACCCTCTTGAAAAAAAAGATATTAAAGAAAATCATCCTGAAATTTATGATGAGTTACATCATTTCTATTTACAAACTGAACTAAAAGCTTATGAAATTATTAAATCAACTTTAAATTCTCTTTATAGTAGAAGCATTCTACCCTCAATAGAATCTGAGAAAATTTTCATTCCTAAGCAATTTCCACCTCAACTAGTGAAATTTCTTAAAGAGAGACTCAAAGAGAATAATAAAATATTTGAAGAAACTGAAATTTCTAGTCCTATATCATCTGAAAATCAGAATATTAAAACCATTCTTATTTATAATAGATTAACTGGATATGGTTTAAAGAAATTATATAAAAAATACCAAAGCTATACAAAAAAATTTATCATCTTAGATACGCAATTAAATGACGTCACTAATCAACTGAATAAAACTGGATATTTTAAATTCGTAATGAGATCAATAATTGCTCGTAGGAAGCAATTATTTCAAAGATGGAAAGAAATAGTCGTCTGGATTTTATATTTTCCCCTATACTTTAATAAACATGTTAGAAAATATTATAATTAAAGTTTTAGAAGGTATTTCCTAATTTATAACTTTTAATCTTATTTTTAATTGAATATGAGTTAACATTTCTGTAACATATAAACTATATATCATTTCGAAACAAATATAAAAAATATATAATTTTCATACCAATCTACTTGCTGAATAAATAAAAAAATATAAAAAAGTACATCAGAAAAAATGTGTAAAATATGAAAGCTATAATTATCGCAGCTGGACCAAGTACTAGACTACGACCATTTACAGAATATAAACCTAAATGTTTATTGGAAATCGAAGGAAAAACAATTTTAGATAGGACTTTAGAAATATTTTTTAGCTGTGGGATTCATGATATAGTTATTATTCGTGGATATCAGAAAGAAACAATTAACTTTCCTAACATTAGGTATTATGATAATGATAATTTTTACAATAATAATATTTTAGAGTCGCTTTTTTACGCTGAACCAGAGATGGATGATGAATATATATTCACATATTCAGATATTCTTTTTAGTAAAGAAGTTGTTCAAAAACTCCTAGATTCTCCACATGACTTTAGCCTTGTAATAGACACAGATTGGAGAGAACGATATGAGGGGCGCACGAAGCATCCTACCGATGAAGCTGAATTGGCTTTAGTAATTGATGGTAGAATAACTCACCTATCTAAATTTTTTAATCCCGATATTGCTTATGGAGAATTTATAGGTCTTGGTAAAATATCTAAAAAAGGAGCTGAAATTTTCACTCGTAATTACAATCGTGCAAAATATAACAAAACCTGTAAGTTTGCAGGACGTTTTCAGGATGCTACGATTATTGAAAAGGCTTATTTAACAGATATGTTTGAAGAACTCATTTTTAGAGGATATCCTATTTATTCGGTTGATATTGAAAGAAGCTGGGTCGAATTGGATACAGATGAAGATTATGAATATGCTAAACAATTAATTAAAGAAGGTAAAATATAAAATTTTAAATTGAAAAAGGGATAAAAAAGTATGAGTCAAGCAATTACTAATGAAAATGAAGTTAAAAAACAATTCAAATCCTGGCGGATGCGAATATTTTTTACTGTTTGGATTACATACATAATCTATTATATTGGACGTAATAATTACGCAATAGCAAAACCCTTCATCATGGATGAATTTGGTGCATATTCCGCCACATTAATGGGACTTGTTAGTACAGCTTTTCTTCTTGCCTATGCATTTGGACAATTTGTCAATGGTTTTTTGGGTGATAAAGTTGGTGCCAGACGTTTTATTACTCTAGGCTTAATTGTGTCTTCAGCTTTAAATTTATTAATGGGAGTTGCATTTGACTTTATTTGGGTAGTATTTCTTTTTTGGGGCTTGAATGGTTATTTCCAAGCAATGGGATGGGGTCCTTCCGTAAAAACCATTGCGAATTGGCAACCTCCAGATGAGAGAGGGAAATGGTCTAGTAGACTTGCTACTTCATATCTACTTGGAGGAGTTGTATCATGGGTTATTGCGATACTTATTACTGACACATTCAGTCTGGACTGGCGTTTAACTTTTATTATTCCAGGGATTATCATGTTTTTCATGGCGATTCATTTTTATATCCGTAGTAGAAATGCTCCTGAAGAGGTTGGTTTACCAACTTTAGAAGAAGAATGTGATGGTAAAATAGTAATGGGGGAATGCCGCCCTGATGAATTTGTAGGTTTTAAGTATACTCTTAACACAGTAATTAAGACTAAAACTGTTCTCTTTGCTGCATTTGGGTTATTTTGTTTAAATATGGTCAGATATGGATTAACAGACTGGCTCCCATATTTATTAAGTCCTGAAATAACGGGTGCGGAATACTTTGGTACATGGAAATCCATTTTTTACCCTATAGGGGGTACAATTGGCGTTATTATCGCTGCATGGGTTTCAGACAAATATCTTAAAAAAAGAAGAATGCCTGTAGTTTGCGCTCTTTTTATTGGGTTGGCATTTACATTATTTTTATATACATTGTTACCACCGCTTGATTTGGTTTTTGGAATTCCCGTCTTAATGTTAATAGGCTTTTTAAATTTTGGACCTCATGCACTTTTAGTTTCTACAATACCCATGGAATTTGGTACAAGAAAAGCATCTTCTGCCGCCACGGGATTTATTGATGGAGTGGGATATATTGGAGCTGCTATTACAACTTTTACATCAGGAGCTCTTATTGATGCTGCTGGTTCTGGAGCTGCTTTTGCGCTTTGGATAATTGTTGCTTTAGTAGGTGGAATAGTCCTATTATTTGATTGGAAAAGCATGCCAAAAAGAAGAGAATACCTTTAAAGCTTTTTTTTTTAATTGCTGATAACTTATGTAATACTTAAAAGAAAAAGCTAATTAATTTTTAAATAAGTCATTACTCTAAAGCGGATATTACGAAAAATAACATATTAAGTTCTATAAATATATTCGAATATGCTGTCAATAATAAGGGAAAAAAAGGTAATCTATGCATCTTCTTCTGTATATGGAAATCCGATTTACACTCCTAGTGATGAAGAAAAATTTATTTTCAATTTTAAATAATATTATAATCTTGCTAAATCGGACTTATAATTTCAATCTAATAAATTTTTATCTATTACATTTTTCTTAAATTGTTCTAAATCTTCTTTAGAATCAATATCTTCAGTTGTATCGTTAATTTCAACCCAATATTTTTCACGAAAAAACCTTTTGCTTTTCTCTTGTTTTTCTAAATAGGAAAAAAGACTATTTAGCTTTCCTTTATTTTTTCCCGTAGAATTTTCTATTGCTTCAAGAGAATCTTTTATTCTTCTTTCTTTTTCGCTAAAGGGGATCTTTATGCCATAGATCTCCTGTTCTATTTTAAAGGTATATTTATAAGACTTGGTTCTTCCAAAAAAGCAAAAATCTTTCTTAGAATTTAATATTTTTTCTAAACAATTTTTAGAAAATATAACATCTCCAAGTAAAATAATATTTCTATCAACCCATTCATCTTGGGTGGATAGCATCGACTCAAGTGTATATCTCCTTTTTGATGGGTTTATAAAGTATATTGTATTGTCATTTAATTCTTTTATATTGTTTCTAATATCATCACGATGGGTTATAATAAAAATTTCGCTGATTCTATCATATTGCTTTAAAAATCTTATTATTCGTCTTAAAATTTCTTCCCCAGCTATTTTAATCAATTGTTTTGGTTTGCATCCAAATCTGGTGGATTCTCCTGCACATAAAATAAAGACTCTATTATTCATTTTTTATCTATATATAAAGAATTAAAATATTTTACATAATGATTTTATTTCTTGTGTTGGTAATATAAACTTCCTAAAAAAGTTTATCAATGTTCTCAGAAATTCTTTAAAATCGAGTAAAATGTATTAGTAACTAAATTTTTGTACTCTGTATTATCTTTAGATAGCTGTTTCTCAATGGTTTCAGGTTTTATGATTTGAAGATTTTGGTAAATAATTTATTTTTCAAAAAATTTGTAAGTATAATATAAATTAAGATGCTTTTAAAATGCAAGATGAAATTTAAAGAATTCAAAAAGATCTGTCAGGGAAAAAAAATAGAAAGAACAAAAAGAAAAAAAGCTTGGTGGCACTCTCCTGCTCACTTTATCTCTCCTTATATCACCTGGATATTAGTAAAAACCCCAATTACTGCAAATTTTGTTACAGTTTTCGGAATCATAATTGGTTTAATAGGATTATTATTGATTGGGTTAGGATCCAACTTTTTTATTATCCTTGGTTTTATATTATTATATCTATATCAAATCTCCGATGAAGTAGACGGGGAGATTGCAAGATATAAAAAACAAATTTCATTGCGAGGAATTTATTACGATGAGATAGGACATTTAATCATTCTGGGATGTTTTTTCTTTGCTTTTGGTTATAGCATCTATAATATCAATACAAAATTTCTATACATAATTTTAGGAGCAGTAGCATCTTACTTCTTATTAGGAATAAGAATAATCCGTAAGATAGCCATGATAGCGTCTACTAAGAGTGAAATCAGAAATATTATTAATCGAAAAATAGAAAGTAACCAATTTAAATCGTCAAAAAAAGGTATTATTAAATTTATGAAAGGTTTAATTATTAATCTTGTTAATGCTTTTAGTCATCCTTATATCATTGTAACAGTATTTTTCATTGGCTTCTTATTATATATAAATTTTGGTTATTTACAGATATTAGAAATTATTATGATAGTTTATACTGTTTTTATGTTTATTGTATTTTCATCATTTATGATAGTTAAAGCTAAAAGTCTTGAAAAGGATATTATCAAGATTTTTCAATCTATGAATAAATATGATTAATTACAAATTAAAGAAATGTTAAAATAAAGTTGAAATCAAATAACCGACCAAAAGTGCAGACGAAATAATGATTCATCCTAAGCAGAGAGATCAAGCAGAAATCCTGGTTCTTTTTCTTTTATCTAGCATTTGAAAAGAAAAAGCTAATTAATCATAGTTTCTTTAAATACATATCTCAAATTTAATTTTCATATTAGTAGATTGGAGATCTGACACAATTAATTATTTAATACTAAAATAAGTAATTAATCTAAATTTATGAGAAATTAAAGTGATTATAATGGAATTGAAACTAACGAGTAGGATCTTGCCCAATGAAAGAAGAAGAATGCTTAAAGATCTACTTCAAAACAAAAAATTAATTAGAATTATAGAAGCACACAATGGTCTTAGTGCTATAATCGCTAATAACATACAAGAAAAAATTAAAGATGAAGTACTTGAATTTGATGGATTTTTATTAATATTAAGATTGGTCCTTTTCGGTTTTTAATTTTATCAATCGATTTTAATAAATCTTCGATGTTTTCAACTCGAACACCCCATTTATAATTTGATGTGAGAGCAATATTTACAAAGTCAACATTAGATGAATTAGTTGGTTGACCACCAGTAGATTCATGAGCTTCATTATCTAAAATAATATGGACAAAATTAGAAGGTGAATTTTTTCCTATTGTTGTAAAAGAACCCATTTGCATAATAGCAGCGCCATCTCCATCAAATAGTATAACTCTATTTTTTGGTTTATTTAGTGCTATACTTAATCCAATCGAGCTGGCACAACCCATAGAACCAATATTATAGAAACTTTTATGATGATCTTTATTTCTAGATTCTCTATATTCATATAGCTCTCGTGTAATATAACCTGTAGTTGAAACAATGATTTCATCGTTGTTCAAATTATCCATAATTAGCTGAATTACGTCTTTAGTGGTTAGGCTATAATTGTTTAATTGCTTAAATCTCATTTCATAATCTTTAAAGAAGCCTCTCCTAAAAACAAAAGCGTAAGGACCCTTATTTTCATTGAAATAATTTAATGCTTTAGTAAGTTCTTTTTTAACTACACTCAAATCTGGTTCCAATACGATATAAGGTATTTGGAGAGTGTCTAATAATTGTAATGTGATCTTTCCCATTTTTTTATGTTGAGGAGCATCAATTTTTCCAGGTTCACCACGCCATCCGATCATTAAAAGAATAGGAATTGAATATACATCAGGATCACATAAGGATGTTAAAGGATTGACTGCCTTTCCGAGTCCGGAATTCTGCATATATACAATTCCTACTCTATTAGTTGCTAAATGATAACCAGATGCTAATGCAATAGCTTCACATTCATTACATGCAACAATATTTGTTAGATCTTTACTCTCATTATCTGCTAAAAACCTCATCAAATCTTTAAAAGTTGAGTCTGGAATTCCTGTAAAGAAAGTAAAATTATTATTTCTTAGAATTTCAAAAAATTTTTCACAAGAAATCATTTTATTCTATATTACATACTGTTTTACTTATTATTATTAATATAATTTTTTACTCCTTCTAAATCTTCATAATCATCAATTTCGACGCAAAATTCATTATAATAACAGGGTTTTAGAATAAGAGTATCAAGAATTTCATTTAAAGCATCTTCAGCATAACAATTTACTTTGTTATTATTTACAAATTTTTCTATGTGATTAAGCCAACTTAACATAAATTCCTTAGTTAGTTTGTATAACGGAGCTAAGAATGCAGCATTCTGTCCAAACATATTAACCCCAATTTTACTTATTCTGTCATTTAGTATAATTGCTTTAAAGTCTTTTACTGGAGGTGGAATTTCTTTGTTGACTAATACACAATCACTATCTTTCGATTCAAGTAATAACTTTACCAACTTTCCAGAAAATATTAAATCCCCATGAGAATATAAAACATCATCGTTAATCACGTCTTTAGCTAAATATATAGAATATATATAATTGGTTTTATCATGAAGTGGATTATTAATATACTGAACGTTAATTGAATTGTAATGTTCATTAATATGATTTTTAATTTGCTCCTCAAATGGGCCTGTTGGAATGATAAACTCTTTAAATCCATGCTTAAGTATACTTTTTAATTGATGATCTAAAATTGTTTCACTATTATTTATTTTAACAAGACATTTTGGCATATTATTGGTTAGTGGAGCCAATCTTTTACCTATTCCTGCATTTAATAGTATAACTTTCATCTTATTTCTTCTAAAATATTTCGTAATTGAGTTTCTGTTAATAATCTTGGATTATTTTTGACTCTATCTGGATTAAATCCGTTCTTTATGATTAGTTCTATATCATCCTGAGTTTTTATTCCCAATTTCCCTAGTTTTGTTTCTAATCCAATATCTTTGATTAAATTCCTAATTTTTTCTTTTGCTTCAATAAAGTTCGAAGCTCCTATGATTGTCAATAGTTCTTCCATAGTTTTTTTTACATAATCAACTCCACGAGGATCTTTAACGTCTTTATTATCAATATTCGAATTGAAAACAATCATAGAAGGTAAAGTTAAAGCTACAGCATGTCCATGGGGTACATTATAATAAGAAGTAATAGGATATGAAATGGCATGACAAGCAGTAGTTTTTGTTATATTTATTGCCTTACCAGATAAATTTGCAGCCATTGCCATGCTATTTCTAGATTCCTTATTGGGATTATGAACTGCTTTTAAGATGTTTGTTATTATTAACTTTATTGCTTTCTCAGAATAATTCTTAGATTCATTTGTAGAATTTATATTCCAATAGGATTCGATAGCCTGAGTAAGCGCATCCAACCCAGAAGAAGCTGTTATATTTTTTGGCATACTATCCGTAAGTTGAGGATCGACAATTACATATTCAGGCTGCATATACATAGGATCTGCTAATGAATACTTTATTTTATCTATATAAACCACAGCAAAATGAGTTGCTTCACTTCCAGAACCCGCCGTTGTTGGAATCCGGACGAGAGGGATTCCTTTATTTTTTATCTTTTTTCTTTTTAAAAGAAAATCTTCAGGAGAACCATCATTAGTATATAATATTGAAATACATTTTCCCATATCTAAAACTGATCCTCCTCCAACAGAAATAATAACATCAAACTTTTGTCTTTTAAATAGATCTATACCCTTTTTTATATCTATACTTTTAGGATTTGGAGAAAAATCATTAAAATGATAAAATTCATAACTTTTAAGAATTTTAAGTATAATTTTACTTATATTGGTTTTCTTAAAAGAGTTTTTTCCAGTTATTAAAAATACTTTCTTAAAAGAATGGTCTTCGAGGATCTTATTCAATTTTCTAATCGAGTTAAATCCTAAATATTCAATCATTTTCATGCTTAATTTAAGTAAAATATTTCAGTTATAAATGCAGGTTAAATGTTAAATATTGTTAATTAAATTAGTTTTTCAGCAATCTCAATATCTTTTTTATTATGGAGCTCAAACCATCCTTTATGGACTTCTAAAATATCTACTCTAAATCCCCTATCTATGACTTCTTGTATAAGATCTATAAATGATGCATTCTCAAACGAATTTGCTTCATGAAAATTGCCTTCATGATTCAATTCACATTCATGATATATTTGCTTAATAATTTCAACACCGTATTCTGAGAAGTATGCTATTCCAGTAAATTCGTAATCAGCCATATCCATATTGATGCTCCTTCCTATTCTTATAATCTCATTTTCCTTTTGATAAAGATCTCTTGTTTGTTCACTTGGCTTATTTTTTGTTAGAATAAGTTCAAGGTTTTTATCAATTTTATGTTTATGATAAGTATAAGAATTATCTAATACTAAAATAATATCTCCTTTAGAGTTGAGCAAATTTTTTATTATCTGTTCATTAAACAAGATATCAGAATAAATAAAAAGAAATCCTCCCTCCATATACTCTTCAGCTTTAAATAGAGAATGTAAAATATAATACTTATTATATTCATCATTATCGATATATTTTACTCCATCAACATTAAATTCCTCTTTTTTACATCCTCTGATAACTGTTATATCATTAATTCCACAATTCTTTAGTGTTTCTATTTGCCTTTGAAGAACAGACTTCCCTTTTAAAAGCGTCATTGCCTTTGGGATATTAAATTCAGGATCAGTACCAGCGGCAGGTATAATAACTTTTATAGGACCTTTAATATATTTCATATCTTTTTCTTTTACATCTAAAAAACCGACATCTTTAAAAACAGTTTTAACAGGGCTACACATCGATTCTGCTTCAAAGGCTCTTTTATTCCTCAAAATAATCGAAGCTGCTTCCTTCATAGCTTTATGAGCTGCCCGTAAAAGATGGTTAGCATATATAATGATGTTAAAACCATGGTCTATTAATTCATCTTCTGTAATTGTATTATAGGTAGTAGGGACACAGACTAGTGGTTTTCTAAAACCTAACTCTTTTGTTAATTTTTCATATTCTTTAGCAAATTCTAAAATTTCTTTAGGATCCCTTTGCTTAGAATGAATCATTATTCCATCTGCACCAGCAAGTAAATACTTCTTAGCTCTAAAAATAGCATCTTTTAATCCTGAACCAGCTATCAAACTTTCAATTCTAGCAACAATCATAAAATCATCAGAAATTTGAACATCTTTACCCCTTTTAATTTTTGTAGCAAAAACATCTGAGTCTTCTTGATCTTGGATAGTACCGCCTTCCAAACTATTTCTCTTTGGAAATTTTTTATCCTCAATAATAACCATTGATACACCCATATCTTCTAGTGCACGAATAAAGTATTCGAAATTAGCTGCTTCACCTCCAGTATCTCCATCAATAATTATTGGTTTATTTGAACCATTTAATATTTGTCTAAGAGTATCATATCTTGATTCAGCTCCTATAACTTCAATATCAGGATATCCTTTAGCAGCACTATCTGTAAAACTACTAGCCCAAAATCCATCAAATTCAAGTACTTCATCTTTAATTTTTTCTTGTATGTTATTAGCGATTATAGCACTAAGACCATTGTGTGCTTCTATAATTCT
>JABUBK010000378.1_pt1 | contig 10730 bp, 6 predicted proteins | sample 7332671 | NCBI WGS metagenome assembly JABUBK01 (sample SAMN07256342, study PRJNA390944) | subsurface metagenome | isolation source: Methane hydrate marine sediment | place: Pacific Ocean: Eastern North Pacific, ODP site 1244 | collected 2002
CGCGAAAGCGGGGAGCAGGAATCCAGTGATTAGTCACAAATATAATCTACCCCCAATTATTGAGAACTTACAAAAATAAAGAAAAAAATGGGGGGGAACTGAAGTTTTTTCTAATTATTGTGTTTATATTTTTTGTTATGGGCTAAGGTTTCTTCAATGATATTCTGCAGTTCTTTTTCTCCAAAAGGCTTACTTATAAATCCAAAATGCATTGTTTCCTTTGCTCTATCCATCGTAGTATTATATGAATAAGCAGTGAGATAAACTACAGGGATTCGTAAGCTCTTGTAAATCTGATTGGCAGCACTCACACCATCTATCTTTCCTTTTAGTTTAATATCCATCAAGATTAAATCAGGAAGCATGCTAGACGCTTTTTTTATTGAATCTTCTCCGGATGATACTACGCCAGAAATTTTGTATCCTAGATTTTCAAGCATGAATTGGATGTCCATGGCAATGACATTTTCATCCTCGACAATTAATATATTGGGACTTTTTTCCAGAATTAATTCATACATTTTATTTACCTCTACCTCTCAGAGATTAATTCATCTTTTAAGATAATTTAGTCGAGTAATTGGTAGAAAAATTGAAAATAGTACAAAGCCTACTTTTCATTATAGAACCTTTGCATCATTGACAAGACAAAGAGCGTATTTTATTATAAATATAATAAAATGTGATTTGGATGGAAAATGTACGACATCGAAATTAACATCTATCGCTTTTTTAATCGCGAAACCGGGCGAGAATTCCTATTCCTATTTTTCCTATTCTTTGTACTGGGGATCGTTTTACCTCCATTAATATTCTTTTTGCCTCTTCTCTTCTATTTATTTGTAGTCTCTTTCTTTAGAAAACTCTCCCCTCTAGTCCTGTTAAAATCCAAATATGTCCCAAGTTATTCCGAAGCCCGGAGCCCACCTTATCAGATTTTCCCTCACTAATTATCACTCAAAGAAATCCTGACTAAAAAGAGGGAAATCATGACCAATAAAAACAAAACAAGAATACTGCATCTTTTAAATAAAATGCGCGGTGTTCCGATAATTGAGCTGGATTTAAGGAAATACAAGGGGATTCTTTCCAAAATCAATGAGTTCAACCTGGAAAAGGTTTCGGATAGAGCGCTCAAGAAAATGTCTGTCTGCCTCATTAAACAAGCAAGGCAAGGAGTCCCCCTAGACGATTTGTTAATCGAGGCCTTTGCCCTTGTCCGTGAAACAGCATGGCGTACGATAGGGCTGCGGCCCTTTGATGTCCAGGTCATAGCTGGAATCGTCATGCATCAAGGTAAACTCGCTGAGATGAACACCGGAGAAGGAAAAACTCTGGCTGCTGTCTTCACGGCTTACTTGAACGGGCTTACTGGTAAAGGTGTGCACATACACACTTTTAACGATTATCTGGCGCACAGGGATGCTACATGGATGGGACCTATTTATAAGTTTCTAGGATTGAGTGTAGGATGCATCCAGGATGGGATGCCTCCTAGCAACCGTAAAAAAGCTTATGCCTCTGATATCACATATGCTACAGCCAAAGAAGCTGGCTTTGATTACCTTCGTGATTATCTATGTTATAAAAAGGAAGATCTTGTTCACAGGGATTTCCATTTTGCTATTATTGACGAAGCAGATTCGATTCTGATTGACGAATCCCGCGTTCCTCTCGTTATTGCTGGAGCCACAGGCAAACTGGATACGGATCCCAGCTATCTAGCTGAGATAGTCAAAGGCCTCAGAGACGGGATTGATTTCGATACAGATGAAGGGAAAAGAAATATTTATTTGACAGATTTAGGATTAGAGCGTATTGAAAAAATACTCGTTTGTGGAAATCTCCATGATTCTAATAATCTTGATTTATTGACCAGGTTGAATCAAGTACTCCACGCCGAGTTCCTCCTGCACCGAGATATCGATTACATTGTGAGAAATGGAAAAGTAGAGATTGTGGATGAGTTCACAGGTAGGGTTGTTGAAGATCGGCACTGGCCAGACGGGCTTCAAGCTGCAGTCGAAGCCAAAGAAAAACTCCATCTAGGTTCAGGAGGTTCAATCCTAGGCTCAATAACTCTGCAGCATTTTTTGCGGTTATATCCAAAAATGTGCGGAATGACCGCTACTGCTCAGCCCGCTGCTTCGGAGCTCTATGAATTCTACAATTTGAAAATCGTTGTTATTCCTCCCAACCGACCCTGTGTCAGAGAAGACTTCCCAGATGTTATCTTTACCCATAAAGAAGCCAAGACAAAGGCATTAATAGCAGAGATCAAACATTGGCACGCCATCGAAAGACCAATTCTTGTGGGAACGGCAAGCGTTGAAGAATCAGAAGAGTTAGCTTTGTCTCTTAAAGAAGCCGGTATCATGTGCCAAGTTCTCAATGCGAAAAATGATGAATTAGAGGCGAGAATCATAGCCAGAGCCGGTTCACCTGGTACAGTGACGATCTCAACCAACATGGCCGGCCGGGGAACAGATATCAAACTTGGAGGGGATAAAGAGCAGGAACGGGATAAAGTTGTGAAGCTCGGCGGATTATATGTAATTGGTACGAATCGGCATGAGAGCATCAGGATTGATAATCAGTTGCGTGGACGGGCTGGTCGCCAGGGAGACCCAGGAGCCTCCCGTTTTTTTATCAGCCTTGAGGATAATCTTATCGAACGATATAGAATCCAAAATCTCCTTCCAAAAAATATTCGCAGCCTGAGGCAGGACTCCCCTATTGAGAATCCTTTTGTTAATCGAGAAATTGCAAGAGGACAGCGTATCATAGAGGGAGAGAACTTTGAAATCAGAAAAACACTCTGGCGATATTCCTCTCTTGTTGAAAAACAACGGGAAATGGTCCAGCGCAGACGTCAAGAAGTCCTCCTTGATGAATCTCACTTAGATTTGCTTTCGGAAAAATTTCCTGAGCGCTATTCAGAGCTCGAATCTTGGTTGGGAAAGGATCTGATGCAAAAAATAGAAAAACAGATCACAATATTCCAAATAGATCGCTGCTGGGCCGAACACCTCGCGAGAACTTCCGATGTTCGAGAAAGTATCCATTTAATGAGTGTAGCAGGAAAATCTCCACTTGATGAATTCCATAAGATCGCGGTCAATGACTTTCGGGAATTCGAGCAAAAAATTGATGCTGAAATCATCAATATATTCCAATCACTCCCTATAACAAAAGAAGGCATTAATTTGGACAAGGAAGGTATCAGAGGACCATCTTCAACCTGGACTTACCTCATCAACGACAATCAATTTGAAGAGATGCTTAAAGGGAGCAACATTGGATTCAATGCTGCCGCAGCCGGATTCTATGGGCCACTCTATATTGTTTTGAAACTTTGTCAAAAATTTTATCGGAAAAAGAAGGATTAATTCGCGCCATTTTTCCTAGATTGACCCTTTTTTTCATGTATGTTATTTTAACCTGAACGCATTCAGACAGAATCGGTGAATAATTGAGAAGAAATCGACGGCACGTAAAAAACCAATCCAAATCTATAAAAATCTTTATAAGGGGTTATAAATCATGAAAGCTAAAATCTCATTTACTATCATTATTATCTTCCTTATTACGGTGACTTGCCTCTTTGTCAAAGCCCAGGAATCTGAGGAACCTAAGAGCCCTCTTCTTAACTCATGGGAACAATACTTAAAGCTTAAAAAAGATTCAGAATTCGGCCTGCAATGGATTTCTATCGGACCTGTCATGAATTCGGCAAGGGTTGAAGCTGTTCAATGTGATCCAACCCACCAGGGAACTATGTATGTTGCCTTTGGCTCGGGAAACCTATGGAAAACCACAAACCACGGCCTAACTTGGAATCCTATCTTTGAGAACCAGTCAGCTCTTGGTATCGGCGACATAGCACTGGCACCTTCAAATCCCGATATCATCTGGCTTGGCTCAGGAGAAAGCCTCAAAAAGGCAAGGAATTTCACTATGCCGGGCACTGGCGTATTTCGCTCTGATGATGGAGGTAATACGTGGAAAAACATGGGGCTTCATGATTCATATCATATTGGTGAGATTGCAGTTCATCCAAAAAATCCGGATATAGTCTTTGTAGCAGTAATGGGGCATTTCTGGTCAACCAACAAGAATCGAGGGCTTTACAGGTCATTGGACGGAGGGAAAACATGGGAACACGTTCTTTATGTTAACGAGCGTACAGGAGCCAACGATGTTGTTATTGCTCCATCTGATCCGAATATCATCTACGTCTCTATGTGGGAAAACAATCCCGGCCTATACGGAAAAGAAAGCGGAATATATAAAAGCACAGACAGCGGCAAGACATGGGCCAGGCTAAAAGGCGGTTTTCCAGACGGCCCTAAAACAGGCCGAATCGGCCTTGCTGTATCCTGGTCCAACCCTGATAAAGTCTATGCCCTTTTGGACAACCTGAATAAAAAAAGGAATCTTGCAGCAGAAGTATACCGTACCCTTGATGGAGGTAAAACCTGGGAAAGAACTCATAAGGATGAACTTTTGATCTTTCCGGGCATTGGGTGGTATTTTACCGATTGTTATCTGAACCCCAAGAACGATGAAGAGATCTTTGCACTTGGCGTGAGAATCGCACACAGTACTGATGGAGGCAAAAGATTTGAACTGATCGGTGGAGATGTGTTCCACATCTTTCCCAGCCCGGCCGATCCCCTGCACCTCGACCATTGTGAGCTATGGATAAATCCTCTCAACCCCAACCACCTGGCTCTTGGGAATGACGGAGGTCTATATGTAAGTTATGACAAAGGTAAATCCTGGATGCATTACAATAACATTCCAGCCGGGGAATTTTATGACATCTCCGTTGATAATCAAGATCCCTATTACGTATACGGCGGTGTTCAGGATGACTCATCAGTATTTGGCCCTGCAAAAGAATGGAAGCCCAAATACCCTGATGGGTGGAAATATGTCTGGATCGACGCATGGTCTGGAGGCGACGGCTGTTTCACGATACCCGACCCGGAAGACCCGAATACAGTTTATTTTTCGTCACAATACGGGAGAGTAATGCGTAAGAATATGAAGGCTGACCGTTCTGTGTCAATACGCCCCCGATTGCCCAAGGAGCATAAAGGAAAGCTAGCTTATACTTTCGTAGCCCCATATTTTATTTCTCTGCATAATCATCTAACACTTTATCATGCCGGCAACTATGTTTTTAAAAGCCTGAATAGGGGTGACTCCTGGAAGCTCATCAGTCCTGACCTGTCAAAGTCATCATATAAAGAGAAGATATCCATCGCAATGGGCGCCATCGCCGAATCCCCCCTAGAGCCGGGACTTCTTTATGCAGGAACCGATAGAGGAGCTTTCTGGGTTACCAATAATGACGGCATAGAATGGACAGAACACTCCAAAGGGCTTCCAAACAGGTATATCAGGAGCATCTGCCCTTCCCGATTCAACAAATCAAGAGTCTATATTGCTATCACAGGTATCAATGATGATGATCTAAAGAAATACCTTTTTGTTTCGGAAGATTACGGAAAAACCTGGAAATCAATCACCTCTAACCTTCCCGACGAAGTAGCATATGTCATCCTGGAAGACCCCGTGAGTGAAAATATTCTATATGCCGGTATGTACAGGGGGGTTTACATATCTACGGATCGTGGTCAAACCTGGTCCTTGCTGGGCCCTGAAATGGCAGCAACATGTATCTCCGACCTTGTCATCCAGGAGAGGGAAATGGATCTTGTGGCAGGGACACACGGCAGAGGAATCTACAAAATGAATATAAGGCCTATTCAGCAGGTATTTGAAAAAGGCAATCCTCAGAGCCATGTTCTTTTTAAAACGCCAGTTGCACGCTTCCCCTGGATCAACGACACCCACCGGGACCCAAAGTACAGTACAGTAGAAAAGGTTCCGATTACTTTTTATCTTTTGAAAGATACAGAGGTTACTATCAGCGTGAAAAACAAGAAAGGTAAGCTCATCTGGTCCACTCCCTTTATGGCCCGCAGAGGCTTCAACCAGTTCAGATGGGACCTTGTAAGAGAAAAAGTAGATAGTCCGAAACCCTATTTTGTTCACTATTACAGATTCGCCACTCCGGGGACTTATGAAATTCATATTTCTGGCGATGAAATTGACCTGAAGGGCAAACTTACCATCATTGAGCGTAAATCACCGGATCTTTAAACCTTGCAGCTTCTCTTTTTCTTCATAGAGAATATACATGCTATGAAATCCTCAGTCGAGATAATCTAAGAATTAGAGCTCGCCCCAAAGCCAAGAATTAAGATAGCCAAGCAGATAAAGGTTTCAAGCTCCATTTTTTCCCTTAAATTTGGCCTGGATTATGCAACTTGACACATTAAGGGCTTTACCATATCTTATTAAAAAAAGAAAGGAGTCAATTAATGTTTGTAAAAGCTATTGACGATGTAAAAACTATTTCTTATGCTGAAGGCGTACAAAAACGCGTAATTATTGGCCCTAAGGAAGGGGCACCCAATTTTGTTATGCGAGTCTTCGATGTTTCACCAGGCCATAGTAGCATGTATCATACTCATAACTGGGAACACGAAGTATTAATTCTCAGCGGTGAAGCGATTTTAATAAATGCAGAGGAAAAGGAAATCCAGCTAAGACCTATGGATGCCATCTTTATCCCTCCTAACGAGAAACACTGTTTAAAGAACACAGGAAAAGAAATACTACGTTTTTTATGCATGGTGCCGATATCGGGCGAAGACACACCGTAATTCTGACTTATTAAACTTAAAAATTGGAAAAATTATTTAGCAACGAAAAAACAAATTGTTATTCTTAAGCTATTTTCAAAATAGGAGGATAGATGAAAAAGATCAATCTTCGCGAGTTAATCAAGGATATTAAAGAACCGTGGGAGCCTCACGATATTACTTTTATTAATGAGACTGCTCTCAGAATTGCCAAAATTGATGGTGCTTATGACTGGCATGTCCATCAGAACGAAGATGAATTATTCATGGTCCTTAAGGGTAAAATATTTATTGATACTGAGAATGATTCCACTGACCTAAATGAAATGGAGTGTTATTTAGTTAAAAAAGGGATAAGGCATCGTTCGCGTTCGGAAAAGCCTGCATGGATATTATTGATTGAACCGAAATTGACAGCAACTAAAGGGGAATTAACATAAGGATTTCTTTTCCCTTAATGAGTGGCGTGCAGGAATGACAGACACTTACACTCAATCGTCATTCCCGCGGAGGCGGGAATCCATAGCTACTACCCCCAATTATTGAGAACTTACTAAAAAAGCAGTTAAGCGATTCAAGGACCTTGATGATTTGCAATATTTAGCTGAACTAAAAAAAACGAACAGCTAAAACACAATACACAAAAGCTGAAAAACAAAGGAAAGGAGGTTTCGTTATTCCAAACAATTCATCTCCAATCCAAAATGACTCCATACCTCATCTTAAAAAACTAGTCGAAGCGTACAAAAACGACAATTTTGATGTCGCTGATCCTGAAGGTATTTTCCAGTTTGATGGGAAAGTGGGCATTGTGGCCACCCACAAGACAGCTATCAATTCAAATACCAAAAAAAAGAAAAAAGCTTATTATGTGGAAGGAAATCATTATCAGATGGGATACCTCATGGGATTAATGGCAGAGCAGGAAATCACAGTCATGACAACTGATTATGTCGATAATATCTTTTTTGATTTTGTAAATCTGGACATAGAGGGTGAATTGAGAAAAATAATTGGTGAATTCCTGATTAACATAGTTCTCTCAATTGCCAAAAATATTGAACAGGACATCCCACAAAAATATAAAGATGAAATGCAGGGTATCTTTGATGGATGTAAGGAAGCTAATCCCAATACAAAAGTAAATAAGGAAGACCTTTTTGTTCTCAATGTGGGTGTAGACGCACTGCTATCTGTTGTATATCCAGGCAAATTCCCAAAACTAGACTTGAAAAAGCTCACAAAAAATGTAAAGACCCAATTAAAAACTAAGTTAAAATTAAAACCAAAAATAAAATTAAAACCCAGCAAACACCTGCGAATCCCGATCATGTGTAATGGCTTCTCAATCTTTGGTGAAGCAGCGGCCGGAAATTCACATTTCATGGGAAGAGATTTTATGTTTCCCACTGCTGATGTCTTTCAAAATGTAGCATGTTTGACAATCTACAACCCAGACGAAAATGAACTTCCGATTGTTAGCATGGCCGCACCTGGAATGGTAGGTAGCATTACTGCAATGAATACCAGAGGAGTTGCTTGTGGAGTCGATATGGCTCCTTCTGGAAATTGTAATCCAGACCGGCCTGGCATGAACTCGCTTCCACTGGTGCGTCATAGTATTGTTCACGGAGACACCTGTGATGAAGCGGTTAATGTAATGGTAAATATCCAGCGGGGCGTGTCATGGATTTATGTTCTTGCTGACGGAACAAACGATAAATCCTGTATTGTGGAGACCGGAAAGTCAACTGACAACATTAATTTTCTCAAATATCCACCACTATACCTGAGAATACTGGGCATGCTACCCACAAAAAAATTCATACAACAACACTCTACTATCGAGCCTCAAAACGGCCTTATGGTTCGATGGAACGACTATGAATACACTGATGAGTATATAACCAAATTCAACAAAGGATTGTGGAAATTTTATAAACTGATAGTTCGCCTTTTTAAAAACCGCAAAATACAGATATATCCTGATGCCTTCGATGAGGATGGTTATATCAACAAAACTATGTCAGATGAGAATTGTCCTTATGCTTATTATTTTGCTCCCCAGAGGGATAGACGAGATGATGTTGTACTTACTACAAATCATTTTATCATACCGGAAATGAGGCTGTGTGCTATGTTCCCCTGGTCAGTATTGGTTGCTCAGGGAAATCTGGATGATATTCAATGGCGTTATGATGAATTGAACAACGAGATTTTCGCAGCTTTAGAAAACGGTGGTACTATAGACTTCGATAAAGCCAAAGATCTTATTTCATTCCTTAGACCAGATGGAAAATTCAAAGAATACTATAATACTGATAATTTACCTCTATCAGAAGTTCAGGTTCACGGCAGTATTTCAATTTTAGACCTCAAGAATAAAATAATTGAAAGTCTTTACGGATATTTTGCCGACGAATGGGTCAGAATAACACTCCCAAATTACATTAAAGAGAGGATATGAATTTTTCAATGGGCATTCCCATCCGTCTTGTCTAGGGCCCCGAATAATTTGATTTTAATTCAGACTAAGAACCTTGGTCATATTGCTGTTTTAATCTCTTCAGCATCTGGGGAAAAGCTGTAACTTCTCAATAAGTGTGGGTAGTAGCTATGGATTCCCGCCTCCGCGGGAATGACGATTGAGTGTAAGTGTCTGTCATTCCTGCACCTGCTACCCGCCTTCGCGGGAATGACGATTGAGTGTAAGTGTCTGTCATTCCTGCAAAAGCAGGAATCCAGTGATTAGTCACAAATATAATTTACCCCCAATTATTGAGAACTTACGAAAAGCTCAGGTTTTTTAAGCTGCGAAGTTCCCCCATTTTTTTCTATCAGTTTGGGTATTTGAGGATGGCTCCGCTCTAGAGAAGATTTTTAACGCCATTCTCTGTATGGACTTTTCGATTTTCATGTTATATATGATGAAATTAAACATCTGCTGACCCGTCCTTTTGGTCGTCCTTCGAGAAAGCCGGTTGTTTGGTTTCATGATTTCAAGTACCAGGCGGACAGCTGGCAAAAGAGGCGTCGTGTGGTGGCGAAAGTTGAATGGCACCAAGGAGATTTATTCCCGTCCTCTCTAATCAGGTGAGGTTATGTTTGTTTATACTGGCCTATAATCTGGGTAACCTTTTGCGACGCTTGGTACTTCCAGGAAAAATCAAGCATTGGTCACTTCGGAGCCTGCTTACCAAACTCATAAAGATCGGGGCTAAGGTCCTTAGACATAGCAGGTATGTTACATTTCAAATGGCGTAGGTTGCTATAAGCAAGGAGCTATTTGCAAAGATATTGTCTCGGATTAATCGATTACGATGTTGTTCTGTTTAACACGAAATTCTCAAATTAGGAATCAATGGACAGATATCTCTAATTCTCGGATTTGTGGAAGAAAATTGTAAAGATCGAAGAAAATAGTGATATTTTGATTCCAATATACTGATAAAATGTTGTATTATGAAAAAAAAATGATTAATAATGGATTTTAAATCAATATGATGCCCAATATTCTCTTTTGTGAAGTTGATATGGGGAATATTGGTTAATATTGCAGATGAGGCTTTACCAATGAACAGTAAAAAAGTCATCATCATAGGCGCTGGAATTTCGGGTTTATGTGCAGGTAGCTACCTTCAGATGAATGGTTATGACACGGAAATTTTTGAACTGCACAATGTTTCGGGAGGTTTATGCACGGCCTGGGAAAGAAAGGGATACACATTCGATTTCTGTATCCACTGGCTTGTCGGCTCAACTCCTTCTGATAGTTTTTATAGTCTCTGGAATGAACTTATTGAGATGGAAAACCTCGAATTCGTAGACCCGGATATATTTTTTCAAATTGAGGACATTGAAGGCAAAACACTCCGGATATTTACGGATGTCGACAGATTGGAAAAAGAGATGAGGGCAGTTGCACCTGAAGACAATGATCTCATCGCTGAATTTATCTGGGGAATAAGGAAGTTTTTGCCTTTTAACATGTCTTTAGACAAGGCCCCACCT
>JABUBK010000379.1_pt1 | contig 10720 bp, 23 predicted proteins | sample 7332671 | NCBI WGS metagenome assembly JABUBK01 (sample SAMN07256342, study PRJNA390944) | subsurface metagenome | isolation source: Methane hydrate marine sediment | place: Pacific Ocean: Eastern North Pacific, ODP site 1244 | collected 2002
AATGTGGCTGTGCATCCGATCCAGCAATTATCCGGATACGGAGAAAATTCAATAAGCCTTTTGGGATTCTTTGTCAGGAATTGAAAGATATTCTCAGGGCATTCCCTGGCCACTTCGAAGATCCTGGCTATCCATTTTTTATCGATCCAATCTCCGAAAAGCTCTGCTACGGAACAGACGAAAATCATTTTATTTGTTATCTTAAAAGGCTGGTTAAGCCGATCTGGATGGAAGGCCGGCTCGAAGGAGTACTGAAACCTTTTATAGATCGCCCGAGCGTAACAGTAAGGGCAATCGTTTAAGCATCCTGTGACTGGGTTCCAACTAAAATCAGTCCATTCGATTTTTGTTTTTTTCATATTTTTTTTATAAGGGCAGCCAGGAACAGCCAGAGAAAAAGATGCCAATCTTTTTTCTCAATTTTCCTTTTTTGAATTTTTGCCTCCCCGGCTTTGATTGCATAGGAAGAGGACCGGAAAATGATTGTCAGCAAAAGGGGGGTTGATAATGGTAGTTTTTTGGTGGGATTTTAAGGCGGGTTTTCCGGTCCTCATTGTGGTTACTCCTGATCCTTTTTTAGGATCTCAGAACAAACATGAATAGAATTTTTAATCGCCTTGCCGATCCACTCTTTAAGAATATCCATCAATTTCTGTTCTAATGTCATTTTAAACTGTCTTTTGCAATATCTTCTCAGTCGCTTTTCTGTTCTGGTTGCGAGTATCAGTCTCAATTCGATAGGTTTTATTTTTGGTTTACTCATCGTCAACCTTCGACCTTTTCGAGTAGATAAGTCAGCGTATAAGCTTTTTTACATTTTCCACAAATAGCACGCTTTTTGATGATTTCAACGCCTTTTGTCCTCAAAGTGATGTATGGGACTAGGTAAAGTCTGCAATCGTGGATCTCAACTTTATTCATCAGCTCGCCTTTTTTCCCTGTAACGACAAACGCCTCTTTCATCGATGTAAAACAAATACCCGGGATTGGTAAAAAGGCCTGGTTTCCTTTTGCTGCGAATTCTGTTAGGATGCTTAAAGCTAAATTGTGCAGACGATTTAGTTAGGGGATCTCGATCCGAAAGGTTTGTGGATCCTCGCCTCTTTTTTTCTTTCAATAGATATCCTCCTTTTTTTCATTTTTCTTTCAATCAAAATGTTTTGACCACGATTCCAGAAATCCATTTTTAAAAGTCAGTTGGATAAACCGGTTTCCGCTATCACTCCACATTGTAACGACCTGATAATCCTCGCCTCCTACTCGATACGAATCATAACTAGTTCGACCCGAATAGCTTGACCAGACAACATAATTGGCTTCTTTCCTGTTCATGCCCTCAATCAGATGATAGGCTTTCAATGCGTTAAGAATTTTCGCTGGCCTCTTGCCCTCCATTTTCTCGCAGTAAGCCATTCTCTGTCCTCGCCATGTCCAGGAAGCACAGCTTACGAATATGAGAAGACAAGCCATTGCCCAAATCATGATTTTGTTTCTCATTGATCCTCCTTTTTTTGTATTTGTTTAATCCCTCCATTTTAATTTTTTTTTAAATAATCCAGTAATTGATCTTCCTCGCCTGGCAAAAAATCAAAATTAAGTTTCCTGTAAGCCGGATCTCTCATTCTAATTTTTGCCTCTTCGATCTGCTGTAGGATCCTTGCCTTTCCTTGATCGGCAATTTTCCTCAGGTTCTTTTCCGTCAATTCCATTCGACCCTCTCTTTTCTTCTAAATTTATAATCCTTATAAATTTATAAGAATTTTTAGTGATGTTCGTCATTATTCAAATTTCTCCAGGACAGGAGGCTCAAATAGCCCCATAGAGACACGATCGGAGGGCAATCCATATAACCCCATGGATGGATTTTTACCGATAAACAATAAAAGTGATTTTTTATCATCACAAGCTTTTGATTAAAAAGTCCCGGATTATTACTTTCGCAATCGTTGAAGGCTCAGTTTTTTCATGCCTCCAATTCCAGATTGAATTATAATGGACTCCAAGAAGAGAGGCTAATTTTCTATCTGTAATTCCTTTCTTCCTGGAATAATCAAACAAAGTTTTTAATTGATAAGTCATTGTTTTTATCTCCTAACATTGTGATTATAATAAAAAGGAAAAAGCCCTGTCAAGTCTTTTGGGGATGAAATTTTATCACCCTAAATGGCTAACCATTTTTGGATTGTCGGCAAACCGACATTAGGAATAAAAAAGGGCCGGGCTTCTTGCGAGGAGCCACCTCACCCGACCCCCTGTCCAGTTATGAAATGCCCGAGCTCCATGCCCGGGTTATAATCAATCAGGAATCATATCGTCATTGCCTTTTTTTTGCGTCTCCTCCCTTTCTTCCAGCGGAGTCAGGGGAGCGTCAGAAGTCCCGGGAATCATAGGGTTCTCTCCCTCCGGCTCGCCTCCTTCAGTCAGCTTTTTGAAGTATGCAGAAATTTTTTCAATCTCTTCTGGCGAAGCATCCTTCAATAAATGATGTCCGTTTTCTGACGACTCAGAATCCAGAATGACGATCTCGCCTGTCTCATGTTTTCGAATAAGGCGGACATTCTCGTCGATTTTATGGCTTGAATTTTTGCCATATTTTTCGTTGATTCCAAATTCTAAACTTTTAGCGTCCACGTTAAACCTCCTTCATATTTAAAAACACACAGAGTCGAGCCCCTTTTCCACCTATGTAAGGCTGATAAAGTCGGCAATTCTTACAATCCAAATCTTCAATAGAAAAGGGACAACGAAGCTTTTTCTCCTCTACCTTTTTTTCTTTTTCATTCATGTTATAACCTCTCTTTTAGATCCGATGTTTTTATGGTTTTGTCTCCCCGGCTTAGTTTCGTCTTTTTGAAAGTCGGATTGACATCGATGTCTTTGGCCCTTAACCAAAAAATAACGCTTATAAATTCAGCAAGTTTGAATTTTTCAAGCTCTGCTTTTAGTTTAGGGATCAGCTCAAAGGGGAGTATAGGATCAAAAACAATTTGCTTCGCCTCTTTTACTGTCAGCCTGTCCCAGCGATGTCCGGATCCCAAACTTTTTCCTTGTGTGAGAAAGATAAAATGTTCTGCTTGCTTCAGAGAGTCTCTGGCTCCATAAATATCAGCTAAAAATTCTCCGATCTCTATGTCCGAGACCTCCAGCATATCTTTATGGATTCTCTGCAAGATCAGAGCCGGCTGGAGGATCAGGTTCTTGATCCTGTTCTGGCAGCCATAAAGAGATCTCTGGATCTCTAGGATCTCGATCCTCTTTGTCCGGACCGCCTTTAAAGAATTTCCAAGCTCTGCTATAGCTTCCTTGATTGCCTTTTCTGTGATCTGTTTTTCGCTTGTCCCTTTTTGGGTAAATTCCCGAAGCGTCACTTTGCCGGATAAAACATCTTTTTCCCTGATCGATTCTTTCTCGATCCGTTCTTTTTTTTCAGCCTCGAGCTTTATCTCGATCGCTGAATAATCCTGTTCCATTTTCGCGGTGATCCCCTGTGCGATCTTCAGCTTTTCTGTGAGATCCTTTTCCTCTTGAATGGCGATGTCTAATCTTGCCCTCTGTTCTTCCTGCAGCAAAACCGCCTCTTTCCTTTTCCGATCATAACTTTCGTTAATTCGCCTGGTTAGATCCGGAACGGTTTGGATCGGCTTAGTGTCATCATTATTTTTTTTAGTCATTGTTTTTTGCCTCCTTCTGTAAGCAATGCTAAAGGCTCGGCCATAATGTTTTTTACAGCCATGGCCAAGCCTGTATAATTTAATTTTGGATTCTTGAATTTACGATCAAGCCAAATTAAAAAATCGGCATAATGGGGATGCTCTGAAAGATATTGTCTTACTTTTTGCCTATCCATTTTTCTCCTTCTACTTTTTTTAAAATAAATGAAAAAGAACTATTAAGATCACAAATGGAATCCACCAAAAAAACTCAAAGATATTAACATTTATACCAACAAACCTTTCACCTTCATCTAATTCAATTTGTTTTCTCATGTTTTTTTTCTATCTATTTTTCTCCTTCTTCACGTTGTGATAATTTGGGAGATCTGGAGGAAGATCCCGAGTAGTCAAGATCTTCTTTTTCTTTCCAGGAGGGAGAGGCCTTGTAGTCGTGATCACAGTCCTTCGAAGCGGATCCTCTTCTGTTGATTCCTGGATTTTTTCATCTTCTTTTTTTTCCACTTTAAACCTCCTTAGATTTTAGCGGGAGGGCCGAACAGCTAGAGCCCTCCCTGTGAATTAGCCGATGGCAGCCATGGCCATTTTTTTTAATCATAATCCGTAAATCCATAAGGCTTCGACTTGTTTCTTTCTTTGTTCCTGAGCTTCCGGATCTTCAGGAAGCCCGGAGTCAATTTTCCATCGGCATCGAGATCGTTAGTTGTGATTGAATCAAATTTACGCCCTCTTTTATGTTTCACTCCTCGCCATTTCTGGGCGATGAAATCCTCTAAAAGCTCTAAAATTCTCATTCGTCCTCCCTGTCAAAATGTTGCTGAAACGCCTGGCCGATCGATGGCTTTCCCGGACTGTAAATTTCCCCCAGACTGACATCTGGAATACCCCACGCTCCCCCCTTTCCCTGTTTGCTTGCCATCACACAAGCCCCGGCTGCTGAATTGGCCACGTCATCATGGCCACCTGGATAATGGGTGATGAGATCCTTTCCTCCGAAGCGTGTTCTCCGCTCGAGCCCGGCGAGCTGGGCCTTGAGCCTTTTACTGTCCAGGAGCTCAACAGTCCCATTCGCAACCAGGGGGAGGAAATTCAAATAAATTTCAGATGCCGTCAGCTCGGAATTTTTGACCTTGATCCCCTGATCCCTGAAGGCCTCCGTCACCCATTCGCCGGCGTATCTGTCAGACTCGATTTCTTTTATTTTATAAGTCTTCAGGACATCCGAGAATTCCTTGACAACGATCTTAGGCTGAAAAGGCGGTTTTGTTTCTCTCAAAACGTCCAGGGGGACTTTTTTATCCTTTTCCTTGTGAGCGATCCCCATTGTCATCGAATCCTGTCTTCCTCCGCTCGGATCCACGAAAGCAAAATAATCGGCTCCCTCAATTTTCGGCAATTCGAAACGTCCCGGGATAACAACAGCCTCGATAAACTCCGGAGGCATAAAAGCCTCAATGTCCGCTCTAAATTCAGCCTCCCACTCCGCACTCGCAGCAGCAGGATCCTCCTCCAAAGCAACCCTGATGATTTCTCTATCGATAGTAGGATTCATTTTCTTTGTGGCAGCCTTCCAAATCAGCGGACCTCCGGCCTTTCCGTAATACCGCTTGAACATCTCAAATAAAACCCCGGCCCTTGAATACGGAGTAGAAATTCCAATCAAAAGCGAGTCGGGAATCGTGGCTAATGACGGCCTGACCGCAGCAAGGATCTCCTTGTCAGGATTCGCCGATTCCTCAGACCTCCAAAATGCAATCTCTTCCAGGATCGCACATAAAAGCGTGTATCCCCTCAAAGTCCTGAAAGATGCTGTCTTAACTCCAATCGTAACCTGATTTTTAAGCTCGACCTCCCATGTCAAATCCTTAGAAACCAACTCCCTGAAAGATGAACTACTCCGGAAGATCCCTGAGACATAATTTTTGATGATCTTTGCCTGGCTCTTATCATTCGCAATAACAAAAATAAAACCACGCTCCCCAGGACTCAGGAACTTAGCCCAATCCTTGAACGTGGCCATGTAAACAGCAATAATCGATGATATGAAACTCTTCCCTGACCGCCGGCCACATATAACATAAGACTCCTTAACTTTCCCTCCCATAATGGAACCCTTTAATCCTGTGCAGCCCTCGAGCAACTTGCGATCTCCAGGATCCTCAATCGGCAATCCAAACAATGCCCTGAGATAGATCTCCCAACTATGCCACGTCTCCAAGTCCCTAAATAGAGGTTTGAACAGGTTCGGATCGTTGATCGCCTGAATAATATCCATTGTTTTAATCCCCTGTTTCCTCCATCCTCTTCAATATCTTTCCAATCCTCCCCAGCCTCAGCCCCTGCTTTAAAGGAACCGCCTTTGAGATCCTCATAAGCTCGAGATTCACCTCCACAGTATGAAAAGGACAAGGCAAAGGATGACCGCAAATCAACCCGGGCACGTCCTTATCTGGCCTATTGCAATTCATTCCATCCCCTCAACTCCATAAAAGGCCCAAAACGCCCATTTAAGGCACGAATTGAACCCCCTCAATATCAACCTATGGAGGATAGGCTCTAATACGCCCCAAATATCCATATAATGCGTAAAACAGGGTAATCTATTCATTCCTGAGACTCCTTTTTGTCCTTATCCATGATAACCATAGCCTATTTCCCCCCTTTCTCCTCCGGATCTGGATATTTCTCCTTTGCATACTGTTTCAAATCAATGACTCCATCCCTCTTTTTCTTGTTAAGCCCCAGGGCAATCAGGGCCCGGTCAATCGAATTTGAAAAGGCCAGATAATTAACGCCCAGAGCCGGCTCTAGCTCTAGGATCTGATTATCCTTTAGCCTGTCCCTCCGGAGGATGCCATATTTCTCGACATAAGCCTCTATAAGACGACAGATACCCAGTTTAGAGATGATTCTATCGATCAGAATGGATTGCTGTTGCGATAATTGATCCTCAGATCCGGCGATATCTCTGACTAAGCCAGCTCTGCACTCCTCTAAATATATCCGTATCCTGGGGTTATTCTCAAAGACTTCATCTTTTGCAATCAGGCTATATCCGCCATGCTTGAATTGCGGACCTGGCTTTATTCTCGGTTTTGTCATGTGTCACCTCTTTGGGAAACTATAGCCTAATTCTGGCGATTTATAACCTGTCTTTGGGCAATAACGCCTTAATTTTGCCCATTTATGGGACAGAATTTCAAATAATATCCCACTTAAAAACGTGATTTTAGCCCCCTTGTAAAGCCTTTGTTTTATTGCAGTTACGCAACAAGTCGCATATGGTTTATTATGTAAACTTTTTAAGCCTCCAGGGAAAGCGAGCTGAAGTATCGATCGGCCTTTCCTGGCTTTTTTCGTTGGCTCAAAAAACTGCTGAATATGAATAAACCCTAGTGAAACAGTAGGATTAATCACTTATGGCCTCTTTTCTGTATTCTCTACAGGTTCCGCAGAACAGATTGCCATGCCTTACGCTTCTGCATTCTGGACAAATGGAATGCAAGTGTGGTTTTTGTTTTGTGCAGAGCAAGAAAGGGCAAGCTCCTTCGAAATAGATATAATTTAATCCTATCATTCTCTTTGCTCTTTGAGTCATCGAGCCTGAAATCTGAACAGTAAGATTGACTTCTCTTTTTCTCTCTCTCTTACTGTCTGTAACCCTTAATCCAGATATATAGCTCTTTACAAGAAACCCCCTGTCCCCCTTTTTTTCTGTCAGGGCTGTTCCGCCCATTCCCTGTTCTCCTCTTCTGTATTTTTTCATGGGTGAGGATTTTTTTATCTCTCTTAATTTTAAATACATTCTTTTAATTAAACCTTCTTTAATATTAAGAAGGTTGACACACTTTTTAAAATGACCTGACACATTGACCTGACACATTTTTAGCCCTCCCCCTCTGTTACGACCTGACACATTGACCTGACACATTTTTTTTACTGACCTGACACATTCCAGTTTTGACCTGACACATTTTTGGTTATTTTCCTCAGTAGGGACTTGACACATTGAATTATTCATTCTTCTTGTTCCTGGGGGTTCAATTCATCGTAATTCAGAAAAGTTATGATTGAATAGACCCGGCCCAAATCCGATGGCCTGACTGTTATTGTGCCTTGTCTTTCGAGTTTCTCAAGGAATCGCACAACGCTTGTCCGATGCCATCCCCAACGCTTTGCCAGATCCGGTTGGGATGTTATCAACTGACCTCTTTTAAGTGGAACATTGTGCCTTTTCTTGAATAGGAATATTCTGTCTTTCCAGCTTGCATCTATATAGAGATCCATCCATGCCTCGAATTGATGGAATTTTCTCTTCTGTTTCCATAGTGGACTGTTCTTGAAAGTCCTCCAGAGCCGGATATAGCCTTGATTTTTGAATCCTTCAACCTTGCCTTTCTCCTCATTTTTCTTTTCTTTCACGATGACTCCTGTATGTTAAAGGGCAGCCACAGCCAGAGGCCCAGGAGTCTAAGCTAAACCCCACAGCCGGGCCACCCAAAAAATTCTCAATCATTTATCCATCCCTCTTTCTCTTACCTCCTGGAGTAATTGTCTGATGAAATTAAAGGATGAAATTACGGAAATAGGATGCCTTATTTTATGCGGTCCGGAATCCAGACAAATCGAATTGTCATAGATCCATTTTGCCTTTTCGTTGATCCACTCAGCATCAGTCATTTTGCCCTGGCCAGGGATCTTTTCGCTTTTCATCAAAAAGGGATCTCTCCTTCCGATCCGGCATAGAACGCTTTTTTCTTTTTGGATTTTTTCACTTCCGGAACAGGATCGGTTTTCTCCTTTATGGGAGTACTCAAAAGAGGCAGTTGTTTTTCTTCGCCTTCCTGTTCCGATATCGCTTTTTTCTCAGCCTCTTCGTCCGGACCGGCCAGGATCTTCTCATTCCCTAAAAACCCGGCTGCCAGGGCCAGGGCTTTCGTCAGCTCGGGGATAAGATCCACACTAACCGTCAAGCCCTTTTGACTCGGCCTCCAATCCAAATTTTGGCCCTTGCTCGAGTCAAACCAAACTCGGAGAGAAATATAACCTTTGTCCTGAAAAGTCGTAATCTCGCATCTGATTTCTTCCAGGGCATTCTTAACGAATTTGTAGATCAGCACGATTTTTATTCTCCTTCCGCCGGTTCATCGAAAAGCTCGTCTGGCTCTTCGGCTTCCGCTGGCTTTTCTTTCTTTTTGTATTCAGAAATATAGACGATGAGATCCGGGTTTTTGTCATCCTCTTTTTTGTATTTGTTTTTGAAAACAAGAAGCTGACTGGAATAGGTGAGCTTGCCGGAATAGAACGTCACGCCCTCCCTAGTTTTGGACTTCCAGAGTCCGCACAGTTTGACCATCGTTTTTTCTTCTGACATTAGAATCCTCCCTTAATTGAGACTTTGTTTTTCCCCCGCTTTTTAGAGACTTGTTTTTATGATTTATTCCATAGGCGGCCTTGTGGATTCCCGCCTCCAGGAAACTTTTTTCAGATCCAAATACAATCACATTTCAATCCTTTATCCTCCTTTTTTCCTGGGCCTCATCTTGCGATTTTTCCGTTTATATTTTTTTGTTTTTCTGTTTCTCTTCATCGCAGCCCAAAAAGCAGTTTGTCGGCCTTTTCCTGTTCCTTTTCGCGGGCCTCCAGCCACGCCATGAAGCCCCAGGCCCGGGGATTCTCGTTTTTAAATTCATATTTGAATAACAGCCCCTTGATCGTCATCAAAGTATAAGTTTTTGGGATCAATCTCTTTTCGGGAACCGATTTTTCAGGCTTGACTTTTTTATGACAATTCTTTAGCGTGTTCATGCTTTCTGTTTTTATCTTGGCCAGTTAATCCAATCCCCTCAAAGAGTTGGAACTGGCCTTTTTTATTTTTTTCCCTCATGTTCGAAAAATTGCATCTTGACGATAGTTTTTTCTTTTGGATATTCTTTGGGTTTATTACCAACCATCTCAACAGGGAAAAGATCATCGATATCGCACTTAAAAAAATCAGCGAATTTCTGTTTAGTCTCTTTCGTTGTTCGTTCATCATAGCCTTGCTCTAGCATCCAAATCGTAGGAACGCTGACTCCCACACCCACAGCAAGCTGTGTTTGATTTAGCCCCATGCTTTTTCTCAGAGATTTAATCCTATTCCAAATTATACGATCAGGAACTTTATCCCATTTTATTTTGGCCACAATTTTCACCTCATTTAAATTCAAGTATATTTATATTATTAAAAAAAACTAAATGTCAAGTATTTTTTGATCGATAAATCAGGGCATCCGACGACGGATAGAACTTAAAATATTCAGGGATTATTAAAAAAGGGATCCTTGAAATTTAAAGTCTGGATAATCTCTGGGAGGATCCTTCCAAACAAGATTAGGTTTCATAAAAATGGGGATGCTTTCTTTTCCTGCAGCATCGATCAAAGCCCGGACCCATCCGGGCCCAGGCTGGCTTGAACGTTCTCCAGTACACGCCCCGATAATGATCCACTCAAGCTTGTCTTTAAATTCAACATCGATGCCCGAAAGTAAAGGCTCAAAAGAAATGAATCTGATCTTTGCCTTGATTTTATCGAGATAAGCCAGGGCATTATTGGCCATGGTTTGATTCGTGGCTGTGCATCCGATCCAGCAATTATCCGGATACGGAGAAAATTCAATAAGCCTTTTGGGATTCTTTGTCAGGAATTGAAAGATATTCTCAGGGCATTCCCTGGCCACTTCGAAGATCCTGGCTATCCATTTTTTATCGATCCAATCTCCGAAAAGCTCTGCTACGGAACAGACGAAAATCATTTTATTTGTTATCTTAAAAGGCTGGTTAAGCCGATCTGGATGGAAGGCCGGCTCGAAGGAGTACTGAAACCTTTTATAGATCGCCCGAGCGTAACAGTAAGGGCAATCGTTTAAGCATCCTGTGACTGGGTTCCAACTAAAATCAGTCCATTCGATTTTTGTTTTTTTCATATTTTTTTTATAAGGGCAGCCAGGAACAGCCAGAGAAAAAGATGCCAATCTTTTTTCTCAATTTTCCTTTTTTGAATTTTTGCC
>JABUBK010000380.1_pt1 | contig 10712 bp, 15 predicted proteins | sample 7332671 | NCBI WGS metagenome assembly JABUBK01 (sample SAMN07256342, study PRJNA390944) | subsurface metagenome | isolation source: Methane hydrate marine sediment | place: Pacific Ocean: Eastern North Pacific, ODP site 1244 | collected 2002
TATAGCGGCTCAGTTGGAGGAACACCAACCCTATGCGGAAAAGTAAATTTTAGGGCAATTAAAAACGGAGTTATGATTGTCTGCGCAAACTGCAACACAAATGGCCTTGGCACATTCGGAGATATTGGATATGATTGCTCAGCCTACGGAGGAGGATCTTACGAGGTCAACGTATCAGAGAAATGCCAGGGCGGTGAGAACTGCAAAAACGCTCAAAGCTATGAATTTTTTTGCTGGCCCTATCCCTAAAGACATGCTAAACTACCTTCTCAATTCACTCCCCCTAGTAGGATTCTTGATTGTTTGGGCAGCCAGGCTCGAAATCAAGATCGCCAGGATCCAAACAGATATCACCTGGCTAAAGAAGGAGCTCCCTCGATGCCAACCACCCTCGGAAGATCATACCCAATAACCTGGCGCGGAAACCCTCCCTATATGCTCGATAGCGACGTACCTGTTTGGTATCGCTTCTTAGAAAAGTATGGAGCTCCATTTATAAACCTCTACTACGAGGTCAGGGTAGGAGGTCCCTTTTTGTCTCCCGAGGACAAAAAGGATCCCCTCAAGCGGGACTGGCAGATGTTACTCCAAAAACGCTTAGACGCCCTTGCAGAGGTTAAAGACGAGGTATGGATTATAGAGGTTAATGCCGAGGCAAACCTCAGATCACTTGGCCAGGTGTTCACTTACCAAACCTTATGGCTCAGGGATCCCCAGATCCCCAAGATCGAAAGGCTTATTTTGGTGGGAGAGAACATTGACCCAGACCTAATTGACGCGGCAGGGATGCACGGTGCTCAAGTCTACGTGGTTTAGGCAATAGTATACCCTTAACCACCTCGAGTTAATTCAACCCGGGTCAAATTTACGATCGTAAATTTTCCCTCCACGAGGAAAAACCCAAAAATGCCACAATGGAGCTTCCCTGTCAGCCTTCCCAAGTTCACCGATGAAGCATTTGAGGCCAAACAACAAGCCTACGTCGCAAAACACGGCTATTACGTCACTGCTCCAAAGCTAGAAGACATCATCCACGTCAGGACCTTTAAAGAACCTTCCCACACCGAATGGACTGACTTCAAGACAAGCCACCTGGCTAGAACCAATCCATACCGTCATAAGGCAATAATTGATCTTCTGGACCGGAAACGCGCCAGGCGCGACCGCATGATGGCCAGCCCTGTACCTACCTGGGCAAAGAACCTAGCAAGCGTCATGACACTCTTTGACGACATCAATGACACCCTAGGCACAGTAGGGGTAATAATGAGGACAGCGGCCCGACTTATGCCCAAGACACTAGGGAGATTTATGTTAGGTCCCGTAGGCTGGCTTTTCCTGGCCGCAGAGATAGCCGGTCTTTTCCTTGCAGTGATGAGGCTGCCCTTTCAATGTTTCACCAGGAAAAGAACCTATGAGGCCGTAAGGGACCTCAACCCCTTTTCTAAAGAGGCTAAGATCAGGAGGGCCAGGAAGGTCAGGAGACTAAGACCAAGCAAGGGCGAGCTCCTAGAACTTTTACAGACCACCGATAACGTCTTTGGCATAGGTCTATGTCTTGGCCCCATCATGGGCTTTGCCTATGATGTTCTATCAGGAACAGTCCGGACAGTTATGGGTCAGGAGGTACACTGGGGCACTCCCCCACCTACCAGGCCCAAGCACACAAGACCCTCATCACGGCTCATCAGGAATGCAGCTGCCCTGCACGGAGCAGGGGAGGAGATGACAGACGAGGACCACCTTGGCTTTATGATAGCTCTTAACGGCGCGACCCAACTACTAAAGCCCTATATAGATGAATGGCATCCCCTCGACCAGGTAGATAATTTCGATAACGTCCTCTTTGAGGCTCCGAGACCTGAACACCCCACCACAAAATTCATACTCGAGGAGGTAGGGATCAAAGAAGGCCAGGCAATAGGTTGGCCAGGACTCGACAAAGACCTGGTAAACTGGGAGGAGCTATGGGATCACACCCAGGCTACAGCAGCAAAAAGATTCACAGATTTTGCAGTAAGGAACAGAAACAACTACGTAGGCGCCTGCGGTTGTCAAAACGGCGACGAGTTCGGAATGAACATGATGTTAATGACAGAGGGATACGACACAGTAGAGTACCAACAGAATGATTACTGGAAGGGATACTATGACATGATGGCCACCGGGTGTGAGCTAAACCAGTGCTCAAGCTTCGCCCGGGGAGGAGCCTGGCCCGCGTTTACCAAGACGCACGCAATACCTATGGGTCACAACTGGATCATGGTGACTGCCTCAAGCTTCCCACATCGGTATTGGAAAGGCGCAGCGGCCGGGGGATGGCTCCAATGCAAGGACTGCAAAATATACATAGGGACCGCAATGGGTCCTGCAGGCTTCCATCGATGGATAGTAGCCGCAGAGGTAATTGACGAGGAGCTCTATCTATACTATGTCAGGAAACGTATCATAAGATAGCCTCAATCCTGCATACCCCCACACACCCTACGTACCTCCCCCCCGGGTAAATCCACTAAAAAAGCGAAAAAAACATAAGAGCGCGCCAAAGAGACTAAATATCAGTATAATAGAGTAATATTATTATATTAATAATAATATTAGTATATTATACTAAGGCCTAAGGGGCTCCCCCCTTCCCCCCACCCTACCAGCATAGCTGTCAGGGGCCCTGGGGGTCAGTACCAGCCGCAGTATCGTCGATTCCTCCGATACAAACACGCGGCCTGGCGAGCCCCTTAGGCCTTAGTATAATATACAAGACTCTATCAACTGATATTTAGTAGAAGAGGCGCGCAAGAAAGAAAAGAAAGACCAGCTCACAGCCGAACTTCACCCGGCACTTCCTCCGTAGCCAACACCTTCTTTTTGACAGTCAGAATTAACTCATCTTCAATGACTTCCCGCTTCACTTCTATCCAACCGAAACCACGCACCACGTTCATAATTCTTTCAACTTCCACTTCCACTGGATACGCTTCCATATCTTAATCACCTCCTTTCAACCAGGGGAGGGAAGGGAGGAGGGAAGGTCCAGGTAAACCTCCCACTAAAACCCCTCCCCTGGTTTATTAAATACTTTTCTTAATCCCCTCGAGTATCCCAGAATGACAAGTTTGACACACCCTCATTTCCACTACATCCTTATACTCGATCGGACCCCTACAAATGTCACAAGCTCGAAAAATCGGCGCATCTTCATACACAGGCGAAAGCCCCCTGCCCTCTCCGCTAGCTCTTTCCGCCGACCTCTTAGACTTCCTGTACTCATCAACCCAACTCCGCGCTACAGCTTTTGTGACCCCATGCTCAACCGCCAGGTCAATAAAATATTCACGCCTGGCCTGATCCGGACAGCTCCAAAGTTCTTCAGCCACCGAAAGACTTACAAAACCTCCATGAATAGCCTTTTGGAAAGACTCAGGCATTCTTAAAATATCAATCCGCCTCTGTACCACGCCTGCAGACTTCCCTGTCAACCCTGAAATCGCATCAATACTCATATCCGCCTTTTCAATCAAACCGGCGTAAATATGTCCCTCTTCAAAAGGTGTCAGATTAACACGCTGAATATTTTCAACAGCCCGGTCAATCACTACCTGAGTATCTTCAATACTCTGGACCCGGCACATAATCTTTTTCTTCTTCAATATCTCATGTGCCAGGTACCGCCTATCACCGAACACAATCAAAAATCTATCCCCTCGAGGAGTTACCCCGATAGGTTGCATTAAACCCCTTTCCCGGATAGACTCCGCGAGCTCCTTTAATTCATCCGGATCAATTTCCATTCTCACAAGATCATGAGGCCGGTCAATCAGATCCATATTGATCTCACGGAACATATCTTTTGTAGTCTTCCGGACCATGAAAAACCTCGATCTCCAATTTCTTACGTCCTTTTCTTGCTATCAAGGCATACTCAGCCTCATCAAGCCCCATATCCCTTGCCCACTTCGCGGGAATATTAATTACACATCTACCCCTTCCATGGGTGATCTTAACCTTACTCGGCCATTTATCCCATAAAAACGCCATCACTCTACCTGGATATAATATATTTTACAGCCTTGTCAACTATTTTATTTTACCGCTCCTGGAACAAACGTGGCCACGTGGCTTTTATTAGGTCTAATTATATATAACTATACTGCTACCCGACACATTTATTACCTGGTCACTATTTGGTATACCAAAACGTTGGATAAACTTTTTAAAGGCTAAGAGCTAATTTTAGCCCACCCGCCAAAAGGACCTTCTTTCCGGAGCACCAGGTCGCTGCTTCCAGGGTGATGCCGCTTCGCGGTCCCCGCGTTCGGAATCACTCTAGCGTCCCTCCGCTACTCATTTCGTCCCTCATTCGTTTTACGCTCCACTCCTCAGGGTGATTTGCTTCGCATTCCCTCACTCTGGCATCACTCTGTTCATTGCTCCCTTTGCCGGTCGATCCCTCCCGTCATGCTCCGGAAAGAAGGTCCTTTTGTCTTCCCACCCCCGGACCTTGCAAAAGGAACGCGGCCCGCAAAGCGGCCTGCTGAAGACCAACCTTGAGAAAACACCCTCCGCGACCCACGCCCAGAGCGCAAGCCACACCAAATCCCCCAGCAAACCCTTACCAAGTGCCCGATTATCACTTTTGATTAACTATACTAAGCCCCAGGGCTATATGGTATTATAAGACGTGGAATAAGGCATGTTTTTGAGCCTCATTCCACACTCTTTATCTAGCTGAACAGGTCCAGAGACCTTTATAGACCCCTTAGAGCACAAAGAGCTCAACCACGCAGACTAAAGGTTGAGCTAAAAGGACCAATTAGGAGACGACTTGCAATTCTCGTGCCCAGGCATCACTTCTTTAGCAACGGCCTGCGCCCGGGCTACAATATATGTTAAGGTAACATCTTATAGCCACTCAAACGCCGTGGCGGGCTCACACTTTTTTGACATATATGTTAAATATGTTAAAGTTTTCACTTGACTTGACCGATAAGTTAATATAGAGTGGAAGAAATATCCAGGGAGGTTAGATGTTTAAAGAGGAGTATCTAAAGGCCATTGCTCAGACCCTTATCGAAATTACCGAGGTTTTCCACGACCCGCAGCGGGACCTTGTAAGTGAGCTATCCGCTAACAAGATGGTTATAGACCGCATCATAATCGACGAAGTTGCAAGGATAAGAGAAGAAGAAAGGAGGTGATATTTTGGAAACCTTAACAATTACCGAGAAGGATGCCGGCAACCTCAGGCACATCCTGCAATTATTTAATGACTCCCGGATGAATTTCATCCAGGAGGGAAGCTTGAAAATAGATAACGTTACCCTGGAATGGAACAAGGATATTGTCCGGGTATCAGTTAAACATAATCCACCAGGCGATGAAGTAGCCTGGCCAGAAGGATTATTTAAGGGAGGGAAAAGCACATGAGACCTATAATTGCCAGCTTAGAAAACTGGCCAAAAACAAAGAACGGGCAGCCCATCTTTCAGGGCACCGAGGAGGCTTATTTCTACGCCAACTTGATATATAAAAATGAGAAGGAAATTAAGATAATAAGGAAAGCCATGGAAAACGCCAGGCAGGACGTCCACGCCATGAGAGAAAGAGGCAGTAAAGACCTTGACAAGATGATGCACCTGGCCTGCAAGGGCCAATTTTACCGGGAATGCTTAGAGGAGCTCGACCGGATTCACAATAATAAATTCTTTGCATAGAAAGGAGGTCACAGAATCAGAACAAAAGCACACATCCTGGACCGGAGCGAGAAGGTTTTGCTTAAAGTACCAACCCGACTCCAGCCCAGGGTTGAACATGAGCAGCTATCCCTTGAGGTCTTGATTGACATCCGCGACCGCTTAACACTTATCAACTCTGCTCTGCAGGCCCTAAACAAACACATTGAGACCTGGCTGCCAGGTCCACCAAAAACCTAGGAAAGGAGGTCATAGAATGAGATCAAAAGAGGAGATTTTAAATAGCACCTATCGTAACGCTAAAAAGGCTCACGAATCGCAGGACGTAGCCCTAATACATTCGCTACATACACTTGAGGTACTGATTGACATCAGGGACATCCTAGTTACAGACGCTAAAGATGCACTCAACACCTTAATTGAGATCCGCAACTCACTCTAAGGAGGTGATATACATGAAGTTAAGGACCGATGATAAAACCGTCGTTTTTGAATTACTCACCGGCAAGGAGATTGAGCTTGGATGGAGTGAACTCAAACAACTTGAAACCCTAATCAAGATACTCCGGAGTATAACAGATCAGGCGAAACCTGAGAGCGTTCTTGTGAGACTCTAAAAACGCCCGCAAACCCGCATTCAATGCCCGGTTATCATTTATTTGGAGCTTCCCACATGCTCCCCGATAACCGGGTTTTTTAGTAACCCCCCCACGATATCTTTAAGTGGCGCCACCCCAGAAAGATAGGGATCTGGCCCGGGTCCGCTTCGCGGCCCCGGCCTTTTCCCCTTCATCGCCCCCTCGATTGCTTTAAATATCTTCCACACAGCCAGACCGCCCCTGGCAAGTAGCCTTTTACCTTTATAGGTTATATAGTACATCGTTGACTCAAATATATTTCCCAACACCCGATCTATATGCCCTCGTCTTTGTCTATGAATATATCCGGCCTCCTCAACTGCACGCAGCCACCGATTGATGCTTGCAAGCGACAATTTTTCGCCTTGATACTTCATCAATCTACTGATCAGTGTTTTTTGGGACGGATAACAGTAATTCTTATGATATTTCGCCATAAACGCAAACAGGCACAGTAAAATCGGCCTAGCCTTTGTCACTGGACTCATGGGACCCTCCTTTTAAATGTTAATAAAACTTAACACCTATCATTATTTTATTTGACAGCTCTTGTCAATAGTGGTAAATTTACCACAGTCAGAAATTTTCGCCAGGCTATCCGCCTGGAAATACTAACCTTTTACATGAGGTAATGGCCATGGCCGAGATTAAGTCACTGAACGCGATCCGCGAAAAGTGGACGCGAGTAACCCCAGGGCGTACCGAAGACTATAAGATCGGTATCAAGAACCCCAAGAGGGACTGGGAGACCGAAACGGCAGCCGCAAAGGATACCTATAAAGCAGGTGTCGATGCTGCCCACGCTAAGGGTCTATTTCTCAAGGGCGTCAAAAGGGCAGGATCTAAGAAATGGGAGGACCATGCCTTAAAGAAAGGCCCGGGTAGATTCGCAGAGGGCGTTTATATTGCTGGTCCGGATTTTGAGACCGGCTTCAAGCCCTACCATGATGCTATCGAAAGGGTCGATCTTGGCCCAAGATTCCCCACAAGGGATCCCAGGAACCTTGACCGCGTGAGAAGAGTAGTTGAAGCCCTGATCGAGGAGAAGGTAAGTTAAAATACCTATACTGTATATTGTGCCTCCCCAGGGTGATGGGCAGCCTGCAGAGGCCTGGATCCACCAGGTCCCGCACAAGATACAGGAAGGCACAATCTCAAACCACAATTTACAGAAGGGCTCTTGTATGCCCCATGGAGCAGACAGGGCAAGCTAAAACCTTTAACCTTAACCACCAACCTTAACAAGGAGGTTATCGACATGGCACTAAAACAACCTTATCTCTTAAAGACCGTCATAGGCACAGACGTCCCAACCTTGACGGCAAGCCCAGGGGAGGCATTTCTTGTCAAGGACATCCTGGTCCGGGACTCCGTAGCCTCTTACATCACCATCAGGATAGCCAAGTCAACCGTTGGCTATATCAGGACTAAGGGACCTTTTGGCAGCCATTGCGCCTTTAGGAGAGGCCACGCGCAGCATAGCCATACCATCCGCTTATCCGCCGGAAGCGGAGGCTATAATTTTAACGACCGTTTAATTAGGGACACTGCCGGCAGAGACCGTGAGATAGCAGTCAGGCTCCATGACACCATCACCGGTGTTATCCATGACGAGGTTCAGGCCCTAATGTGGAGCGGCTTTCAGCTCAATGAAACCCTCTTGTCCTTCTTGGGAGCCAGGGGTATATTTAAGGGATATCCCATTGCTGAGGGCGAGACAATGACCATCTCCGGTATGGAACGCACAGACGAGAAATCCATAACCCTTATCATCTATGAGCAGTGGGAACCCGGAGACATATCCCCGGACCAGGAGAACGGATCTAAGGCAGCAGAATATCTCTTTTTTAACTATGGTGACACGGGCGCCGTGGTGAACGTAGACGGAGACAGCCTGTATGACAATGCCGTTTCACCCGCAGAATTTCCGGACTTCCCCTGGGGGAAGGTTGTACCCGCCAACCACGAAATCGACTTGATCGGTATATGCGGATCACCAAGAGCACCCGGAGACAATATCACCGCCCACCACACCTACACCGAGTTCATCAAGCTAGTCAAGGACCGGGAGGTCTTGTTTGACGAGGACAGAAACGGCATCATCTTTCTACACCGCTCACCAAACGTGGACAGCCAGATCGACCAGACCGCCGAGGGCTTTACTTTGATCGGTAACTTGTCAGAGTATGACAATAACCCGCCCCTCATGTTTCCCGTCCCATTGACCTTCGTCGCAGGCGACGAGCTCAATGTATACCTTACCACCGTTAAAACAGGCGACGGGCGGGAGATCTCTCAAACGGCAACCGAACTGGCATTGATCCAAAAGGTAAGGAGGTTAGGATAAAATGGTATACTTCAAAAAGATCGCTATACAAGGGCTCGAAAACAAGACCGTCTATGACGACGGCCTTGAGAGCTCCAAAGAGAACCCTACGCGTCTTCTCTCCATTATCGCGCAGATCGGAAGTTACATGGGTAACGACATTCAGGGATGGTGGGAACGGGAAAAGATTTTTGAGCTCCGCGACTCTCTCATTGATACCACCCAGGAGGGCACAAGCCAGAAATTCGCCAAGAGCTTTAACCGGCTCAATGAGATCGAGGTAGGCATGGATCTACCCGTAGGCAGCACCTTTAAGGTTGCTTTGAAATGTGCGGGCAGCCCGGACCTCTTTTACGGTGCCTACCGCTACGAAATAGTTAAGTAGACACAGACCCCACCAAGGAGGGCCCCGCATGGAATACTTAGACCACCCTTTCGAGGTGTCTACAGGCTCAGGCCGTAGACCTACGCCCCTGGCTTATGAACACCTACGCGACTATCCCGCCCTTGTCAAACAATACCTCCGTCTCAGCTCACAGACCGATATCGTCAACGTCAACGAAATCCTAGACCTCGTCGGCAACCTCTACGTCTCTAATGAGATATCCAGGGTTATAGCCCAGATCGTAGGCGAGAAAGACCCCGGCTTTATCACTATCAAGGCCACCGAAGACGGAGCACTCCACGTTTACTTGACGAACGTTGCCGAGGCAATAGAGGTCAACGCAACCCTGCAAGCCGGCGATCAAGTCATAGGAGACGTCAATATTGCTGGCATTTCTCTAACACCCAAATCAGAGGATATCCACATATCAGGCACAGGCGACAAGGATATTATTCTAGCAGACGGCACTAAGAGCCACTACATAACCTCCATCATGTTCACCGTTTCAGCCGAGACCGATGTCACCCTCAAGGACGACGGAACCGTAACCTCAGGGCCTATGAACTTCGGAGGAACAGGTGAGCCAATGGGATTGACTCACAACTTCGGACTTGCGCCTTTGGTTTGCGGCGCAGGCAAGAAATTTCAGATCAACCTAGGCGTTGACGTAGCCGTCGAGGGTCTTGTAACATACTATTCCAAGTAATCCCAGGCGAGGACATTCCAATGACAAATGAAGAAATGATGGGAATGCTTGCCAGTAAAGACCCCTGTGCCAATCCCCCAGCAATGAGCTTTCACCCCGATAATCCCACAGAGCTTGCCATAGGCGAGCAAGAGACACTTAACCTCATCGGAGGAGTACCGCCATATACCTTTGAGATCCTCCAAACATCTTTATTTTATATCGACGACTCATTCATATCCTGGCCGGCAGGATTTACCCAGGACTACATCAAAGCCACAAGCAATTTTAGCGTAGATTATCACATCGTCTGGGCACATATCCCAGACAGACCCAGACACGGCCCCACCTTACAGAACGCGTGGATATCAGCAAACGGGCAGCCCACCAACCAGAGAGTTAATATAGACCTTGGAGAACCCAAGATCGTCGACCAGATCATCCTTGAAAACGCTCACGAATCAGGAGGCTCACTCACCCACGGCATTAAAAACTTTGACTTCCAGGGCTCAAATGACGCCAACTCCATGGACCAGCTTGATTACTCCTCAGACCAGTACTGGACAGACATTCAAACCGGCCTGCAGGCAGCCCAACACTCAGGCCTAAACTACGATGACCCTCAGATATTTAACATCACCAACGAGACCGCTTACCGCTACTACTCCCTTAAAATAGCGGATAACTGGGGTTATGGAACCTATATGGGTTTTAGACATCTCCAATTACACACATCCCAGACTAAGGTCTACAAATACATCACCGACGACCCACAGATAACAATCAAGGCCCCAGACTACGGACTATGGACCCCCAGGATCAAGGTTACAGACCTTTGCTCTCAAGTAGCGGAAGCATGGCTATATTGCACGCCGGGCAAGTGGGATAGCGTCTATAGCGGCTCAGTTGGAGGAACACCAACCCTATGCGGAAAAGTAAATTTTAGGGCAATTAAAAACGGAGTTATGATTGTCTGCGCAAACTGCAA
>JABUBK010000381.1_pt1 | contig 10681 bp, 16 predicted proteins | sample 7332671 | NCBI WGS metagenome assembly JABUBK01 (sample SAMN07256342, study PRJNA390944) | subsurface metagenome | isolation source: Methane hydrate marine sediment | place: Pacific Ocean: Eastern North Pacific, ODP site 1244 | collected 2002
TCCTACCAGGTTTAGACACCTTCTTGGTTCCGTAGACAAGATCGAGCAATATCTTACCATCCACAGCCAGGAAGATATTGTCAATATCAACAAGATACTCGAGAGTACTCTAAACCTTCAGATCTCAAACATTATTCAGAGGGTAATTGCTCAGGTTATAGGTGAGTATGGAGACGGTTTTGTTACGATCAAGAGCACAGAAGATGGACAGTTGCACGTTTACCTGGCCGGTTCGGATCCGTTGAACCCGATTGATGTTACTATTGGAGTAGGCGACCAGCTAATAGGTAAGGTTCAGATCGAGGGTACTTCCCGGGAGGTCAAGCGGGCTGTTATTGATGAAAATACGATCGCAAATAACGAGATCATACCCCTTGTCTTGCTCAAGAAGTTATGTATTGTCAATCTTGCTTTCACGGTGGACGCAGAGGCCGATATTTACCTTAACAGTGACGCCAACCACATGAGCGGCCCTATGGATTTCGGAGCAGCAAACGAACCCAGGGGGTTTGTGGCCAACCATGGGAATTTCCCTTTAAAGACAATAGTAGGGGAGGCGTTCAAGATCGCGAGCAACACCACCGCACGTATAGCAGGCTACGTTATATACTACGAGGAATAGGTAAGGATTTTTTTTATGGCCCTGGGTGACATTATAGGTTTGCTTGATTCCGAGGTCTTTGCACAGCAGGCAACTCAGCCGCCTATCTTGCGCAAGCGTAATAAAAATATAGTACTTCTCTGCTCCTCTAATCTAACCGATAACCTTTGTCTTGTCCGCTCTATCGCTATCACTGACTTAGGCATTATTGACGCCACGCCCGAGGACTCACTTGCTTTAGGTGCCGATCCCGGTCGGGACATGGGCCTTATACATTGGCTCGATGATATATTTGCAGTTATCTCCAATTCCACAGGCGGCGTTCAACACCTCTGGACGGTAGCCTGTAACGGAAATGGCGTTATACCAGCCACGCCCACGGATTACATGTCCCTTGGCGGCGCAACTAATATGTCTATCAGGTCAGACCTTCTTAAACCCCATCCCAATGTATTACTAATTGGCCAGACCAATTCCGTTACGCCTGTAATGGTTCAGACCGCGATTATCTCAGACGCCGGATTGATGGGTGACACGCCCGCGGATTCCATGGATCTGCCCTTACAGCCCAGGATCCAGAGATTAAGGCACGGTCTTGGAGATAGGATTGTTGAGTTATACCGCGACGGTGGAAAGATCTATATTTCAACCTACACTTGCACAGACGCCGGCGGCCTGCCCGCAAATGTTATTGACAGTTGGGAAGTAGCGGTGCCCTCAGGTGACCACATGGCACTTTCTAAGGTTTCTAACACGGTCTACGTAATGTTTGTCAAGCATACAGATAATACAGGTATGCTCCACACGTTCTCAATCAATGCAAATGGCACCATTAACAAGAGCTATCTTGACAGCGAGCAGGTAGAGGCAGTAGTTCACACCGCCTTGGAAATGACGGAAATGGGAGCCGGATTTTTTATACTTGGTTACAGGTTTGATACCAATACACTCAGGGTGAAAACATACTTCATAGCAGATTCCGGCGCCATACAAAACGGTCATATCAGCACGCTTGACAGGGCCTTTTCTGATGTTTCCGACCTATTCTTTGAGCATCTCAATGGCGATATATGGACCTTGATTTTTACAAGCCCGGGTACCTCAATTCATTTGGATACCCTGGACGTTGAAACACCGACCGAGGCTGTACCTCATCATGAAATGATAATGAAGATAGGCCCCTGATGGATTATTTACAATATGTTATCAATTCCATTCCCCTTGTCTTTGCCCTGGTTATTTGGGCGGTCCACCTCTAGAAGAAGATAACCAGGATTGAAACAGATATAACCTGGTTAAAGAAGGAGCTCCCCACATGCCGACCGAACTCGGTAAAACCTACTCATTAGATTGGCGCGGGGATCCCCCGCACATGCTCAAGGCGGACGTCCCTATTTGGTACCGGTTTTTAGAAAAGTTCGGCAGCCCATTTTTAAACCTATACTACGATTGCCTTTTAGGAGGCCCCTTCCTCGATGCAGAGGAATTAAAAGACCCTTATAAAAGGGATTGGAGGATCCTAAATTCAAAAAGGGCGGACGCCATTTGTGAGCTCACAGATGAGGTATGGATTATAGAGGTTGCGAAAGAACCAGGTCTAAGAGCTCTTGGCCAGGTTCAAACTTATAGGGCACTTTGGTTAAGGGATCCTAAAATCATGAAGATGGAAAGGCCGGTTTTGGTAGCAGACACTATCAACAAAGACTTACTTGACGCCGCAGGCATGTATGGAGTGTTGACTTTCATAGTATAGTGAATGTTATTAGTTGTACCCAGGAACGATCGTTGATTGTGGGGCCGATTTTGGCCCTTTCTTTTTCTGGATCCAGATAAAAAGGCTTAAATCATGGAATATAAGTTCCCGATCAGCTTACCACGCTTTACAGACGATGATATGAAGGCTAAGAAGGCCCGCTACGTGGCCGAACATGGTTATTTTGTATCACCGCCCAAGCTGTCAGACGTGGTTCATATCAAATTTCACAAAGAACCGGACGATCAGGAATGGGAGGACTTCAAATCCCGCAAGCTTAAGAGGGAGAATCTCAGAAGGCATACAGAGATCGAGGCCTTGCTTGAAAGCAAGCGCGAGCGCTACCGTCGCATGGTAGCTTCACCCGCCCCGACCTGGCTCACAAACGCAGGGAGCGTCATGACATTTATGGATGATGTCAATGATTTTGCCGGCACAGCCGCGGTCGTATGTAGGATAGCGGCACGCTTTGCGCCTAAGTTATTGAGTCGCTTTTTCTTGGGTCCTGCAGGCTGGCTTTTATTAGTTGCGGATATATTTGGCCTGTTAATGAGCTTATGGAGATTGCCACTTGCTTGTATAGGTATGAAAAGACACTTTGAAGCGGTTGGAGAATACAACCCTTTTTCAAAGAAGGCAAAGGCCCGGAGATCCCGGAAGTTAAAAAAGGTACTCCCGGGTAAAGGAGAAATGATCGAGGCCCTGCAGGTAACCGATCAGTTATTTGGAATAGGTCTTTGTCTTGGGCCCCTTGTCGGTTTCGCTCAAGATGTAGTCGCCGGCACAGTCCGGACCATCAGAGGCGAAAAAGTAACCTGGCACGCTCCACCCCCAAAACCCCGCAGTCATGAACAGAACGCCTTCCGTGTCTTAAAGTTTGCCCAGGTTGTAGGTCTAGCGAAGGAGGTATTTACAGAAGATGAACACTGGCTGATCTATATAGCCCTTAATGGAGCTACCCAGGTTATTAAACCTTACCGGGATATTTGGGATCCCTTTGACCAGGTTGAAGGGCTCGAACACCTTCTTTTCGAGGCCCCAAGGCCAATGCATGAAACTACGAAATTCGTACTCCGTCAATTTGGGGTTGAACCCGAGGCAAAAATAGGCTGGCCAGGTCTTGATAAAAAAGAGGCCACCGCAGATGAATTATGGGATTATTACCAGGCACCCGCAGCGGAAAGATTCTTTGATTTCTCTATCAGGAATAGAAGGAACGCGCGTGGATCCACAGGAGCACAAAACGCCTTTGAGTTCGCAAAGAATATGCTGTTATTGACAGAAGGCTACGAGTCGGTGGACGAGGAGTTTTTGCCAGAATGGGAAGGATGGCACCAGTACCATACCAACGGTTGCGTAATTGATGGCACTCCTTCCACTTTCAGGCTTGGATCCTTTAATTTCCAAGAAAGTTACCACCGCATAGGGAATAAGGCTGTGACCGTTGTTGTTTCTTGTATATATCCAAGGAGGTTCTTATTTGGAGCAGCCAGGCGCGGAATGTATCTTTCTACCCGGACTTGCGAACTCTGGTTTGACCCCTCATGGGGATATGGTGATTGCAGGGACCATGTTATTTTAATATCTGTTGGCGAACTTAACGAGGACTCAGAAGCGCAGATCGCGTTAGGTCATTCCAAAGTGTTTAAGTACTAACCCCCCAGCTTGTAACCAGGTCCTTGACTATCAAGGATTAAGCTCCTGGCCACAGAACCCGCCACGTTTCAAAAAAAAGACGTTAAAACCCTATATCTTAGTATTTTAACATTATATATTTATATATATGTTAAAATGCTAAGCAGGTCGGGGCTCCGCCCCGAACCCCCCCCCGCCTACGGTATATATGCAAATATATATATACCCTAGTCGTGGCCCCGGGGGTCCGGGTACGTGGCCGCCATGACTTTCAGCCATTCTCTCCGAGCGGCCACCGTAGCCCCGACCTGCTTAGCATTTTAACATGTGGCGCCGCCTGCAGCGGCACCTAGCGGAGAAAAATACTAAGATATAGGGTTTTAACGTTAAGATCTTTTTTTTGATACTAGGTGGCGGGTAGCTCCTCAACTACTTCACCAGGCTTTAAGAATCGCTTTTTTATGGTTAGAAACAATTCATCTCCAATTACTTCTTGCTTTGTTTCTTCCCACCCGAACCCTCTAACCAGGTTCACCACTCTTTCAATCTCAATCTCCTTTGGGTACTCAGGCATAGCTTAATCACCCCCTTTCTTAAATGCTCCGCCCTCGAGCATAGTAATGAAGATCTTGAAACAGTCCGGACAGATCCCGACAGATCTTAAATCCTTTATATCCTTAGGCAGCTTACACCCTTGACAGGCTACAAATACAGGAGTGTCAATGTAAACGTCCGGGGTATGGCTGGCCCTTGCGCTAGCGCTTTTTACCGTTCTCAACTCTTTTATCCTATCATCAACCCATTGACGCGCCACGTCTTTTGTTACTCCGTGATCCCTTGACATCTGTATTAGATAGTCCCTGTACTCCTCATCAGGGCAGCGCATCAATTCCTCTGCTATTGTTTGAGAGATCAACCTTTTATGTACTGCATCTATAAGTGAATCAGGCATCTTTAGGATGTTGATTCTTCGCTTGACTATGCCGGCAGATATGCCGGTTATTTTAGCGATCTGATCTATAGCCATGTCAAACTGCTCAATAAGGCCCTGGTAGATCATACCTTCTTCTAGGGGAGTTAGATCAGTCCTTTGAAGGTTTTCGCTTGCCCTGGCCAGGGCGTTCATTTCAGGACTGCTATCAACCACCTTGCAACTGATTGTTTTCTGTTTCAGGTACCGGATTGCTAGCCAGCGCCTATGACCAGCCACGATCTCATAGCGGTCATTTTTTTTGAATACTAAGATATTTTGTAATTGACCTTGTTCTTTTATTGACTTGGCCAGTTCTTTGATCTCACCTTCGGGGATCTCTAGCCTTGCTACTTCACTAGGAGGATCAATAATATCTGGATCTATTGCTTTAAACACGTCCGAGGCTCGCTTCGAGCCTTGCTTTCCACTTCTCATAGATAGGCCCTTCTTTCTTCCTTAATTGTTCTATTGCGTCCCTCTGAGCGGGAAATGAGCACTCATAGGAACAATACTTTCCACGCCCCGGGACCTCATTTCCACAATTCGGGCAATACCTTTTAGCTTTCATAATTTCCTATTTACAGGACCTACCAGGGGTAGGTCAAGGATATTTTCTCACATGGCCACATCAAACCCTTGTCTTTTACCGTGTCTCACTTTTGATAGTCTATACACCCTATAGGGTGTAAGAGATTATGAAACCAGGAAAACGCACCCGCAAGCAGGCACGTTTTACCTGGTTTTTACTAAGGTAATTCCGTTTTTCAAACGGAACTCCTATTTTAATCTGAATCACAATCACGCAAGCTAAAGATTGTGATTCTTCTCATTTCTAGTAGTGGTGAAAGAGCAAGGACTATACCATCAGGTCCGGACCAGATAGAGATAAAATATTTTCCTTGATCAGGAGAAAAAAAAGCTTTACTTATAACTATTAATGATTATGATGCTTAGTTACACTACTAACAAGGAGGGATTAAGCTTATGAATAAGAAAAGATGCAAGGATTGCGCAGAAACTTATAATGAGGAGTTTTTTGATCTGCAAGGTAAGGGTAGCAGACGCCGGAGGGCAAATTGTACTCTTTGTCAACAGACTAGAAGGGATAAGGCAAAGTCGGTTGATAGATGGCTTGAAAAAGCCAGGCATACTTTACACCATCATATAATATCGTTAAAGAGAACCAGGGACGAGCTTATCAAAGTATTTGGGTGGGATGTTCACAAGATGGCCCGGGATTGCGAGCATACCTTTAAAAACACGTGCGACTATTGCGGTACTAAATTCGAGGAAATGGTCCACGGCATGGCCGACATCACGCTCGATATTGTCAATATTAAGGCAGCCCCTTTCTATAACGTCAATACCAGGTGGGTATGTAATGTCTGCAACGCTAGAAAGAAAAAGATGTCTACCGGCGAGTGGGGCCGATATATTCAATATGTTTCGGTGTGGAAGGCCAAACAAAGGAAGCTCGAGGACAATCCATTTTTAGCGTTACCCATCTTTGAGTTTATGGAAAACAAGTGAGAGGATTTAGCTATGAAAGCATTTAATTTGACAGGGATTGACCCGGAGGTAGGGAGAGAGTTTAAAGCCGCTTGCGCGCATTATGGAATTTCTATGAGAGGCACGCTTATAAATTATATTCAGAATATAGTGGCTGATTACAAGGCAGATAAAAGCCGGGCTTTAGACAAGGAGTTAATTAAATCTAAGGTTGCTAAAAAGAAATGAGAACATACCCATACACTTTTGAGACCTGGCCAAGGACCGGGGACGGTACTTTTATGTTCACTTGCTCCGAGCAGGCGATTTATTTTGCTCACCTGGCCAGCGATAAGATAGAGGTTGTTAATCAGTTAACCAAGTTAAGGAAAAGGGCCTACTTTGATATTGCAGTACAGAGGTCAAAACCGACTCCCAACCTTCAAAGAATGATGGATCTTCCGGTCAAGGCGCAGTTTTATAGAGAGGCCCTCGAGGAGATCACAAGGATTAATGACAGTAAGTATGAGCTCTAACAAGGAGGTTAAAAATACCATGTCGGAGATCTCAAACATTGACGCAATTATTAACCTGGTTTTTAAAGAGGCTAGAGCTAGGGAAAAACACAATATTAACCACCAAGTATATCTTGTCCTAGCTGAGGTTACTGACAAGGTTTCTTCTATTGTTATCGAGCATGTATACCAAGAAAGGAGGAAAAGGGAAGGTGCTGAGAAAAACCCTTAATACGATAATTAGTTATGTAGGTTTGATCTTTATAGCCGCCTGCATAGTGGCAGGCTGGTTTTTGCCTTAACGTTTAAAGGAGCTTAGGGTATGAAGATAAGTATTAAAGGAAATAATGTAAAGATCGAGGATGAAGCAGACGTCTATGTTTGTATGTCAACCGATCAGCTTCTTGAAATTATGAGAGTACTTAACGCCTCTATGAATCAAGACGGTGGTTTTATCTTTGATCTATTAGAGTTTACTGTTTGAAAGGGGGTGGTTATCATCGAGCCTTGGTTACCAAGAACCAAGCGATTTAGATTTTAGGTCAAAGTGGGTGAGGGGAGGGAAAACTAGAAAGGAGGTTAGGAGATGAGAACAAAGGAGGAGATTTTAGAGGCCACGCATAGAAATGCGTTAAAAGCATCAGGACCTAAAGATATTTCTTTAATTCATTCACTCCACAAGCTTGAGGTTTTGATTGATATTAGGGATATCCTAAAAGATATTCACGAAGATTATGGCCATCTTATAAGAGGTTATTTCGATATTCCTAAATAACCCCGCAAACTCTTAACAGTTGTCCGTGTTTCCAAAAGTAAGACACGGGCATTTTTTTACCAGCTCGTATGGATCCACGCGAGCTCTTTCAGATATTTTTTTGCGGTCCGCAAAAGTGAGACACGGAGATCCCCGCTATGTTTTGGATTACGTTTCACTAAATCCAACTTCTTTTTATGCTTAATAGCTTCATAGTCTGGATTGATCTCCTCTAACCATCTTTCAGCTTTCGCGAGCTCTTTTGAAACATCAACACCTAACCTTGCTAGGAGCCTATATCCTTTTATTGTTACCTTATAGAGTGTTGATTTGAATACCATGCCATAGAGAGGATGTCTTTTAATCCTTCTTTTCCGTATTAAATATTTACTATCTTCTACCACCCTTAACCACCGGTTTATAGTTGCCCTGGATTTTCTTATCCCTTGCCGGAGATCCATGAGCTCACAGAGTTTTAGTTGTGAGGGCCAGGAATAATCCTTGTTATACTTGCGCTGGATCTTTACCATAGTAAGTAATATCGGGTGGGCCTTCTGTCTTTCATTCATGATTTTATCTCCCTCTTAAAATTAATGGCCAGGGATCCACCATAAATTTATTTTCTATTCTTTGTCAATCCATTTGACAGACTTATTTTACTGTGTTAATTTTACTACAGCGACGGATGCGCTTTTTGTCTAAAGGCCCTGTGGCATAGGGTCACAGGGTCTAAACATTAATTATTCCAGGGAGGAAATAATCATGGCGGAAATAAAAAGACTCGATTCCATCCGGGAGAAGTGGGCGCGTGTCACTCCGGGAAGGACAGAGGACTATAAACTCGGTATCCAGAACCCCAAGAGGGATTGGGAGACAGAGGCCAAGGCGGCCAAGGGAAATTGGAAGCTAGGTATAGATCAGGCCCACGCGAAGGATCTGTATGGAAAGGGCATTGACAAGGCCGGGACCAAGAAGTGGCAGGATCGCGCTTTGAAGAAAGGGCCGGGCAGATTCGCCGAGGGCGTGTTTATTGCCGGTCCGGATTACGAGAAAGGATTCGCACCCTTCCACGCAGCTATTGAGAGGGTAACATTACCGCCCAAGTTCCCTAAAGGGGACATCAGGAATTATGAGAGGGTGAAGGCGATCGGTACCGCCTTACATGAGGAAAAAGTAGGTTAGTAAATCACAATATCTAGATTGCCGGCAGTGATCAGTAACCACAAGATCTTGTGTTGTGGCAGCCGACGCTGACCGCAACATATTGATAACCTTTTAATGGAGGGCAATCTTATGTTTGGGTATATTGCAAAGGGGTTTCAGCTTATGGCTGTAACCCAGTCATGGAGCGAGCAGGCCCTTGAAGATGGCAAGGTAACCTTGAAAGAGGCGACCGAGTTAGCAACTAGGATCTGTGAGATTTTAGGCATACCCTTGGAGATCGAGGTTCCCAAGGGCAGAATAGAGGAGGAATAACACATGGCCATCAAGGAAAAGTTTATGGTTAAAACAGGCATGTCGGTTGATACCCTCTCAATCAAGGCCGACCCAGGGGAGGCGTTTCTTGTAAAGGAGATAGGCATAGATAATCTTGGAAACGTTGAGTTTGCCAAGCTTTCTATTGACCGCATGACGCTTGCTTATCTGTCCGCCTATGACAATAAGCAAAATCAGTTCTACTTCCCCAGGGAGTCAGCCGCATTTCCTAACCTTATGGCGCACCTTTTGGCATTAGGTGTTTTCGCCGGCTTCCCGGTCAAGGAAGGTCAGGAGTTCACCGTAGACATCACCGGCGCAAACACGCGCAACGCTCGTATTATATACGAGGTCCACGATGGCGAGGATATCACGGACGAGATGCAGGGCGCCACCGGTTCAAAGGAGTATGTGTTTTTTAATTATGGCACCAACAAGGCCGAGATTGGAGCGAACGCGAATGGAGATTTTGACAAATGCCTAACCCCCGCTGAGTTCCCTGATTTTCCATTCGGGGCGATCGTTCCAGCTAAAACACAGATCGAGATAATGGGCCTGTTGATAGGTACCCACCGGAAGGGCGTATATTTCGGGGATAAGTTGCGTTATCTCAAGTTCTCTAAGGGCCGAGAAGTGATGTTCGATGAAGATCGAACCGGTTTTTATTGCGCCCATGGCATGAATTATTTTCCTTTCCATGCAGAGTTCTACGAGCGCACTTGCGTTCTATTCCCGGAACCTCTTGTATTCGGCCCAGGGGATGAATTGATTTTGAATATGTCAGTCGGAGGCGTTGCCCTGGCCGCCGATGGTGGGCTGATCTGTCTTATCCAGAAAGTGACCAAGCTCGAGTAAATAACCCTAAACGGAAAAAGGGATATCCCTTTTTCTGTTCTCTGCAGCAAAGTTATAATTATGCTTAATTATTAACCTCTTAAAGAGGAGTAATTGACATGGAATATTTTAAATACTTCAAGCTCACCGGTGAGGCTAGTAAAACGGTCTATGACGCCGGCTTGACCAGCAGCGCAGAGGCCCCCAAGCGGCTTAAAAGTATTATGATTAACGTTGTTGCCCGCGAGGGAAACAAGGTTCAAGGCTGGCTTGAGAGGGAAAAAGTCTTTGAGCTCCCGGACGCCCTTATTGATACCCAGGAGCTTGTTGGTTCAGATGACTTTCCTATGAGCATGAACGCCCTTAATGAAATTCCGGTCGGTGTTGATATGCCGGTCGGGACCACCTTCAAAGTTGCCCTGGAAAGCGGGACCACAGAATCAGATTTATACGGTGCCTATCGTTACGAGATAATCCCTTAAATCTGTTTACATCTCAGGAGGTCTTAGCATGGAAGATTTACTCTTTATCTTTGACCCGGGCACCCACACTTGCAAAAGCCCTAGTCCTACCAGGTTTAGACACCTTCTTGGTTCCGTAGACAAGATCGAGCAATATCTTACCATCCACAGCCAGGAAGATATTGTCAATA
>JABUBK010000382.1_pt1 | contig 10676 bp, 9 predicted proteins | sample 7332671 | NCBI WGS metagenome assembly JABUBK01 (sample SAMN07256342, study PRJNA390944) | subsurface metagenome | isolation source: Methane hydrate marine sediment | place: Pacific Ocean: Eastern North Pacific, ODP site 1244 | collected 2002
AGCCGGGATTGACACGAGGAGGGATCTATTCGAGCATATCGTTGATACAAAAGCTCCATTGATGCAACGGATTAAGGGGAGCCTTTGGAAAATCGCGATCATTGTAGTCGTCATTATTGGAGTCTTGTGGTTTATGGGTTGGATCTAACCGTGAGCGAGGAGACAAACGTCACGGTTAAAATGGAGGAGGAACCGTCCAAACAAGGACGAGTCTCCAAGATCCGCTCGTGGATCGGAGGAAAAATCGCGGGATCCGACGCGACGGAGCGAATGAGTGAGACGTGGAATCGGATCCATCGAGTCGGAGGATTTCTCCCCGTATTCATTGAGGGACGTTTGGAGTTAAGGACGAAACGTCAAAAAGATTGTTTGGACGAGATTGAGAAAAAGATGGGAGAATGTAAGACGCGGGAGGACTTTCGAGACGCGATGTTTAAAGCAAATCTCAAGGTTTTTACGTTGTTTCAAATCACGGGATCCCCGTATCAACGGGGAGGACGAGACAAGACGGATCGTTTCGCGTCAAAGGTTATGGCTTATACGGAGTTGTTTCAAAGAAGTTGGAACGATGGATCTTATGGTTCGTTGATGGACTTGTTCTCATGTAGTATGGCGATGTTACATTATTCGTGGAAACCCGAGGATGTTGGGAGTGTTCCTCCATACTTGATTGAGACGAAAACGGTTATTCAACCGACTCAACAACGGGGAGTTTCGATGAATGATGTCAAGGAATATTAAGAGAGAGTAAGATGGAGATTCCGAAACTCCGCGTCCGATGGTTGCGGGGAGGAGCGTCCGCGAATATTGATTTTGAGCGTCCAAAGACGACTCTCGGTTTGGGAGGGAGGGGATCAGGGAAATCATGTTTTTTGGAGACTATCGCGACGAAATACCAAAAAACGATTGATATTTTTGGATCTCGGGACAATGAGGGACTCGCTTGGTTGAGATGTCCGCTCTATTCTAAAAACGAGATTTTATTAACTCATGGGGACTCGGTTGAGTTAAGCGGAAAATGGGACGCTCATAAGGTTCGAGAACTCACTCTCAAGGACATCGAGAGATATAGGATCACAACGAGTGTGAGCGGGTTTTATGGATCTTTGGACGAGGAGTTTTCAAATCTTAATGATTTAATTTTCAAAGTGTTATATCGACGGACGCATTGGAAAACACAGATAAACATCCTCATCCGAGAAGCATCAAACTTTTTGTATTCCCGTATTAGAGTGACGAGAAACCAAACGATTGCGAAATCGGATTTCTTATATTTGTTGAGGGAGGGGAGACACGCGGGTTATCCTTGTGGAGTTGATACGATTCGATGGACGAGTCTCGATAAAGAAGTTCGAGATACCGCGGACTATTTGGTTATTAAGAGCGTTGGGATCCTTGGACTCCCGCGAGACTTACGTTTTCTTTATCGTTATGTGGAACCGTATGGTTTGATGGATCCTCATCCCTCGACGTTTGTTATAGTTACGAAACGGGGAGCCATCGGAGTCGGAACCTTTCCTTTTCCGTCATGGCACAAAATCGAGAAAGAGGATCTCCTCGACGTTTTCAAGTTAAAACCCGAGTATGGAGAGATCCCGAGGACGGGAAAAGAGGACGCTCGGAACATAGTCGGGGACTTTGAGCATCATAATATTATTGAGAAAAGGATCAAGGGAGTTTTTGGAGAGGGACGTAAACGTTCAATGCGGAGAATTATGGACGCGGTTCATCGCTCCGTCCAAACGATTCACTCGCATATCAAGGATCATAACGAACAAGTGAAAAAACAAGGTTATTGTGAGCGTTGTCGGAGGATAAAGAGTCCTCATGCGTCCGTTGAAACTGAGACTCCACGATGACGCATCGAGAACGATATTGTTTTCGTTGTCCTTGTTTCCTTGATTGTGAACGTATGAGTAAAGAAAGACGGAGACGAAAGTGTTTAGAGTCCCGCATATAGAGACATACGTCCGTCATATCCGATATGTCTCGGAGAGCGTTTCAATATCCCCTATTTGCCGAGGAAATCCCCGTTAAGCCTTGTATACACGCATTAATTGGTGTTTGACGTTTGTTTGTTCCTCTCCTCCTCATCCACGTCAAAAGCTCGCTGTATACAAGAGAGGTTAGAGCCAAACGCAATATCCATTGTGTAAACGTGACAAAATAGGAGGAGAATAAAAATGTTTACATAATGGATTTCTAATGGATAATGTCACTCTAAAAGTGTAAACATTTTGCTCCCCGCGAAAGCGTCACCCATTTGTCATCAAAAAAGTGTCGTTTTAACATGGTTTCATGTTAATATTTGCTTTCATGAAACGGTTAAAGTGACGTATTACCGTCTATAAACCTTATATTTGTCATCCTACCCAAGAGAACGTGGGAGCGTGTAAAGGAAGTGAGTAGTCGAGTTCAGATAAATGGATCCTCTCCTCAAGAGGATAATTCATACCCCGTTTTTTTAGGGACAACCGAGATGACGAAAGCGGAGATGTTGAAACAATACAAGGTTACGAAACTCCCAATCAACAAGTGTCCGATCTTCTCATCGCTACATGGAGTTTCATGTGGAAATTGTTCGCTACTCCCCGTTTGTAACCACGGAAAGCGGAACATCCGACGAAACAAGAGGAGGAGGATATAGTGATGACTCCCTTTAAACTCAAGGGAAAGAAAACGCGACGCGGACGACGAATCAAGATCCGAAAGTTCGTCCAACAATGCATCGAACAAGACATCTTTTCTCCGACGGACATGGCTTACGAATACAACAATCTTTACGGACTCAAAGGAGACAAGGCGAAACATCGAACCGCGTTCACTAAAGCGATGAGACGACTCGGGATCTCCGCGAAAGATCGCATCCATCTCAAGAGAGAGTCCGTTAAAGAGGAGGACGTGACCGATATTATGGAATACTCCGAGGTTCAACGTTATCTCGGAGGAGCGGATATGCAACAGATCTCCAATAAGCAAAAGAAACGAACCGTCGATAACTTGAGGATTCTATGGGATTGGATGGGACGAACGAATCCGCGACTTTGGGAGTATAGTGCGGATGCTCCCGACGAACTCAATCTCGTCAAGTGTTTTAAGAAACACGTCGGACAAGACGACAAGGGACGATGGAACCGTCCGAATCAACTCCTCGCAAAACTCGGAGCGTTCAACCGTTGTTTTCAAGGAAAACTCCCGAAATCTTGGAGTATGGGATTAAAACGTCCCGCGGGAGAACTCAAAGATCATTGGGAAATCCATGAATACGACGAGTTTGAGTCGAAACTTGAGGACACATTCGATATGTCGCGTGAGGGATGGATCGCGTGTTATTCCTCTCAAATTACGAACGGAGCGAGAGAGGGAGCAACACATGAGGGAGAGTCGGGGATCCTTGGACTACGATGGGAAAACATTGATTTTGAGTCACGACGTTGTGAACTCCGCGACAAAGGGACAAGAGGACATCCGCTCGTCTTGTGGACTCAAGTCCCGCTCGACTTGTTTCCTTGGTTGAACAGTTGGGAGAAGTTAATGAAGTATTGGAGACAAATCGGGGAGCCAAAGAGCGGACGATGTTTCCCCGTCTATTACAACGCGTATCGACTCAATTTCCATAAGATCCGACGACGATGTGAAACGAGGATCTCGGAGGACAATGAAAAGCAACGTCCCCACATATTCCGAAAGACTCATGCTCAATGGTGTAAAAGGATCGGAGTGTCACTCGACAATCTATGTGGAGACACGAAAACGACTCCTCATGTTGGACGATACGGAGTCGGATGGAAAGATCCCAAAGTCCCAAGGGAATACTATCTTACGAAAGAGCCTTGGGAGTATGAGGAACAAGATCTCGCGATCAAGACGAGACTCTCGAAACCATTGAGAGAACTCGGATTCAAAAGTCCCCTCAACGGAGACATAAACACTTTTGGGGATCTCTCTCTCCCCGCTCCCATTGTTTTATCCAAGGAAAACCATAAATAAACATCGAACATAAAGGGGACTCCCCTCTTTCTCTAAAATTCGTTACGCGTGGGAGCGTGTAAAGAATCCTTCGAGTCGAGCGGGAGTCCCCAAATAAATCCATTAATGGACTCCCTATTTAAGATTTTATAGATATGAGTTATCGATTTTAGTTCCATCAATGGAAAACCTTAAAAACAAATCCTCATCCATTAATGGACGGGAGCGTGTAAGGAGTAGCATCAAAACCGATAAGTTTTCGTCCATCCCCAAAGTCACGAGACATCTTAAAGGACGAAACAACGAAACATCCAAACAAAAAACGAGCGGAGATCATCAACGACATTATCGAGTCGAGTCGAGCGGAGCCAAACACGGAGGGGACGAGTTCTGAAACTCCATTCTCTCTCATTCCCCTCCAAGGATATTGTAACGAGGATCGTCGATGGTATCTTATGGAGACTTTGATCCAATCATGTGACGGATGTTCTCGTAAGAAAACTTGTCCCGCTTGGAAACAGTAACGCTCCCAACAAAAAACAAAGGGAGGAATGATACATGGAATTTGAATGTCTGAGGAAACTCAAAACCGAGTCCGACAAAGGAGTGATCTATAAAGTTCGATTTCGGAGCAAAGAGGGACACGAACTCATTTTGAGGGGATTATCCTCGGAGATCTTTCAAGGACACACCATTGGAGCAAAAATAACCGTCGAAATAACGAATCCCCAAACGGTTTTGGAGGAGGGATAATCGTGGAGAAAGAAATTTTTGTTCCGTGTCCGAAATGCGGAGTCCGATGTCAACACAAACACGTCAAGTCTTGGATCATCGAGGGGAAAGGAAAGGGAGGAACGAAACAGAAAACGCGGATCGAGATATGGAAATGTCTTGAGTGCCGAAGGAAATGGAGACGCGGAGTCAACCTCAACAAAAAGGAGAGTTAGATCTTGGATAAGTTAACAATAGAACAACGAAAAAGTCTCGACGATTGTCCAAGTGAAGCTCTCGCGGGATCAATGACGAGTCTCTTAGCTTGGGAGGGAGAGGGATTTGGAGATTTCACAATAAGCGAGTTAATCACTCGTTTTCTTTCGGAGATTGAGAACCGACGCGAGGGAGCGGACAAAAGTTGATTGAGCGGGAGAAAATTTTGATGTTTGGATCCTCGAACGATCCTTTTCATTTCAAAAAGGGGATCAAACAACATTGAGTCGGTTAATGTGCTGTTTAACCGTCCCCGATCCAAACGGAGAGGAGAGTTAGCCGTCCTCGTCTCTAAACGCTCAACCAACGAGACACGCAAAAACGTCCCCTCGTGGTGTTACGCTAAAAATCTTATGATTCGCGTCGAGGGAGTGATCCTCAAATCAACGGGGACGTTGACAACGTTAACCGTCATTGATTGCGATCTCAAGAAATGCGACAAACGAAACTCGGTTGATTGTCTCATCGGAAAACGACGCGAGGGAGTATATTGAAAAAGACAAGGAAAACGAGAGAACAAGAGTCGAGAGCGTGGAGCGGAGGACAAAAGCATCTCGATGCTTTCGGGGAGCCAAAGAAAAAGCGGACGCGGAGGAAAAAGAAAACATGACGACGAGTCTCAAAGCGAGAGGACTCTCTTATCGAATGAGATTGCTCCGACGAGGCTATATCTATATGTGGTGTCGAAAATGCGAAAAGTCAACGTTGCATCGTCCCATCATCGCGGGAAAACGACGAAACAAGACGTTGAAACACGACTTTAAATGTGTAGATTGCGGAAATCTTGCATCATGGAAAAAACCGATGAAAACATTTCATTAAAGAACATCGACGCGTTTGATCCGAAACCTCCGACGTTTCGGTTTATGTAGTCTCCGATACAACATGACTCCGAAGTATCCGACTCCAAGGACGAGGAGCATCGCTCCGACTCCCTCCCAAGTTATTTTGAGTCGAATAAACATTTCAAAAATCGGTTGAAAGATCCTTCTCCAAATCCCGACGAGAAGATCCGAAAGCATGGATCATTTTTTCCTCCAAAGGAAGATCCCGACAAAAACGAGTATGATTAATCCGATGGGGAGTCCGATGATAATGAAGATTGTTCGATCTCTTGTCTCGGATTTTTCAAAGTCGAATCCGACGGACATATCCCCGCTCACGAAAATTTGACGCGTCATATTCTCGTCCCCGCAAAACACGAGGACATCATAAGATCCATATGGAACCTCGAAATAAGCGTCTCCAAGGATGTCCGTTAACTTGTTTTCTCCATTCATAACGACATACGCTCCCAACCAAGGAAACATCCCTGATGAGACGTGAACGCGAATACCAAAAGTCCAAGTCCCTATTGCGCCCCCCCTCCAATTAATCGAAACGTCTCGGGAACTCCCAAATTCAACCGTCAAAGTGAGGAATCCGCTCGGATCATAACTCCAATCCTTAACTCCCTCAACGGAGACGGGTTCTCCCCGTCCTCCCGTATCGACTTGAATCTCCGCGTAAAGTTGAGGGATCCCGTCAACCGTGAACGTCATTGTGTTTCCATCATAAGAACTCGCGGTTACTCCGCGACTCGCTCGACGGACACGATCAATATGAGGAGTGTCGATTGCTTGAGTCGTCGTTGTTATGGAGACGCTTGTCGCGGATGATGGGACGTAAACCTCCGTGTCCGAGAAAACAAACCAATCCACATTGTCAACGGTTACGGACGAGACATATTTATCCGTTGGAACTCGGACGAGATAATCCGCTCCAACATTATCGGTTATTGAGACGGTTGTTCCGTCCCAAGTCATTGAGAAACTCGTCCAAGTTGTATCCTTGAATCCCTTGTCATAATCTCCTTGATCCTCAATCCATAACACGCGAGTCCAAGAGTCCGACTCGATTGTGTCCTCAATCATATCAATATATTCGAGGGGGACATCCGCGTTCCATTCCGCGTCGCTCCAACTCAAAGCGTGACTATACATATTTGACGGGATACCAAACCATTTCGCGGAGTTCCATTGTAAACGATTCTCGTTAGTGATCTCCGCGCTCGATGGATCGTCCGTGTTATCCCCAACCATAACGAGCCAAACTCCGATGTTTTCCTCATCGACGACATATTGTCCGTTTGTTCCCGTCGTTCCCGTCCCGTTTGGAAAATTCCATCCGCTCCAAAACGGAGCGACAACATACTCTCCTCCCAACTCGTAAAAAGCATAAGCGGATTTGTTTCCCCATATAGAATTCCCCGAGATTGTTAAAACATTAATCGCGGATCTTGAAAAACTATAACCGAGTGATGTCGCTCCCTCCTCAAGTTCAACCATCGACTCGTTAAGCCAAACTTTAATCGCGAAATTTGGATCCCCACTCGAATTGTCATACTCGTATGTTTCAGTAAATTCATTATTAGTCCCCGTCACGTTTCCCTCATGCGTCCATCCATGAGTCGTCCATTCCATCCAACCATCGTCAATATGTCCGAAAACAAGTTCGGACATACTTGAAATGAGCATCTGAGAGTTTGTAAAAACATTTCTCCATTGAGTCCGAACCGCGCTCCGTGGTTGAGGATCGGGAGGACTCAAACCATCTTTATTCCTTGTTGGATGCGCTATTGATAAGGGGATCCCTTTAATTTTCATGTAGTCAAACCACTCGCTGAACTGATCCAATTTCGCTTGTGTGCTTACGGGGAAAAAGTCGTCGTATCTCGTTGAAAAAGTTGGGAGAGTCTTAACAACGGGAGCGTCCGCACACCAATAAACACTCTCGATAAATAGTTCCACAAATTCATAGGTTAAGCGTTCATTGTTTTTATGGAGAATCCCCTCCGCTCCAAATCTCAAGGGGAGGATGGGATTGTTACTATGGACGGGAAATCCCCAATATACCGCTCGTCCGTGAGAACCGCTTTCCTCAACATAAAAACCAATGATTTTCGTCGCGTCGTTGGGATAAGAAAATGCGGTTACTCCCGCTTGGAGTCTCGCGGGAGCGTAATAACAAAACGTTAAGGTTCCGTCAGTTTTTGCGTCGAATTGGAAATCTTGGGAGGAGATAAAAGGATTCGACGTTATGTTGATCCATCCCTCATGTTGAATTGTTGTCGTTCCGCTTATGGCTCCCGTTACGAAATTGTCTTGGAGTGTTGATCCGATGTCCTCTAACCCATCATAAAAAAAGAGGAGACTTGATCCGTTGTTGTAACTCCAATCTAACCACGTTTTTAAATCTCCGTTGTTGATGCTCAATCCTCGATCCCAATAGATTAAATTGTATTTGGGAGAGTTCGCTCCCGTAAACAGATCGTTGTAAGTAACATCCGTTTCATTGTAAACGTCGAGAGGTTGCAGAGCATAAAATAAGGTTTCGAGATCGTGGAGAAATGTCGTTCCCGAGTCGTCCGCGTGGATTAACGCGTATCGAATTGTTGTCGGAGCGGATCCCTCAACTTCGTGGATCATTGGGATCGCTCCGCACACAAACAAGGTTATCAAACATATAATTTGAACGACTCGTTTTTTCATTTATACACGCTCCTCCAACTTTCTACATTAACCTCTACTTTCCTCCGCTTAAAAATGCTCCCACAACTTGAGCAACGATATACGCGAGGAAACATACGACGATTTTCCCGACGAAATTGGATGTCATGTCTCGAAAGGCTCCCATCTCGGAGAGTTGCCATATAAGAGCCATTAAGAAAACGGAGACGAGAGAGGTTGAGATCATGCGTCGGAAACCCATTATTTGAATCTCCCTCGTTTTGAACGTCTCGGTTTGAATGATTGAGTCTTACGCGGGGATCGACGGACTCCCCGAGGTTTACGCTTTGAGGATCGTTGGAGTTTCCTTGAAACCGCGGTTACTCCAATAAAAGCGACTCCTCCAACGACGATCCATAAGCCAAGAGTTGAAATTGAAATCTTGGGAGGAGCGGGGATAATTTGAGCTATCTCGTCGAGAGGAGATGTCCCCTCCGATCCGATCACATATTGCTCCTCCTCTTGTTCCTCCTCCGTCCACAAGTCAACAATTAACGTCGGATATTTAGTCGAATGATCTCCCGTGTAGAACCAGATGTCCGAGACGATAAACTCGGGAGCCGTCAACTCGTCGGTTGCAATATAACGAAATTGAGTCCGTCCCGTCTTGTTAACAACATCGGGATCAAGAGCTATCTCAAAATAATTGCTTCTATCAAAACATGACTTCGATATTATTGCTCGATATGTAGGACACGCGTTCCAATCCGAATCGTCCAACGCGTCCCCATAAAATCCCGAGTAGAGTCCAACATCAAAATCTACTCCCGAGCCTACCGCCTTCCCCGTCATACATAGTTTAACCGTGTCAATCGTCGCGTCGTCGTCAATCATTGACGTATTAAAACTCGTAAATGCTCGACGTATATAATACCATCCTTCAAAGAATTTTTTTCCGATACACGCATAACTCAACGCGGTATCCTTAACGGTTGCCGTGTCCTCGGGAGGAGGAAAAGAAACTCCTTTCGTTTCCATGTAACCGTCGAGACTTGCCTCGGATGTGAATGTCGTCGGATCAACCGTCCAAACCTCTCCCACATCAAGATCAACATTTCCATAAGTCAAGAGACACGAGGACGTGTCATAACGGAGATCTCGATAAAGGGATTTGTCGATGTCGCTCCATTCGATTCGGACGATCCGCTCTTTCTCGTCGTGAAATTCGATTGACGTGTCCTCAAAGTTCAAGAGTTGTTTTTCTCCTTTGATTTGAGAGATGGACGCTCCGAGACGTGACTTTGTTGCTTGGAGAGACGAGAAGTCCCAAACGACTCGATAAGATCCGTTCTCGGAGGGAGTGAACGATACGGTTTGTTTGTTGTCCTTGGAGATCGCGAGGATCCGTTCACTCCCGTCCTTGAAAGTCCACGTCTCCCAAACGTGAGTGTAATTGTATCCGACGCTCGTGGACGCGTTTTCGAGAGAAGTCCAAGTTTTAGAGACGGAATCTTGTTTTTCAAGGATCCACGAGAACGATCCGACGCTCGTCGTCCCGTTGGGTTTAAACAAGTTAACGAGATCCGTCCCAATCATGTAAGAACAACGGGGAGTTTTCAAGAGAATGGATGTCTCATTGTTGCGTCGGATCACATAATCAACGAGATCGGATCCGTCCCAAACCTTGACGGGAGCGGAAAAGAACGAGTAAACTCCGTCCCAAGTAACGTTCGTGTAAGGATTAATCCAAGTCTCATTGTCCGCGTAAACGGGAGAGGGAGCATATAGAATATGCATGACGAGGATGAGAAATCCGATCATTGAAATCGGACGTTTAAGACCAGATATAGTTATGTAGTGCATGACCAAAAATCACTCCGTCCGCGAATCGTGTGTTCACGTAAATCCATCCGAGGATACATCCCGCACAAAACAAAATTAAAAGAACGCTGAGGCTCCCTCCATAACGAGCGATATGATAAGCACTCCAAATAGCGGAGGATCCAACAATCGCTCCAAAATTTGAATACCGAGATGCAACTCCACATAACCACACGCGAAAGAAACATTCCTCGGAGACTCCTTGAAGAACGTTTAACCATTTAATAGAAATGGGACTCGTAACGATGAGTTCCAATGGGACAAATCTATGGACGATATAAATCGCACAAACACTCATTCCCGCCCACAATATTGTCTCATAGATCCGCATATCCCAAAACTTGAGTTTGA
>JABUBK010000383.1_pt1 | contig 10667 bp, 13 predicted proteins | sample 7332671 | NCBI WGS metagenome assembly JABUBK01 (sample SAMN07256342, study PRJNA390944) | subsurface metagenome | isolation source: Methane hydrate marine sediment | place: Pacific Ocean: Eastern North Pacific, ODP site 1244 | collected 2002
GCTAAGCGTGATGATGATCCCCTTTCTTTTGCTCTTCAAATAATAATCTTTTCAGCATTCGCATTAGAGTATAGACTAAAGCGTGTTTTAATCATTATGAAGGTTAAAGGCAAATCAAAGAAAAACCTTAAAACACTTCTTTGTATTTTTTGGAACGAATTAGAGAAGAGAAATCGATGGGATAAAAAAGGGAAATGCAAGAAGCCATTAGGGTGGAATAATTGTGACAAAGATCTTAGAAAACTTGTAGAACTACGAGACAAAATAGTTCATGCAAATTACTGTGAAGTACTTTCTTTTTTTTCTGGAAAAGAAAACTCTCTCGAAACGGCTCTTCGATATTATCGTTCATTTATTAAAGCTATGGGGTTAATTAGTATTGGAACAGGATATGGGGTTTGTTCTAATGAAGAAGTTGAGAAAGAACTCGAATCACTTTTGGTTTAATAACTGAAGAATAGCATTAAAAGGGAAAAAGTAGTTTAATATAGATACCTCAGTCGCGCTTTTTTCTGAAAAACAATCGAAAAATCCGTAAAATTAACCAAAAAATTCAAAAATCCTTGTAATCCGCTTGTATAAAGACTTTTAGAGATTATATAGTTTGTTCTTTGATCACTGGCTCAGAAGGAAGAAAAATAAGATTATGATAACTATAAAATTATGGTAAATCCCGCAAAGCCTTAACTAGAGCCAAAAACTTAAAAATAAAGTGGGTGACATACTGCGCATTATCGGAACTTGTGAGCCTTGCACGTCAGAGGGCAAAACCCCGCAAAGTCAGTCCAGGAGCAAGTCAAAAGTAAAAAGATCACTAAAAGTCTTTTAGGATCGCCAGGTGCCTGCTCGAAATTGCCGCAAAAAATTTCTCTAAAAATGAGCAAAACCTTCTTTAATCCTAGACCCTATTTATTTTGTCAATTAAATTATCTCAAAATATTAAGCTCGTAACATTTCGAATTAAAAATATATAACAAAGATAACTTAGGAAGAAAGAATAGACTATCTTCTACCGGCTCAAAGTAGAAAAACGAAATATCGGAAAGGTTCTGGAAAAAGGAGGTGGTAAGCGTGGAATTTTGGCAAGCTTTGATAGATAACTCAGGGGCTGTTATTGCTGTTTTTACTATAGTTCTTGCGATCACTACTATAATATATGTAGTAGTGAGTTGGAAGTTATTAAAGCAATCAAAGAATGCTATTCTTGCGGATATAATTCTAAAGGTCGTAGGAGCGTTTCGGAAGGAAGTAAAGGAAATAAAAAAAGGAGAAGAAATATCGGCAACTGCTTTTATAACCGCTGGGATGAAAAGTTATCTTGAAGTATTTATGAAAATAGATAAAAGATTGGGAACGGATTTTGAAAAGTTGTTTGAGGTAGGTTTTGATGTTTTTTTTAAAGAAATGAAAACGCAGGAGACAAGGTTAAAAGAGAAAGCGGAAAAGGAAAGAAATAAAGGATCTGGAACATCCTAAAAATCACAAGAAGAAAAAGCTCTAATTGAGGCGAATAAAGGCCGGTATTAGAAGGGAAGAGGCCGCCGGAAAGTATATTAAAAGTGAAAAACACTTGACAGGTTAAAGAAAAAAATTATAATAGTTGCAAAGGATTGCAAAGATGGAAAGGAAATGGCCTTATAAAAATATCCCTGTTAAGCCTGAGGTCTATCAGGAGTTGGAAGGGATAAAGAATGAAGTCCAAAAGGAAATCGGGGTAAAGTTTGATTGGAGTTCTTTTGTTTGGGGTTTTGTTGTTGGGGGTGGAGCTACGGCTCTAGCGTTAGCAATAGCTAAAGCTATTAAGAAATACCAAGAAGAGAAGAAAAGAGAAGGGGGTGAGGTGTAATGAAAAATGTAAAAATTTCTGATGATATTCATAAACAAATTAAGCAAATTTCTAGCCAGGAGGGTATGACTATGGATGGAGTTCTAAGGGATTTGCTTCAGGTAGAAAAGGCAGAATATCAAAAGGCAGATTCTCCTGGTAGTAACATTGTCCAGGAGCGTGATACTACCATTTCTACTGGTCAGGTAGAAAAGGCAGAATATCAAAAAGATGGCTATGTAAGTAGAAAAGAATTTGATGAAGCCTTAGAGGGGTTGCATGAATGGACAAAAAAATTAGTAGAAGAATATATAGAATTTTGTCCTAATTGTGATCATCTTTTGTATCTTCATGTACAGAATCATACCAGTCATAACACTCCTAAGTTTTTTTCTTATTTAAAAGAGGTAGGATCAGTTTATGGCGAAGGCGGTTGTTATCACTTGGAGTGTCCAAGATGTGGTTACTATGTGGACTTAAAAAAGCCAAAGTGGTGGCAGTATAAGGATGGTGAGAAAAAGGTTCTAGACCTAAGAAATGCAGAGGGGAGAGGGGAAGACCTAGCCGGTCAAGACAATGGAAGTCCCTGAAAAGCAGGGTGACGAATACGAATATTGGTAATGACGCAGAACTCACTGAAGAAGAAAGAGAAAAACAAATATGTTTATTAGTGACTCTTCCTAGGATTAGAAAGTCCTCAGCTGAATTAACCGCTAGTCTAAACAAGCGGAAATAGCCTTAAAGTTAATTTAGACACTATCTTTGACAATCTCTAGGAAAAAAGACGCAAAATGAGGCGATCCTAGCCCTTATCTCAGGCAATATGGACTAAGACACACACGAAGGAATCATAGTTTGAGGACTCCTAGTCGGCTAGATTGTCCAGGGGAAAATAAAACTTATCTCAGGGGCTTAAAATTGATTGAAGAGTTTTTGTCGTTTTGGCATTGGTGGGAAAAGTGCCGGCGGGGTAATGGTAAGAAAGAGGAAGAAGAGGAAAGAAGCAATAATAAAGAAAGCGAAGATCAAAGACAAGGCTGAGGGGAAACTACGCTTTAATGAAAGGGGGTGTTTAAATGGCAGAGCAAAAGAAGGAGATTAAGATTAAAATTAGTGACGATATGCTAATGGGTAGATATGCTAACTATATGAGGGTAAGCCATACTGCTGAGGAATTTGTTTTAGAGTTCGCTAATATTATGGGACCGACGGGTTCTGTTGTTGCAAAGGTATTTACTAGTCCGCGTCATTTAAAAAGGATTATGAAAGCTTTGCAGGGCAGTATAAAACGATATGAGGATAAGCATAGTACGATTAAGGAGGCGGAGGAACCTAAAGTAAATATTGGGTTTTAAAATGGAAATAATTGCAGCTGGGATAATTATAGCGTTAGTAGGAGTTTTATTGGGGGTGTTAAAATCTCATTCTACTTTAAATCGGGAAATAGGTGAGCTAAAGACAGATGTTGAGAATATTAAGGAAGAAATGAAACGGTTGAGGGAGAATCTGGATATGTATGTAGGTAATTGGAAAGCACCTGAGAAATAAAAAGGGTCAAAGTCTCTACGTCTTGCTTAAAAAGAAAATGAATAGGATCACCAGGAAGAAAAATAACGATTGGATTGTGAGCTTAGCTCTTGTATTGGTAGTAGCCGGGTTCAGTGTAATAATTGTATTGTCTGCAGCACTAAAATAATTTGACAAAGGATTCGATTCTGGTATAGTTATATTGAAAGGATATTAAACAAAGATAGCCGGAGATTTTGCCTGACCCCCGGCTATCTTTGAAAACCCTAGTTATGAAGAGAGTCTATAATAATAAAAATAATTGTCAAGAGCAACCGAACTTGAGTAATCAAGCGACGTTGCTCTTTTTATTTGAAAGGAGAAAAGAAAATGAAAACTCGGTATTGGGTAGTTATTTTAGTCGTTGTTGCGATTATCTTTATTGGGATTGTCCTTTTTGTCTGTGATTTTTTTCCTGATTCTTGTTTTTCTGGGGGGAAATATAGGGGTGTAAGCCAATATGAGATTTTTAGGGATCTTCTCACTATTATCCTAGCCATCTCTACAATAACCTTAGCGGTATTGGGTGTAGTTATATATAAGTTAATCTATCTGATCTTTGAGCGTCATATGAAAGAAAAAATAGAAGAAAAAATAGAGGAGGTAGATTTCGAAGTTCGTAAGAAAGTAAAACGTGAGGTAGGCTCTGAACTTGATAAGAGAATAGAAAAGGTTGATACGAGAATAGAACAAGTAGATTCCAAGGCTACTAGAAGAACAGAACGTGAGACAGATAAGATTCTTACTGGCTTTTATCTTGAACTTAGTATTATTTATTGGAGGCAATATGAAAAACATTACAAAGAAGGTAAAGTTGTGATTAGTAAGAACGAAAAAAACTTTCTGGATTTGGCCATAGAGACAGGGGAAAAAGCTTTACAGAAGTCTCATGGATTGGATAAAAAGGAATTCGAAAAACTCATCTGTGACGTCAAGAATAACTTGGCCTATCATCTTGCTGTAAGAGACCTTCCTGATGACTCCCCGAGGGCTATCACTTTAGCGGAATACATCTATAAGAGAGTTCCACGTTTTGATTATAGAGATGTTTGGATTTGGGTTGAAACATATGCATTTGTGTTGAGTATAATGGGGAGCAAAGATCAAAAAGAAGAAGCCCAAGGCTTAATTAGAGGTTTGGTGCGGAGGGAAGAAATACTTGATAAATACAAGAAATATCTAAAAACAAAGTATGGACAGTTTCTATAATATGAAATCGTTTAAAGATCAGGACGTCCTGGAATTGAAACCTTTTTGGACATTTGCTGCCTTTCTTGCTGTATAGATTCTGCTTAAATTTCTACATATTTTCAATACTTGAAGTTATTATTAGCATATCAAAGAAACTTGTCAAGTCTTTGTTACGTAAAAGCTTAAATTTCCGGTTTTTATAAAAGGTTATACTTCCGCTTTTGATCGTTCTAAGGACACAAATTTTAGTCTTAGCGGTCATTGTCAAGATTACAGAGTTACATTAGCAGCGTCATTTACAGATGTTACGACTTCTTAAATACCCGCAAATTGAATAGGAAATCCAAGCTTTTACGTGAGGTTCAAATTCAGAAGCGTTGCTAATCTTCAATCGAAAATCCCTTGAAACCGGAAATCCAAGCCTTTACACTAGTAGGAAATTTAAGCTTTTACGTAACAGTCTTGTTAAGTCTTGTTAAGTTTCCTATTGTCGAAAATTTAGTCTAGGAGCTCAAATAATGGCAAAACCAAAATCAGAGAGAAACCAGCTATTCATTGAAGATTGGCAAAGAGGCTTAGGCAATGAGGATCTAGGCAAAAAGTATGACCTTAGTTTAGGGGGAGTTAAGGCGCTAAAGCAAAGACTTAGAGCGAAAGACCCTTCTCTCTATGCTGAGAAGCGTCCAGGATTAACCAAAGTAGAAAAAGAAGTTGCGCAGGCTTCAGGTGGCCTTGTTAAGTTTGCTGGTAAGAAAACTAGCAAGCCAGCAATTCAGCAAGTTGGCAAACAAGAGAAGAAATTAACCAGTAAGGATCTTTATAAAACAGCAACTTTCTACATAACAGAAGAGCAAAGATATAAACTTAAATTAGCTGCCTTAGAACAGAATAAAGAAATCTCTCAATTAGTTAGAGAGATACTTTCAGAATACTTTAATAAACACTAATTACTAGCTTACTGGCAAGTTAGCAAACTGGCAAGTTAAAAAGGGGGTGAGAAAAAATGAGAAAAATAATCGTTATAATTGCGGTTATCGGGGTTCTGGCAATGACTGCTTTGGCTGCTACTTATAAAACAGATTTGTTTGATAGTATCAAACTGAGTAATTTCAGGCTGGATATGTCATTGCAGAGGGCAGAAGTTTTATTTTCAGACTATGAACTAGAAAGCAGGACTGATACAGAATTAAAAGGAAATTTCTTGACGATACTAACCTACAGCACAGGAGAGTTTAAGGAAACATTAAAACTCTACTTTACGAATGGTTTTCTTCACTCGTTTAATTATGTCAATTTTGACCTCAATTTGAAACAGCTAGAGATTGACCTGGATTTTCTTTCGGATTGAGCAATAAGCAAAATAAAGGGGGGGAAGATGAAAGAATCAGGATGGAGAGTAGGCCGATATAACAAGGTTGTTTTGACTATAATTGCAGTCAGCCTTGTGGGATTATTAGTAAGGCAGTTGCCAAAGAAGGTGGAGGCAAGTCCTAGTGTGGACGTCGGGGTAGATGTAATATCCACAGAATATAGCAGTTTACGGAGTAGTTTGAATGTGGTGGTTACATATGACCAGGAGAATCCTTTGCGTTCTTTGGACCCTAGTCTTAGAGAGTTAGCTCAGAAAATAAATGAAGCGCCTTTACCTTCTTTTGATATGGTGCTGGAAAATGTATTAGCTTATAAATATGCACTAGGATATAGAGTCAAGTTTGCCACTAATGATTTTATAATTTTAGAGCGTGAGTGAGTAAAGGAGAACGAAGATGGAAAAGACAGTATTAGCAAAAGCACAGAAGCACCTAGAAAATTTTCAGCAAGGTGCTCCAACAGCAGGGGAGTCGGCTATCGCCTGGGCTCTTATAGGAATAGCGGAGAATTTGGGGCGAATTGCTACCGCCCTAGAAGAAAAAAGGCGTTAAGGTTCAAGTAGAGAAAAGTCCATAAGTGGATAAGTGGATTTGTGGATAAAAAATGATTTTATGATCCTTCCCGAAGCCAAAAAGTTTTGGAATTTTGACAGCTAAGGGAAGGATCCCGAGACCGGAACATAAAAATAAATTCCTTTCTGATAGCTTCAAAAATGAGGCTAAAAAACAAACTGGTAAAAAATATCAGAAGGGGGTTATGATGATAGGAGCAAGAGGAAGATACGAAGGCGAAATAAGACACTTTACTTTATGGAATCCAATAGGAGAAGGACGGCGTTTTGAAGCAATAGCCGAATGGATTGACGGACAATGGATCGCTTACTGTCCATATTGCAGACAGCTAAGGGCAATGATAATCAACGCCGAAAATCTATCTTGGCAATGCCAAAAGTGTGGAAGGGAAGGGAAACCAAAAGAGGAAAAGGGAAAAAAGAAAAAGGATCCGCCTGCTGAAAAGGAAAAAGGAATGAAAACACAAAAACAATACCTAGATGATTATACGAAAAAATCGAGTGTAAAGAAAAAAGTAAACTGGAATGACTATCACAAAGAATCCGAATATGAGTACGCAGACAAGAAAGGCAATGTCCTTTGGCAAAAGAGAAAATACAGACATAAGAACGGTATAGATAAAATATGTCTTTGTGGACATTATGAAGGCAAGTTTTGGAAGGTAGGAATTCCTGAAAAAACTGAAAAGCCTTTATACCGGCTGCCGGAATTTCTAGCCAGTAAAGATAAGACTCGTTTTATCTGTGAAGGGGAAAAAGACATTGATAACCTAAGAACATTCGGTCATACCGTAGTTTGCGGGGCTTTTGGTGCTAAGTATTGGAATCCGGAATGGAATCAGCTTTTCATTGGTAAAGAAGTTATCTTAGTGCCGGATAATGACGCAGACGGTAAATATTTCACTCAAAAGATAGGTGAAAACTTAATAAAGGTTACTAAAGTCCACGTTGCCAAAATACCAAAAGAATATAAGGATTTTAGCGAATGGAAAGAAGCAGGGAATGATAAAGAAGCCTTTAAGAAATTAAAGTTTGAGGAATGGAAGCCAAAGAGCGATCTTGTTTTGCGGGGCTCTAAGAAGAAAGAGAAGAAGAAAAAGGACTTTAAGCCTTCTCTCTACGCAAAGAAAATCCTTGAAAAATATAAGGTTATCTATGACAAACATAAAAGGTTATGGTTCTATGATCAGAATGAAGGAATCTGGAAAGATAATTTTGAAACTCTTTGTCGCTCTATCTTAAGGAAAGGACTTTTAGCTTCTTTTGACTATCAGACCTATGAAAATGAAGTTATCTTTGCTCTCAAAGACCTATCCTATCAAGAGAACATACCAGAAGAGCCAGAGAGTCATTTAATACCCTTCAAGAATAAAATCTATGACTTAGCAAAAGATAAGCTCTATGACTTTAATCCTGGTTACTTCTTTATTAACAAATTAGGAGTTGATTATAACGCTAAAAATAAGGACTATCCTAACATTGATAATCTGTTCAAGCAGATTGTAGCCAAAAGAGAAATAATAACTCTTAAGGAAATTATAGCTTATGCAATGTTCAGAGGATACCCTTATCCAAAGGCTTTTATACTTTTTGGCAATGGTGCGAATGGTAAGTCAACATATTGCCGGATAGTAAGAAAAGTAACCGGTAATGAAAATATATCTTCTGTTTCCTTGAACACTCTAATATATAATACCTTTGGGACTGCCGGACTCTACGGAAAATTGATAAATATTAGTCCTGAGATGAGTTATAATGTTCTCAAAAAGACTGACGTTATAAAATCATTGACTGGTGGGGACTTAGTAAGAGGCGAAAGGAAATTCAAAGACGAATTTCATTTCGTGAATTATGCAAAATTGATATTTATTGGTAATGAAATCCCTTACTCAACCGATAAGTCCTTTGCCTTCTACCGTAGAATGTTCTTAATAGAATTTCCTAAACGTTTTGAGATAAAGATAAAGGCTGATCCGTTTATAGTTGATAAGATAGAAGAAAAAGAGTTTGAAGGATTAGCTTATCAGTCAATTAAGACTCTCAAGGAATTAGGAAAAAATCTTTTTACCTTTACCAGACATAAAAGGACAGATAAAATAATGGAAGAATACGAAAAGCTATCTGATCCATTAGGGACTTTCTTAGAGGAAAAAATAAAAGATGATCCGGAAGGTGATATCCCAGTCAAGAATTTGAATCTTGAATTTATAAAATATCAGAAGGAAAAAGGGTTAAGAGTCTGGACTGATAAGCTCATAAGTAAAGTTATGAGTCAAAAAGGATATATCAAGAAAAGTAAGAATTTAAGCACAAGTAAAAAAGGCGAGTATATCACTTATAAAGCCTATCTTGAACTATCTTGGAAAAAATAAAATAAAATAAAAAACGCTGAAGACAGAGTTTAGGAGCTTTCTAAACCGATTATACCGATAAACCGATTTTTCATATCTTTTGGAAGAAACTACAATTTTAGAAATTAAGATAAGAGATAAGAAATATATAGAAAGGTAGTATATATAAGGAGTAGGAATTACTGGTTTATCGGTTTTACCGGTTTAGAAAAGAACTGAAGCGATTCTATAAGGATTTTAAGAAGAGAGATTAAGAGAAAAAATAACAGAAAAAATAACCAAATAGAAGCCTAAAAAGGCTTAGAGAGGAAGGGGGGTATAATGAGAGAGAATAAAGAGAAGAGAAAAAAGCAAAAAACACTTAAAGAGAAAAGAAAGGAATCAAGAAAAAGAAAAAAAGAAAAATAACTAAAATATAAGCCTATAAAGGATGGAAAGCAATGAAAAACAAAAAATTACTGGCTATTATCTTATTGAGTTTGAGTTTTTGTTTTGTGTCCGGGGTGGGGTATGGAGAGGTCAAGGAATGGATGGCCGAATCTAAAGCGTCGTTTATGGACGTAATACTTGTAATCGCCCGGGTGAGCTATATAATGGCCAAACCAGATGATTTTCTGCGGGTTACATATAACTACGACTCATTTGGCAGATGGGCAGAAAATTTCCCTGCTGGTGTTAGGACAAAGGGTAAAATTGTTACAGACATTCTAGACAGTAGAAATGTTTTTTCTTATAAATCCGGAGAGGCTTTATTAAGGCAATTTAAAATAGAATTATTTTATGCATATTACTTTATTCAAGACGTAGCGACAGATATGGATAATGATATTGTGGTTGAATTTACAGATGAAAATGGTACCCCTTATGGCTACTTCTACCAGGGCGAATATCACTTGTGGGAGGATTAACCTGACACTTAACCTATTGTGTAAGGTGAGTAAAAAGAGTCCAAGAAATGACAAAATAAAAGGGGATAAAGATACTATGAATAAAGTATTCTTAGTATTCGCTCTGGTCATTTGCATTGCTTTCTCATTGACCGTTGTGTGCACTGCGGTTCAGCAGGAGTTCAACGGTGGATTTGAAAGAGAAGGATTACAGGAGAATATACCCAAAGGCTGGTATCCAACCTATTGGCCCAGTACTATTGGTCACGTAAAGTTTTCCTGGGAAAGACTAGCACATAGTGGTCACTATTCCGTATCGATTGAGATTCTGAATACCCATCCATCCTTGATTATTCTTAATGAAAGAATCGCCTATAATTGGGTTAGAACATTTGAGCCTTTTGAAATCGGAAAGACTTATGAAATAAGCGGTTGGGTCAAGACGAGGGACCTGAAATCTCCACCATTTATTGTTGTGCAATTCTGGAACATGAGTCAGCGCAAGCTTATTGGCTTAGTCATGCTGAAAAGCGATAAAGGCAAAGAACTGATTGGAACCAACAACTGGACCTCCCTCAAAACCAAATTTAAAGTGCCAGCCGGAACTGACCAAGTGCTGGTTCGCGCTGGCATTTCCAGCCCAGAGAATATCAATGGTAAGGCCTGGTTCGATGACATTATAGTTTCACCTGTTTCGCTTCCTTGGTTTGAGCGTGTTAAACGTTGGTTTTCCTTCAAAGGCAAGAACTCATCGAGCACTAGAGGGGATTGAGCAAATTATTACTAATACCAATTTTGGTAAAAGTAATAATGAAATGGAGAAGCCTTACTACACGACGATTATAGCAATTTCTCAAGTTAGTAATTGCACCTTATATAGACAAAAATGCAGTAATTGATAAACT
>JABUBK010000384.1_pt1 | contig 10660 bp, 7 predicted proteins | sample 7332671 | NCBI WGS metagenome assembly JABUBK01 (sample SAMN07256342, study PRJNA390944) | subsurface metagenome | isolation source: Methane hydrate marine sediment | place: Pacific Ocean: Eastern North Pacific, ODP site 1244 | collected 2002
ACTATGGGGACCGGATGAGCCGTGCAGGAGTCGAACCTGCGACCCTCGGCTTAAAAGGCCGATGCTCTACCAGCTGAGCTAACGGCTCTGTTGGCTGAAACTCTTTATCTATAAGAGTTTCAGAAGACAGCAATTTTGCGGTTTTCTCTTTTTCTCTGACTCTTGGTCTTTAGTATTGTAATGATTTTTCTTCTGAAGTCAACATCGGGCCACTTGAGGTTATTGTGTTAATAGAATGTCATATATAACTATCAAGCTAGAATGTCCTACCCTAAAAGATTTAGTTAATTAATCTCCTTTGGTTTTATCCTTTCCTTTTTGTACTTACCCAAATCGCTTTGTTTTAGAAATAATGCTACTTTTAAGAAAAAATGTCCGCTTTTTACCCTTTTTTGCATCTATATGTTAGGGTAAGCAAAAAAGGGGGATAAAATGATCAAAGAGGCTCAGCTAATAAAACTTGCTCAATCAGGGAACAGTACGGCTTTTGGCAAACTGGTAAATAGGTACTGGAATAAAGTCTTCCTCTTAACTACCAAATATTGTAAACTGGAAGAAGATAAAGAAGATATTGTCCAAGAGACTTTTATTCAAGCCTGGCAAAACATTAAAAGATTTCAAAGAAACTCTACTTTTTTCTTTTGGTTATGCAAAATAGCCTTAAACTTAATCTATGAAAAGAGGAGAAAAGAAAGATTTAAGACTATATCCTTGCATAGCTTACCCCCGGATTATGGGGTCCATTATAGAAAGATAGAGCGCTTATTTTCTTTTATGCAGAATAGGCTCTTTTATCCCTTAAAAGATGTCAAAGAGCTGTCCGAAGCTAATGAGATTCTGGAAGAATGGAGAGAATGGTACAACAAAAAGCACATCCATTCCATTACAGGCCTAAGGCCTTCTGATAGGCATCATCCTTCTTCTTTTAAGCCTTTACCTAAGAGAATAAATTTGGATGATGTGTTCTGCTTTAAAGACACCAGAATCCTCAAAAAGGCTAACACCTTCAACTACCAGAATAAAACCTATCAGATCACCAATCAGACTCATCGTTTTAGTTGGAACAAGGCCAAAATAACTCTACATATTCTCCCTGAGAGGTGTATTAGAGCTTTTTATCAGGGAAAATTTATCCAGGAGTTTCCTTATAAGGTTTAGTTTAAAAGAGTTCTTTGACAAACAATATGACATTCTTGCTCAACAGTTAATAGGACATTCTACCGACACCGTAACAGCCCCCGTTACGTCTGGAGATTCTCCAAAAATTCCATATCGTTTTTCCCAACGTGCTGAATTAAAGAGGAACGGGGGAAGACGAGAAAGTGGAAAAGGACTTTCTGGCGTGACAAAGCTTAAGATTTTGGATAGAATTTGGGGAAACTCCCAAAAACAAGAAAAGATCTAGTATTATGACTACCCGAAGCAAGACAAAAAAACTTGGCCATTAAATTTCCTCTCATCTTAGAGTGCTTCCTGCTTGTTGTCCAGATCCCTTTTGCTTTAAGGAATGTGGATAAAACCCCCAAAATCGTAAAGGAGGAGATGGAGAGGACAATAAAGCTATCCGCCCCCTTAGTGGTGGATACCAAAATAGAAAAAAAACTGGGCTGAGATGAGGGAATGAATAAGGGATAGTAAATCATTTTATTCTCTTTCGAGGATATCCTTATCCGCTTCTCTTACGATTTCGTCTATCTGGTTGGCTATATCTTGATCTAAAGGCCTTACTTTGTGTTTCCTTAAAATCATTTCTTTTTTCTTAATTGCCCTTTCTAATATTATATTGTTTTCTTTTTTATTCCAAATCTCCCAGCTATCACGATCAAAGAGGTCGGGAAGCCAGAGCTCTTTTTTAAATTGCTTCAAGGTATGCACGTCTTCCAAAAAATGCCCACCAACGCTTACTCGCTTGATTACCTCAAAGGCAAGCGTTTCCTTATTTACATAAAACCCCCTCATAATCCGTCTGAGATAGCCAATCATTTCATTATTTATAATCAGCTCCGCTAAACTCCCCCCTTGATCAGCACCTACTATTCCCATATGCCCAAAGACATCCGCTCCAGCCAGAGCACCTAATAAAAGAGTCATTCCTCTTTCTAATCCGTTCTGAACATCAAGGAGTTTAGAGTCAGTGAGGCCAACATTGATCCCTACTGGGAAACCATATGACTTAGCTAATTCTGTTATAGCCGCTGCCATTAACCCTTGCTCTGGAGATCCGAAGGAAATATTTCCTGTGGCCGGATCCATTATATGCGGAATTCCCCAGTAATTCACGGGCAAACCAAGGGAAAGTAACTGAGAGATGGTGATGCCAGCTAAAATTTCGGCATTTTCCTGAGCTATTGTCCCGGCTAAGGTAGCTGGAGCGGTGGCCATGGTCATAGCCATTGGGCCAAAGCCAACGGGAAGCCCCAATTTAGCAAACTCAATGAGGATCTCCAGTCCTTCTCTGCTGAATTGCAAGGGACTGATGGGCTCAACAAAGGCCTCAATCATCGGCTTATCTCTTAACTTCTCCTCTCCACCAGCAACAACCTTAAACATTTCAATTATATATTTTGCTGTTTTTCCGTTGTTAATCCAGGTAAAACAAGGCTTTCCTGTATTCTTTATTAGTTCAGCATATAGGTGAATATCTCTAACTTCTGAAGGGATCTCAGCTGGCAAGACAAAAGCCCCTACAATATCGATTCCCTCCAGAGCATCCCCTATTAAAATAGCCGTTCTGCTATCATTGAGAGTTCCAGGACGTCTTTCCCCTGTAGTTTCATCTATCCAGATATATTGGCCTCCACTGGACATAAAAAGCTGTTTCCCATAACCAAACTCGGCAATCTTTCCAGCTTCTCGACCGTAAAGCACATACCTCTTCTTACTCTTTTTGATGCTTTCCATCGCCAGATGCTCTGGTATCCTTGCCACCTTCGTCTCTTTATTAACCCGTGCTCCCGCCTTGCTTAAGAGATCAAGGATTTCCTCATTATTTACCTTTATCCCTATCTCACTTAAGATTCGCATTGAGGTATCGTGAATTTTCCTTATTTTTGCTAAATTCAGAACTTTTGCAAATCCTCCCCCCATTTTTGTACTCCTTATCCTTTGACAGCTCCCGCTGTTAACCCACGAACTATAAACCTATAAAATATAAGAGCAAGCAGTACTGGTGGAATACTTGCAAGGACACCACCGGTACACATACCACCATAATCAATTAAGTGTCGACCAGCAAACTCAGTTATAGCTACGGGGACCGTTTTAGCATTAGGGGTGTTGGTGAATATAAGAGCGAAAAAAAACTCGTCCCAGGCTAACATAAACGCAATCACCGTTGTGGCAATCAATCCAGGCGTAGAAAGAGGTAGAATAATTCTAAGAAAACTACCCAATCTACTACAACCATCTATTCTCGCAGCATCTTCCAATTCCGAGGGAATAGTCCTGAAGAAACCCGTCATTATCCAAATAACATAGGGTATAGTGAAAGTAAAGTACAAGATAATCAAGGAGATTTTCGTATCTATCAGATTAAATTTTGTCACGATAATATAAAGTGGAATCATGGTGGATATCGCAGGAAGCATTCTTGTGGCTAAGATGGAAATAAGAATTTGTTTTCTCATAGGGAAAACTAACCTGACAAAGGCATATGCCGCAAGAGAGCCTAAAATTAAGCTTATAACTGTTACACCTCCTGCAATAATAAGGCTATTTCGCACGGTGTACATAAATATTTTTGCAGCTTTGGCCACTCCTGTTTTCGGAAAAAATATGTTAAGGTAGTTATCAAAAGTGGGGTGTTTTGGAATCCAATGAGGTGGAGTGCAAAGTAATTCGCTCATTGTGGATATACTTGATATTATCAACCAATAGAAGGGAGCAAATATTGCAATTGCAACAAGTACCATGGCTAAATACAAAAGAACTTTTACAAATTTTCTCTGATTAAACAATATTATCCTCCTAATAATATTCGATCCCCTTATATAACAACTTAATATATATTAGTGCAATAATCAGAACAATTGCTGATATTATGAAGGACAAAGCAGATCCACGACCAAAATGAAGATAACTAAAAGTCTCTAAGTATGTATAATAATTAATTACCTGCGTTGCGTTTGCGGGTCCGCCGCGGGTCATTACATATATAATGTCAAAAACTTTGAAGGCCTCAACTGTCCTGAAGACAAGTACAACCAATATGGCAGGGGTTAACAGGGGTAGTGTTATACTTTTAAAACATTTCCATGCGCTTGCTCCATCTATTTTCGCTGCTTCGTAAAGAGCCTTGGGAAGCACTGCCAGTGATGCCAGAAAAATTAAAACGACAAAAGGAGTCATATGCCATACATCAGCAATAATAACGAAATTCATAGCAATAAATGGTTTTGCTAACCAGGCCTGATACTTGGGTATTATCCCCAGAGAAAACAAAAGTCCGTTAAGTGCACCATAATTTGCATTATATATCCACTTCCACATAATTCCAATCACTACAGTGGGTATGGCCCAAGGTATCATAATGGATACTCTGAGGAACTTACTTCCTATAAGGTTCTGATTCAATAGAAGAGCTATACCCAAACCCAATATTAACTCCATCCCCACAGATAAAAAAGTAAAATAAGCTGTCCGAAGAAGAGCATTCCAAAAAAAAGAACTGTGAAAAAAACGTATATAGTTCTTCAGCCCAATAAATGGGACCCTGCCCGGTTGGGTCAGAAACATTTTATGAAAACTTAAATAAAATGTATAAATTATGGGGTAAAAGATAACGCAAAGTAGGATAACTACGCTGGGAAAAATTATCAAATAGGCAAGCTGTGCCTCATTTAGCTCCCGGAATCGAAATTTTTTAGAAAAAGGGAAGAACATTAAAATCTCTCCTTTCTCATTGTACTTATTTTTGAGGAGATCTCAAGTCAAAGTCATAACAAATTAATTTTTTCTGAGTCCCATAAAGTCTGAAATATTTCATTTCTTTCCTCACTATTTTGTTAAAGAAGGGTGGCAGTAAAGTTTTCATTACTGCCACCCTCTTAACCCTTGACCTACTTAGAGAAACTCGTTGAAGTCTAATATCATCGAGTTCTCTTTATTTCCTCTACTAGTGAATTCCCTTTATTTCCTTGGCAGCATCGTCTAGTGCCTTTTTCGGCGATTTTTTCCTTGTAAGTGCATCCTGAAGAGCTACCTGTAAAATTTTAGAAAACTCTGCGTAGTAGGGAACTACAGGTCTGGCTACTACATATGGATACTGCTCCTTAAACATAGGAACAGTAACGGGTTGGGCCGCTATTAACTCTGGATCTGCAAGCAAGGATTTCCGTGTGGGCAACTGGCGTGCTGAGTATCTCTTCTGTACGTCTTTCCCGCAGAAATATTGTAGGTAATCCCAGGCGGCGTCCTTATTCTCAGAAAATGCTGAAACTGCATAGGCCATTGAACCATCCACTGTAGCACTTCCAATCCCTTTACCGCTTCCGGCAGGCATCAATGCCATCTTAGCGTGACCTGCTACTTGTGATTCTGCGGGATCGTTAGCTACATCATTCATAAATAGCCAATTTATAGCAAATGCAGCTGCACCCTGATTAAAGGTATTTAGTACCTCCATCTCATCGGAAACTATAGACGCAGGATTCGAGAGGCCTTTTTTCATAGTGTCCACCATCCACGTTAGTGCCTCAACGCCGTTTGCGTCATTGAATATGGGGTTCATGTCCTCATCAACGAATTTGCCACCAAATCCGGCCAGAATGAGGGCAAAATCACAAATAGCACTCTCAGCTTGTTGCCAGCACCATATCGTTGGATATTCAACTAAGCCTGCATCTTTAATTTTTTGACACTGCTCGCTAAATTCTTGCCATGTTCTCGGTGGACAACCGATTCCTGCTTGACTGAGTATATCGTCATTGTAGAAGAAGTATTTTGCATCAATCAACCAGGGCATTCCCCAGTATCTGCCTTTGTAGAGAACCATATCCCAAGCTGCTTCGAGAGTATCCTCTAACAATTCAGCATCAGCAGTAATTCTGTCGGTAACATCTATAATCCAGCCCGCCTCTATAAATTCCGAAACCCAGACACAATCCATATTAACGAGGTCGATAGCCCCACTTTTAGCTGCTAATACTGTAGCTTGCTTATCGTGCAAAGCATCATAACCTATATAAGTCGTAACTATCTCCACGTCCGGATTTAAAGCTTCGTATTCCCTGGCTATACTATCCATTTCCTCTGGAGACAGAGCAGCCTGGTCCATTCCAATAAAATTCAATTTTATCTTTGCTTGCACTAGGACGCTACTTACAAGCAGCATAACCACTGATAAACTTACTATCAACATTATCATTTTCTTGCTCATCTTCATTTTTTACTCCTTAATTTATTTTGTAGCTTGGCCTACTTTTCTACGAAAGCTCCTATAAAGAGAAACTAATCTTTCCGCACTTCTCTCTTTAAAAAGCTTTCCTTTATTCCAAAGATAGACCGACCCATTTAATTTCACCACCTCCCCTCTTGCCTGTATAAAGGCCTATTGAGCGCTCGGGTCGTCACCGTACATAAGAAATTCTGGTGTCCAAATAGTGTCCATCTGAGGCACAAAATGACATAGATTGATACAAATTGGTGAGGAAAGAAAATCACTTACAACGTTTGTCCGAAGTGGATTTGCCTTTTCTGGACTTACTTTTGGAATTTGCCTTTTTCGGCTTAAAAGGCCGATGCTCTACCAGCTGAGCTAACGGCTCTGTTAACCGAAACTCCTTATCTATAAGAACTTCAGAAGACAGCAATTTTGCGGTTTTCTCTTTTTCTCTGACTCTTGGTCTTTAGTATTGTAATGATTTTTCTCCTGAAGTCAACATCAGGTCACTTAATGTTGGTTAAAATGCAAAATTGCACTGTTTTTTAGGATTTGAAGTTTGAAATTTAGCTAACACCAAATTCCGAAGCCGTTGACACACCTGGAAAAATATCGTATCGTATTCTTGGTAGGATAATAATCGCTCAATTCAGGAGAAAATCAAAAAAAGGAAGAAATGAAATGAGTCGTAAATGGAGTATCATTCTTCTGGTTGTTATCATTGTGGCCACAGCAGGGGTTTTGGTCTATCGCTTTCGCCTGCCTCTCTATGCTAAGTTCACTTCCCGCAAGCTTAATTCGAAGGGAGGAGACATCACCATCACCAACGCAAGAATCTGGACCGGTGATCCGGACGACCCCTGGAGGACTGCAATGACCGTGCGCGGCGGTAAAATTATCGCTATGAAAGCCGACGAACCCGTGGGAAAGGTCATCGATGCCCAAGGTCGCCTCGTTGTCCCCGGATTTTGTGATGGACACTGTCATCCCCAAACGCCCTTTGTTCTCGTCAGTCCGGAAGCTCCGATGTTGTTTGGCGCCAAATCGGTTGACGATGTATTGAATACCCTTCGTGACTATATCAAAGCCCATCATGATGACAAATACCCCCGCCTGTTCGGCTGGATGGACAAAATTTTCAAGGAAGGCGAAAAACCAACCCGCCAGATGATTGACGAGGTGGTTTCCGACCACCCGGTCTATCTGGTGCACCATAGTGGACATGCTCACTGGGCGAACACCAAGGCTCTCAAACTTGCAGGCATTCTGGAAGAGACCCCTGCGGATTTGCCTGGCACTGGCCATATCGAGCGGGATCCTGAGACCGGGCTGGCCACCGGTTACTTGGAGGAAACCGAATTGGGATCAACTCACGGAATCCTGCTGGCAACAGTAAAGAAAGTCAAGCCGCTCACTTTCTACGAAGAGGTCCTGGCGCAGCGATATATCCTGGAGATGTATTCCCAAGTGGGAGTCACCAGTATCTGGACCAAGGACGGCGACCTTGACATAACCCGCATTTATGAGCAGATATTGCGCGATGATGCCCTGCCGGTAAGAGCAATATTAGACAATCTCTATAGTCCTTTTTCGGGGAAGGACGACCTGAAGCTTTTTATCCAGCGAGCCGAGGAAATTAAAGACTCCCACCTTCCCAAGGGATTTTTGCGAGCCGATGGGGTAAAACTGATGATGGACTTGCCCTATCAGGCATGGATGTTCGAACCGTATGCAGACGACTCAACCAACTGCGGTTTCCCGGTATTTGAGATGGAGGAATTCCGGGATCAGGTACTGGAAGCGGACCGCCTGGGCTTGCAGATCAATCTTCTTATCATGGGTGATCGCGCCGCTCACGAAGGGCTGAGTCTGTTGGAGGAAACCGCGAAAGTGAACCCCCCGCGAAAGCGTCGCCACTCACTCGAACACGCCGAATTTATCATTGACGAGGACCTTCCACGATTCAAGCAGCTGGGGGTCATCGCGGTCATGAACCCGATCGGCTCTTATCCGGATCCGGAGTACCAGGAGAGCTCGGCGAAACACTTCGGCAAGGAGCGGCTTGATAAATATTATCAGCGCTGGAAGGACCTCATCGAAGCCGGGGCAGTGGTCGTAAACGGCAGCGATTTTCCCCTCGCTCCGATGGACCCGCTGGTGGGGATGCATATCCTGGTCAACGGTACCGATATTCACGGCAAGCCCGAAGGCGGGTTGTGGCCTCATAAGAACATTACCATTGAGCAGGCGCTGCGCACCTATACAACAAACGGCGCATATGCCTCTTTCGATGAAGACCACTACGGTATGCTGAAGCCGGGCTATGAAGCCGATTTTGCCATACTCTCTGAGAACATCCTTGACCCCGACTTCAAAAAAGATAAGCTAGCATGGGTGAAAGTCAATCTAACTGTGTTTAACGGCCATGTTGTCCATGAGGATTTCACCGATGCGGAGAAGGTGATTGAATTCGGGAGTGATTAGGGTTTTGAAGTCAGATTAGGCAGGCGGCATAAAAAGGTACGAATACCCACCGCAAACTGTTGCATTAATGAGAAAGATTCGATCATAGCTCCTTGACAACTTGTTCTTACGGAGGTCACTTGACAACATTATGGGTAAGGAGGATGAAGCAATGAATATGAAGAGAGCTATTGTAAGTTCAATTTTGATAGTAGGTATGATTCTCATTTCCACTTACGTCTTTGCCCAGTCAGAGGCTGACCTGTTGTACCAACAGGCACAGGAATTCGAAAAGAAAGCCTATTACCAGAAAGCTTATAAAACCTATAAAAAAGCTAGAGAGAGATATTTAGAAATTGGTGATATTGAAAAGGTAAAGGCCTGCCGGATCCGCGTGCACCAGATAGAAAAAATATTCGTGGATTACTCTTACACCAAAGAAGCTGCAGTAAAACTTCTGGAAGAGAACTTCAAGTATATTTCTAAGAGTGAAAGGAACTCCTGGATAGAAAAAGGTAAAATTGATTTCATAATGTCTGATGACCAACCCTTTTACTTCGTCAATTTTGTTGCCAACCTAAAATATCGAAACCCCCACCTCAAGAGGAAGGACTCAAAGTTTATAGAAGCAGAGACGGAATTTTTGGCGAAATACCAGGATCTTGTTTTCAAGTATCCAGGAAGTGGTTATTCTCCCCAGGTCTGGAAGCCGTATATAAACCCGGTAACCTTTTTAGCAAGTGCCTCGTTACCGATACCAAGAGGTGAATTGCCCGAGGTCGGACTTTTAAAAATATGGATACCATTGCCGGTACAGACCGGCGCCCAGGATAATATAAGAGTAATTTCCATAATGCCGGAGAAATATGTCAAGATTCCTCCCCGGGTTGAGGGAGACATTGGCCGCGCTTATCTGGAAATTCCCCTTGAACAGTTGAAGGAAGACCTCAACATCGGGTTACAATTTATCTTTTCTCATTATGAGCAGCGCTTTATAGTTGATCCCGAAAATGTTGGTGAATATGATAAAGAAAGTGATCTCTATAAAAAGTACACCCGGTCTTATGGAAATACTACCATCACCCCGGAAATACGAGAAAAAGCCCGGCAAATTGTGGGTGATGAAAAAAATCCCTACCTGGCCGCCAAGAGAATATACGATTACATACTTGAAAACATTGACTACAGCTTGATGCCCCATTATAAACTCAATGTTCTTGGTCAGCCCGAATCGGTTTATGTTCAGGAAAACTTGCACGGAGATTGCGGGGGCCAGGGGATTTATTTTTCCGCCCTTTGTAGGTCTCTGGGTATACCAGCAAGAACCACCGGGGGAATGCAGTTATGCCCTGGAATGGAAAATATGCATTTCTGGGCAGAATTCTATCTTCCAAACTATGGCTGGATACCGGCTGACAGCTCTATAGCCCAGATTGCCGATACTCCCCCCGAGCTTACCGAGAATCAGAGGAAAACCTTCAAGGAGTTTTTCTTCGGTAGCCAGGATCCTTATCGATACGTAATCCAGAAGGATGTGGATGTACCACTTACCCCGCAGCCTGACGAGCCTGTGCTTTTGCCCATGGCAATTCAGTTTCCGGCTGTGGTCTGCGAGACATCCGAGGAAAACCCAAACTTCCTAGCACTAAAGTACTGGAAGATTGAGTTTAAGCCAGTTCACCGCTAATAATTGTGCGAAGTAGAAAGTGGCCCTTGACTATGACCTCAGGTTTTGTCGATTTTCTCCACCACATTAGATATTACTTCAAAAGAAAAGCCTCTCCGCCTCAATAGGTTCGAAACACGTTCAGTGAGTCT
>JABUBK010000385.1_pt1 | contig 10646 bp, 9 predicted proteins | sample 7332671 | NCBI WGS metagenome assembly JABUBK01 (sample SAMN07256342, study PRJNA390944) | subsurface metagenome | isolation source: Methane hydrate marine sediment | place: Pacific Ocean: Eastern North Pacific, ODP site 1244 | collected 2002
TAGCGGGACGAGGTGGGTTAGTAGGCCGTGGAGGGCGGAGAGGCCGGATGAGTAGGTTAGACAGGGGTTTTTGAGGAGGGAGGAGAGGATGGTTTCGAGGCGGGCGCTGGAGTGTGTTGTTAGGCGGGAGTAGCAGTGTTCTGAGGGGGTTTCTTGGAAGGGGAAGTGGGGCGCTGTTGGGCGGGATGCGGTGCGGAATGGTCGGAGTTGGGTTGGGTCTGAGTTGTAGCGGAATGTTGTGGAGACGTGGAGCGGGGGTGCGACGTCTGTGTTGGTGGTGTTTAGGGGGTCGTCGGCGTGGATGGAGAGGGTTGTTAGGTGGTATTTGCTTGGGTTTTGGGTTGGGTGGGTTTGGGTGGTGGGCTGGGGTGGGGGGATGGTTGATTGGGTTAGACCTGCTGTGTCGTTGTTGTCGCCGTTGCTGTTGCCGTTGGGGGTTTGGGTGGTCATGTTTGTGGGTGACATGCTTGATATGGTTGGTTCTTGATAGCAGGGTGTGTCGAGGTATTAGATTTGAATTGCAAGTAAAGGAATTGATCTGTACGCTTTGATCCTAGTTTGTCGAGAATGTCAAGAATCGAAATCCCAGACAGTCTGATTTTTGACCTCCCGTCGTTCTGGGTATTAGAATGACTGTTGAGTTGGTCAGACTGAAGGAAACTAGCAATAATCTTGTCAAAAGGCGTGCTCGGAAGAACCCCACTTCCAGCTTTCGGATGTCAGTTGAGTCTCGATATGATTCCTGTATGGGACCTTATTGACAAAGATTGATCCAGCAACACGAGAATCGATACTCAATGAATATCGACCGAGGCTGCTTTCGCCACACATTTTTTGGTTCTCACGCTAGCATCGTGTTAGCGCGACACAGCATGGGGGGTCCCGGTGGATCACGTGGCTTCGCGCCTTATGCGCCTTTCGAACGACGGGGCCTTCCTGGATTGCTTGCTGTTGCTGGAGCCTGTGTCACTTGAGCTCTCTCACGTTCAAAGCTGAAGTCTAGTACCTCTACTATGTGTTGTCACCGCCGTGATAAATCGATGGTCGACAATTGAGTCAACTACTGGACAGTCTTGATTGACATTCTACTTTCGCTAACCAGTTCTGCCACTCCATCAATAACGGTCTCAGGCCTTGACCGGTACTGTACTCACATTCACAGACTCGGATTGCATCTGCCACAACTTGTACCTGTCTTCTGTCAAAATGGCGCTGCTAGACTTACCTACTGAAGTCTTGCGAACTGTCCTGGAATATGCTTCAAGTGATATTGACAGACATCAGCTTTATAGCTACCGTCTGGTGAACCGTATGTTCGCTGACAAGAGTACTGACTCACTGTGTGAAAGCTGACTTCCATGATAGGATCCTTCGAAATCCATATCAATCGGATATGTTGGAAGAAACAAACATGGAGTGACCAAAAATGGTGGGCGTCCAATACGGCTATCGGTAGTCCTGGACGTTTCATCTACAATGAGGAATCTGCCATTGCGAACGAACTCCGAGATGCCATATTGCACTTTATGCTGTCTTCCCAGCCTATCGTCAACGACTTACAGCTGGACCTGAGAGTTGCTGTAGCTGTACTAATGAATACGAAAGAGTTCGTCGTGGAAGGCGATGTGGAGGAGGCCAACCTGAAGAGTGTGAAGTATCCAATCACAGAGACTGACGGTCTGATCGAGAAGTACACAGATCCGGCCTCACGGAGCCACTTTCTCAAAATCGTCGAGCTACTCGCCGCGACAGTTTGTTGTGTCAGTGGCTCAGGACTAAGCTGTTCCAATTGGTATCCGAGACGAGTCATTGACGATCTCGAACACGACTCAAGACAATTCTGGAAAGATCGGGCATCTGACCTGTTCTACGTTCCTAATTTAGACTGGGCTTTTGCTGCTACGGCTTTTGTCGGCAATAAGCAAGCGTTCAAAGCGATCTTGAGTACTTTCCACACTTCAGATGGGAATCTACATCTGTCTCCGCAATATGCCCATCGTACTGCTCTTCCACACCCATTCCTTCAGATATACAGGCATACCGAACCTATGTGGGTCAGTGCTTTGACAGTCGCAATCAGAAAAGGCGACTACGAGCTTGCGACCTTACTGTTGAGCAACTGTCCAAATCTGGTGAATGCATATACCCTCGTACCACCTCACGAGAACGCACTAGAGATTGCTTGTCAGCAAGGCTCAATGCAAATGGTCGACCTCATTCTCGATCCTCGCTGGGGTCTCGACTACACCTCATGGCATGCATACTACGCCGTTCAGCACGCCGCATGCTGTTCATGCGCACGAAATGGCACAGCGGCCTGCGACGAACGAATAGCGATCATTCACACACTCCTCCCCTTGATCAGTTCTGAGCGCGACTCTCGGAAATTGCAGAACGAAGTACTACGACAGGCTTGTAAGTGGGGATGTATGACTATCGTTCGTACCATGGTCGAAGAGTTGGATGCTCAACCAGCGAACTTTGATGGGATGGCATTAGGCTGTGCTGCGATGCAAGGACATGTCGAGGTCATGGAATACTTGCTCAATCATACTGCAGGACATCTCTCGCCGTTGTTTCCCGTGTACATGGTGGAATTTGTGGAAGCAGGCGCGGATCGAGATATGATAGCTCATCTTGCCGAAAGAAAGAGCTTTATATTGACTTATGGAGCACTTGAGCCTGCTAAAGCTCAGTATCTACTAACCGCTGCAAAGGCTAAGAATTGCCCAAAAGTGGTGGAGTTGTTGAGACGCGGAGGAGTAGGTGATTGAAGTTCAACCCCGGAGGAACCTGTCTTTACCGTTTGAGAGAGCCGGACTGGGATTTCTAAGAGATCTTGCCAAATCTCACCGATTACCATTCAGATATAGAGTGATTTTACGGACCAATGCTTGGGACCATCTGAAATCGTCTCAAAGCAGCATATGCTTCGAAAGATGAGGTGTGAAGCTAGATGGTCTCAATATTCTCCATGAGATCACCAAGATATGGCGACACTTTATGACGAGAGAAGGAGATTTACATATCGGACTGCAACGAGGCGCTCGATCTCATGTTGCCTCGTCTGGTGACAAGACTTCATGCACAGGATTGATCAGCTGGTTCGTTCCATTTGTCTTCGAAGAAACTCGAATTACCCTAACTGAATACCTATCCAGAAGAATCGACTTTGCTTAGTGGACTACCGGACATCAATGTCAGATGAAAGATGTATGCGGCTCAAGGTCCGCTACAGAGGTTTGAGAGGATATGTTCGCCTCGCAAACATCATGATATGTATGCAGGGGGTACTTCGTGTACTCGTGACAGGCGTTTCTCATTGACCTCCCGCTTCGGAACAGAGTTGACATTGAATCACACTTTCCTTTCAGCGACGTCAAAGAATATCAGGGTTTTATGGTAACAAGAAACCAGCAGATCTCGTCTCACTTCAACCTCTTCATCAGATCATCTAGAACGTGACATGTGAAACACGATGCGGGCTTAGCTGGCTGGTTTCAATGAGACATCTACTGGTTCTAGCTTGAGTGTGTAGACCCTGATAGTGAAGTCGATATTTTGCAATGGCAACTTGAAGTTTTGCACATGAGTGAATGGGTGCATGTAACTAGTATGTATAAGGCGCTCTGTGGCTATCCTCGTTGATCCCGTGAATACCGATCTATGAGTCTTCATTTGAGTACCTATTCACTTCACGAACAGATTTAGGTCGACGCCAAAGACGAAGACCAGAACGAAAACGAAAGACGGGATTGAGACTGAGACTCACTCATACCATAGAAATATGAAGTGGACATAATATACTCTCAACCCTACACATTATAACGAATATCTAGACCTAGATACCTACCTAATCCTACCAACCCACAAGATCCAACTGCCTAGGTAGATACCTTAAACTCCCAAAGCCCGATTTAACAACGACAATCTTATCTCATCCATCAGTCACCATTATGTTACCTATCACTTATCCCACCTACCTCCCAAGCACCAAACCAAGTAACGAAGTAACCATCCCATGAAATCAAAGCACGATCCGTCGCCAGACACCCAAGTCGAAAGTAGTAATGGGGATATACTGCGCCGTCGATATAAGAGTAGCTCAGATACGAAACGGTAATAGTGTGATGTGATGTAATATGGCACGCGATGGTCTCATCTTCCCTTTCCTTCTCTTTCATTTGCATTGCGTGGATGTTTTGTTTCGTTCCGTTCCGTTTTTGGCTGTTGCGCTGCGTGAGGTTTTGGAGAGGTGATTTAGTTCGATTTAGTGTTCGTCGACCGCGCTGGGTGATCCTTTCATGCTGTAAATCGGGAGGTGTTCTCAAAGTGTCCATGCAAATCTTCGAGCCACGCGCTGAATAGCCAATGTTGCGAATACTCCTGCTTGATATAGGCCGAATTGACCAGTATCCTCAATTGGGTTGTCCAAGAGCGTGTGGGCAGATATGGCGTGGACATGTTGGATGGAAGACACGAGACATAGAGGTAGGAGACGAATAAGTGGGATAGGTAGGTAGGTAAGGTAGTAAGATGCGTGCATTCATTTGTGAGAATTCGTTTTGGAAACTGTAGTCCAGAAATATACACCAATCGATCCTAACCAATCTTTCTTTCTCATCCGAAATAAGTGCTGGCTGGTCGAATAAACCGCCTGACCCGCTGCCAGGCATGGACATGACTCTCGAGTTATATAGTTTCTTCTCTTTTGTGATTCTCTTGTTTAATCTCACTCCATATCCTCTTCACTTCTCTTCTCTTCCCCAGAGCTCGAATCACGGCAATTAATCGATCTCCATTCTCCCAGCTGGAGGTCTCCCACCTGTCATCTTCTGACTCATCGGTTCGTCGGTCATGTTGTATGCCTGCGGGTTATATGTGCTAGGCTGACCATGTTCGACACTTCCGATTTCCATTCGCTCCTCGTTCGATTTTGTCTTAGATTTCCCAGAGCGGACGTACGGCTCTAATCCCTTTCCAAAGTTGTGCACGCACATGCAAGCAACAACGATGGTACATAGTAATAACACAATCGTAAGAATAGCGAAAGTTGTCAGTTCTGTTCTCGCTGCTTTGTATTGATCAGCAGTTTTGCCTGTATACATTCGGACCATTTTGTAGACGAAGTAGGACAAACCACCGAAGTAGAAGAAAATGACAGCAATGGAGCCAATCAAATTTTCGCGACGAACAAACCAGAACGCTGCTAGCATGATGAGGATGGTGACTGGTATAGCGGCGGCTGTCACTTCCCGTTCGTATGGAATCCTTCCGTCTTTGACAATAACGACAAATTGAATGGTAAAGCCGAGAGTGAAGAAAAAGTCGAATTTGAGGAGAGCGATGTAAATCTGATAAGTGAGGTATCGGCGCTTCATACGCAGGTCGGCAGAGATGTGCTTGTAGATGGTCCAGGCAAATTCGTTGTATAGCTTGTATGCGACGAAGCCTAGTCCAATGGTGAAGACACCTAGAAGACAAGGGATCGTGATGAGGACGGGTCGGATGCGGGTGATGTTCTCGTTTGCTTTTGTTGCATTGGTTGTTCCGAAGATTGCGCCTACGACTTGAGAAATTTGAACAGCGCCATAGATCAAGAGACCCAGGTTGAGGCCCACCAGGCCGATGATTTGAATCGTGTTCTTCATGCGGAGGGCATCCCACACTAGGAGGAGCTGGTATAGGAAGGCGAAAATGTAGAGGGCAAGGAAAGTAGGTAAAGTATTGGCCGTGTCACTGCTCGTGCTCTGGCCCTCCGTCTTGTCATTGTGAAAGGTTATGAAAACGTATCTGTGTTAGCGGTCAGTTAATTGTGCTGGTCAGATCGGGGAGCGGCAGAGACTTACATTTCGAGGGCGAGAATGGTAATGGCCTGTACGAGCGATATGCAGCTGAAAGCCCACACCCATTTGGAAGAGGGCCAGAACATCTTTGGAGGGGAGTGGTTGGTTGTGGCGTGTCCGTTTCTTGCGTGATAACCACCGTCAAGCGGTTGATATGAGGTAGCTTGCTGACCTCCCAGGAGGGACTTTTTCTTTGAGTGGAAATGAATTTTGGCGACTGCGGTGCTCCGTCGGGAGCGCGATTACTCGACACTCGAGTCGATGTTGTTGAATGATAAGGGTAAACGTTTGCTGGTGTTCGCACACCAGAATGCGCCTAGAGAGTGATAACGAAGGTGAAGTTGCGAAGAAGTCGCGTGCTGTGTTACTGGATGAACAGAGAAGAAAGGATTCAGGCGTGATATGCGGCCGGATCGAAGACGGCCTTGCTTGCACAGGTGATCAAACTGAGGAGATGCGAGCTGAAACGATTAAGATTTTTAGAGTGCAGGATGGTCCAGAGGCTAGATCGTTGCAAAGGCTGAATGGCGGGTTGTCCGGGGACTAGCGAGGGTTGGGTCACTTTGGGTGGTAGTGCGATGTCGAGTCAAATTTGTTACTGGCGAGTTACGGAAGAGGGAGGAAAAGAGGACGATCAGATGAAGACAGAAGGAACTTGGTGACTGTATGTAAGCACAGTATCACATCTTTACGGGACAGCGACCAGAGATAAAGCCCGCAGCCATAAAGGATGGCAGTGTTCAAAGTTGAAAGTGGTGGATGTTGGACTCACGGCCATGGGGGTGAATTGGGCCACCGAAATGGTTCAAGTACACGCCAAAAGGCTGAAATGCCTCCCACTACTGCACGCTTGGGCTGAGAGAACCCAGTCGAGCCATTCAGCCTTGACTTCCGTCGCCTTGGCTTCAAGCAGGGACAGGTCTCGAGTGGTTCATCGTGCCAGCCAAAAAGCCTTGAGATGGGGAGAGCTTCCGAGCTATCTGCTCTTTGGGATTCCATTTCAGCTGGTTATCCCACTACAATTGGGAAGCCAGCCGGATACCAGCAGGAGTAATTTCTCTTCTTCGTCTGACGGGGCACCCGTGCTTATTCAAGATATGGTGATTACCGAGAAACATGAGAAACATGATAAACATGATGTGCGACCATCGCACAATCGTTCGAAGCCGTTGGACCCATCGTGTTTTGGTCTTCCCAGCAGGAAACGTGAACAGGAGCACGCCCAAACAGACAAGGACAGGGGTTAAGTGGGGACGGAAGAGGAGGAGCCGACCAATGCACAGCTCGTATCCAGCGCAGCCAAACCCTGGCTTTTCCATCTTTAGAAACCACATTTTCCCGATCTTTCTTGAATCGGCTAGCTGACCATGGTTCCGCACGGGTGATTTGAGCCTCTCAAACTCTCCCTTGCTTGGATGCTGGTCGACCGGTTGAGCATCTTGCTGGCACCACTGGTTGGTGACTTGCGCGTCGACATCACCATTGGCAAATAACTGCAAGAGCTTGTGAGCAAATGTGAACAAGTCAGTCCACTTCTATGCGACTGGACTATCAACAGTTTCTATTGATCACTGTTAATATCGACGACGATATGCGTGTGCTTATTCAATGTCTGCCAAACTCGCAACACGGCTTCGTGTGACACCTTCACCCACCACTTTGGCCGAATCCAGTGCCATCTACCAAGCATTAAGCAAGCAAGGTCGGGTCAGCGTATTCGCTAGATGTAAAGGTCCCAGCCATGAACAGGTAACCAGCACCTCCTCCTCGACTTTCTTCGCCATCTTTTCACACGAGCCTCCCACGCTGCGAACCTCTTTTGAAGTGCCTGTCTACCATGGTCTCCCTAGTGCCCGTGACGAAGATCCCTTCAACATACGAGGACTGCAAGACAGAAAGCCCATGCCTGCGTCCAAATCCTTTTCATGCGTGATTGAGAAGCTCCACCAGAGGGAAGTCAAGTCGCAAGAGGAAGCTATCATCAGAGGACATCCTTACCATGGACACTTTGCCGTCGAAAAGGACGGTTGGCTCGAAGATGTGCTCGTTCAGATGAATGCTCCACCTGGGGTCGCTAGAGGCTGTGGAATCAGAAAGCGAGATGATGTTTTTACTACTTTCCACGATTCTGACGGTCGGGATGAAGTCAGGCCAAAGACCAAAGGGCATAAAATCAATATGGGCTCTGTGATGGACATGTGGCGCGAGGCGACAGGTCGAAAGAAGAATAACACAATTCAAGAGGGAAGCTCAGAAGGGTCAGCCGGGTCGAAGAGAGGTCCTGCTCGATTCCTGCTAAATGCAGACACGCCATTGGGAAACACGTGAGGCGTGATGGTATCGCTGTCAGTACGATCGGCTTTCGCTCGCTGTTGAGCAATATCGCGGATCTACTGTACTGTATCGTGTGTTCGAAGCTACGCAGTCCTCGCAAGTTTCTCCACGACCTGGACCTGTCGCGCCATCGACTTGATTGGTACGACACACTCTACAGGGCTTTAATCGTGTACCTGGGTTCTACCGACGAGGTACATTTGGCCAGGATATACACGATCCACGAAGAACAAGATCCGGTACAAGTTGATCAATTTGCTAGAAATAAGGAAACGGCGACGCTTTCTGTGCGAAATCGAAGATAAAATCAATTCTGGATGCGGCTCCGAAACACAATCATCACCAACAATAACGCCCGGCACCATGCTATCAATCATCACAACGCCCAGAAGCCCATGTCTCGCCATTTCGATATGTGTCCCGCCAACTTCGTGGTTCTCGTTTGTTGTCGTCACCAGCTGGTATTATTGTGTATTTCGACGTGGAATCTTTGTCAGCCTGTCGCATTATGATCTTCCAGTCCATGCCCGTCTGAACTCCAATACAGAGTACCCAAGCAAACGAAATGGTATAATCGATTAGAGCAACACCCCTTTTTCAGCAGTTGTTTTCCCAATTCCTCAGACAGTACAAGCGATGAAGTGAAGAGTGTGCTCCGAGACATTAGGTATCGTTTCCAAGAACGCCGAAGCTCGAGTCCTCTGAGCCGCAGTGTCCTCTGCAAGTAGATGTTAAACATGATTTCTTCGAACCATGCCATAGTGAAGAGCATCAAATCATGGATGCGGTAATCTGTTCAGCTTGCCAGCGTGTTCCCGCACATTGCTGCCTGCCTCTTTCAAACTCTTCAGCCATCCTAGGCTCATCTGGCCGAACTTGCGTAGACTTTCCATGACGTCCATCTTGAGGAATAGAGGTATGTCGCGGAGGGTGGACCGGTGCGCTCGGTTGCCGGAAGAGGTGGGAATGTATTCGGACAGTGGTTTAACGGGATGGTATGTCAGGATTGAATTCGTCGCGGAGAATAGGATGATACGAAGTATTGAATGGATACTACTAAGTAAATGTAGGAACTCGGATGATCACTGGCACGGTCGCGGGAGGTGATGCTTGGTCTTTGCTTGGTGATGCTTTTTATGATGTTTGCGGCTGCATTAAACTTTTGGCTGACTGATTCAGGTCAGGTTGCGCCTATTTAATTGGTGACGACACTCTTTCTTATCTGGCAATAGGTAGGCAAAACATGGCAGCGGGGGGATATGCAGTGCCTCGGGATAACAATATATCACTCTTCGCCAGTTGGAAGGCTCGGATCGGAAAATGCTACGTGCGAAAGTTCTATATTCGTATCTTCATATCCGAGTGAGGCCGTGGGATAGAAGTCTTGCTCTCTCAGTCATCTGTGTGAACAACAGCCATGTCGAGAATTTCAACTTTACCGCGGCCTTTGGTCTCAGCGGAGCAGAATTCTCCGAGATCCTTGTATGCGCCGGGTACGACGTAGCCAACGACTTCCCATTCCTCACCGACGACATCCTGGCTTTCAACTTGTTCGACGAAGGAGAGTATGCGATCCTTGATTGTGCCTTTTCCTTCGTTGTTGTCATCTGTGTCGTCTGTTGCTGCTTTGGACCTTGCAGCCTGCTTCGCGATGCTTGTCGGACAGGTTATACGAAGTCTCATGCGAGCTCTCATGACTGGGATTGGCTGCCAGGCGATTAAGGCATGGATGGCATCTAGTGCTTGCTGTTTGACGGATTTTGTTGTTACCACACCTGTCCACATTGGCAGGTCGCTCTTCTTGTCCTTGCCCTTCGACTCGCTACCATCAGCCTGGTCATCAGCATCAGTCATTGGTGTACCTATACCACTGGTCTCATTGGAACCTTTTGGCATCGAACCGCCCTTCTTCTGGCCTTCTCCCAAATTGAGTTTGCCTAGCTTGTGTGGCAGAGAGTCGCTTTGTGGTGCGTGTCCGCCCTGTTTCGACAAGACATCGAGGCCTTTTCGTATCATGCCTGTCGTGTAAACTCTCTTGGTCTGAGGGTCTACCAGTCTTTGAGCGACCTCTTCTATGATTTCGCGTTCCATGCGGTCGAGCAACTCTTTCCGCTCATTCGCGTTCACTTGTATCTCTCCCTTCTTCAAGATCTCTTCGATAATGGCATCCTTCCATGTCTTCTCTGCATCCTGCTCGTCATGCGCCTTTGCTTTTGCCTTTTTGCCTCCTTTCGACTTTGAACCCGCGGACGATGATTCTTGCTCAGCAGCAGCCTGTGGCCATGCCTTGAGCAACTCAGCATTAGGCGCAGTCTCACCTTTGGACACGTTCAGGAATATCGTAGGCACTTGCAGCACGTTGTCTAGGTCAGTCTCTGTTCCAGAGCGGTATTCCAGTAATTTATTCTTGTAGCAGGCTAGCTCGAATCTCTTTTTTCCTTTCTTGTAGCGAACCAGCGATCTCCC
>JABUBK010000386.1_pt1 | contig 10641 bp, 23 predicted proteins | sample 7332671 | NCBI WGS metagenome assembly JABUBK01 (sample SAMN07256342, study PRJNA390944) | subsurface metagenome | isolation source: Methane hydrate marine sediment | place: Pacific Ocean: Eastern North Pacific, ODP site 1244 | collected 2002
AAAAAAACTATAATTATTGCTAGGCATACCCAAAAACCGGCTATTCTTTTTGTCATTTTTTCACCTCCATTTAAAATTTAAAGAGAACGGCTGTCATTGAGAAATATGCCCGATAGTATATATCCTCTTTTCTCAATCTCCTTTTTTAGATTTAACAGCCGCCCTCTTTTTTTAATATTCCTTTAAACGAATTAAAACTTTTTTAAGATTTTTAATAATTTCATCTCTTTCTTTTTCTTGTTCTTTACTAAAAAGAGCTTTTTCTAACAATAAAATAAGAGTTGAAATTATCGTTAAAAAAATTAATCTCAAATAATCTTCATCCATTTTTTCTCCTTTTTATTATGGGATAAAAATAGCTAAAAACCATGCTTTTTGGTATTACTGTGGTAAAATAAGGCTGTTTTATAAGGTTAAATGGGATAAAATCTAAAAATAATCGAAAATAATATCCCATTTTTTCAGCTTTTTTATAAATCCTTATTTTATAGCAACTTAGCATTTTCAAAAGTTTACATAATAATGAAACTACGACTCTAATCTTTTAATCTAGAGATTATGCCCTTTTTGCTTTCGTGAAAAAGACAAAATTGTTTTTTTAGAAAATCAAATTCTTCAAAAAGTCTAGCATTTTTCTTGACACTTTTATTATTTTTCTTCATCTCTTCAAAATGGTCTATCGTATTTTGAAAGGCTTTTTCAAAACCTACTCCATGATTTCTTCCACCACAGCAACAAACACATTTTGGCTGTTCAGCGTCATAACATTTAGTATTACATTTCCCTTTTTTATTTTTCTTCGTTTTAAAAGTCATTAAGGTTGTCATTTTTTTATCTCCTTTTTAATTCATCTATTCTTGCTTTTCTTACTTCTTTTGCTGGACTAGGGACTCCTTCCATTAATTCTTTAAAGATTTGATCTTCATGGTATTTAATTAGCCTCTGCGGAAATTCGCTTACCGGCATATTTTTTGGAATAAGATTATATGCGGCAACCAATCCGGCGATCGCTATAGCTTCTTCCAAATCCTTTTTTTCTTTATGCCAGCTTTTCATTTATAATTCCTATCATTTTTGTCGGGTCATGCCGCTGAAAAAAAATTAAACTCAATCAATCCTCTCATCATTTTTTATAGACTGTGGGTAATATTTTGACCTCCACAGTATAAGAAAGACAGCGTCGTACATTTACTGTAACAGTAACTGTCCAGTAACTGTCCAGTTTTATCATTTTTTCTTCCTCATAATTTCTTTAGTATATCTATCAGCTAAGTTTTTGATAATGTTACAATTAAATATTATTTCTTTTCCATGAATTTTATATGAAAAAAATTTTAAATCTTGGAAAGTTTTTAGTATTTTTTTGGCAGTTTTTTGGGAAGTTCTTGGGAATAACTTGGTAATTATATCCCTTCGACTTTCCACAAAAATATCAGGCATCTCAGGATTAAAATGATCAGCAAATATCTCTAAGAGGCGTATATAAGCATAAATTCCGGCATATCCATGTCTATCAAAAAGATGTTGCATTTTATTTTGATCAAGCAAATTGTTATCGTGTTGAAACCATTTCATAGGATTAATTAGTGATTAAATGAGGTGAACAACACAGAGAACTCTGTGTCGCATAAGATATAATATGTAAACGATTGTTTACATTTATATTTCATCAAGTCGTATTCCCAAAGCATAAGCGATCTCTTTACAACCTTTTATTCCTGGATTAGGAATCTCCCCATTTTCTAGTTTATTAATATAAACTCTACTCAATCCTGTAATTTGAGAAAGGTATTCCTGAGTCCAGCCTCGTTTCTCTCTTGCGTCTTTGACCTTAGACTTTGATTCTTTTTTTGGATTCCTCATTCTTTTTTGCCTCCAATACTTAATATTTTATAAATATAAAATCAAATGTCAAGTAAAATTTTATATTTTTTATTTCAGGGCAACATTTTAAGAAAATACGATCATATTTTTTATGTTGATTATTTTCAATAACTTATAAAAATAGACGTCTCCGCTCGAGGATCTGCCGGCAGCCGGATCTTCCGGATATCTAGAAGCAAATTTTTATATATTTTTGTTTACTTTCCTTGAAATTCCCCTTTTTGACTGTTTTTTGAGTTCCCCCAGAAAAAAAACGCTCTCAGCTCGCCATAGAGCGACTAATTTAGGTAGGGGAATGGTATTGTATCTAGGAATTTTCCTTTTTCCCCCCTGTGAAGATTTGACGGCAAGAAACAAAATAAACTTATTAAGTCTTTGACCCCTTTTTTGATATAGACAATTTACCTAAAGCTCTTAGTTCCCGATTAATTATTTTCCTATTTTTACGGAGACGGCTGAGATCGTTCCGGAGACGTCTCTTAGGGAGATTAATTGTCATAGTCTCCCTAACAGTCGTATCGGGATGTTTGAGAGCGTATTTCTTTTTGACGATACGCCCTGTTATAGCAGAGCGATATATTATTCTAGTCATTGGCTGACCTCCCATTGAGGATATTAAAGAGTTTTTCAGCACCTCTTGAGCAGAACCAAAAGGCGACAATCCATTTAGAGAACATTGTTATTTCACCAGGGACAACGACAGCTTTGAATGAGAACACTTGAGAGGCGACATTAATCCATATAACAAGAATAAAAGTCCCCACAACCGAGACTGTGAGGACAGGTCTCATTAACGTTCTCCAAACTTTCTCCGTTTTAGATAGCTCGGAGTATCTACCTTCTGATTCGAGTAGAAATTTTCTCTCAGCCTCTTGTTCTTTGAGAAAGGATTCTCGAATTTCTTTTCGTTCAAGAAACATCTGCTCTGCTTCATTGAAAATTGCCTCCATAGTAGAGTCTGGGATACCTATTTTCTTAGCCGCTTTACGTAGTAAGAGACTGCCAGCACCCTTGAGGATAGATTTGATGATACCACCACCTGGAAGGATATCAGCGATAGTACCCCCGACTGTACCGAGTATTTTACCGAGCTTAATTCCCATGAGTGATCTCTAGGTAGAACTCGTCTACATCTGAGAGTCGCATAAGAAACTCTGCAAAGGCACGTCCAGAGGAGAGGATAGCAACTTGACCGTCAATTATTCCAAATTCTTCACCTGGGATAATGCAACCATGAGTATCCTCTACAAGCTTGCCTTTATGGAAGCGAATAAGAGTCCGACCAGGAACGTCCATTACTTCAAAAGTATTGCCAAATTTGGGGGAATCAACTCTTTTACACCAATAATTTCCGATTGAGATACATGACTCATTTTTGCGGTTATTTAACCATAGACGCTCTAGGGTGAGACAAAAAGGAGTCTCCCCGTCTAACAATACCCCAAAAGTGCCTGATGTAATAAAGGCAATTCGTTTGAGATGAAAGATTCTCATTTTTTCTTGCGAGGTCTACCTACTCTACGCTTGCGACCCTTTTTTCTTTTCCGAGTGCCAGCACGTTTTTTGAAACGACCTTTAAATTTTCCGCTTTTAACTCTCGGGGGGAGTCTACGTTTTTTTCTCATTTTTAACCTCCGTTTACAAGTCATTATCCTAATAAAATAATCCCAAACTCTAGCGTTCCTGTGGGCGATCCTGCTTTTCCCCAGGTTAAGGTTACTCCGTCTGTAATAAATTCTTTTACTGTTGCCCAGGATTGATTACCAGCCGCTACAGTTCCCATAAGAACGCTGCTGGTATCTTCACTTAGGGTTGCGTCATACCCCTGAGTAAAGATCATTCTGTCTGTTACCCCGTCTGAAAAACCAATACCCATAATATGAACAGAGCTTCCTACCATAGCACCTACAAAAATAGCGGCTTTGGGAGGAAAAGGAACTCCTGTATAATTCACGTCTCCTGCGGCGGCGGATAAATCTCTTGTCCCAAATATGACTTTTGATTTAACAACTATTTCGCTTGCATGGAGACCGTCCACTTTATCAGCGTCTATTGCTAGAGCGTCATGGATAGTTTTGTTATGCCCCGTTAAATCTAAAGAGGCAAAAGCTAAAGCGAGAGCGTCATGGACTGCCTTACTGTGAACATTAGGATTCCAGTTAGGAAATGTGTTTTCTACTCTTAATGTTGTAACGATCTCGTTTGAATGTTCGCCGTCTACTGTATCAGCGTCTATGTTCATTGCGTCATGCAAGTTTTTATTATGGTCTGCTAGGATAAATTCAATCATCTCAAGCTCATTAAAAACTTCTCTATATCTCGATAATTTACCCCCTTCCTCTATAGAGCTATGGTCATGAACCAATGGAGGCGAGCCTGGGGGTATTCCGATTTGTATACTCATTTTAATCTACCAATTTTTGGACAACCATAAAATTAGAATAGGGGTCTGCTGTGATATTCCTATCACCAGCCCCGTCAGTATAGATTGCAACTTGACCCCAGACAGTATCACCCACATTTAAATGTGCAACGCATATAGCGTGCATAGCGTACATACCTTGATACATAAAGAAATGTTCATCGTGTACCCTACGAGTGGTATTAACCATAACCCATAAATCAGCGTGATGTTCATTTGGAGGCTCTGCACCTATATCTTCAACTACTGTGCTAACCATTAAGAAGTATCTACCAGCCCAACCAGACGGCACAGTAAATTTGTATGTACCAGTATTGAAATTATTAAGATTATCGTAAGTCTCCTCATCATAAATAATTTGGGTAGAAACTCCGTCAACACAAACCTGGTCAGGATATGCTTTATTAACTCTACAGGCTGGCACGCTTCCCTTAGCAAGTCCCAAAGTTTCATGAACAGCTAGAGAATGATTTGAAAGGATAGCGGCAATCGTGTCAGGAAAATGAGATTTTACTCTGGTATTACTTACTATGCCAGTAGGGGTTTCTCCTTGTACTGAATAAGCGTTTATCGCCATAGTATCATGAAGAGCTTTGTCGTGATCTGTAAGGATATTTTCTATTTTTTCAGGAATATGTTTACCGTCTACTAAATCAGCATTTATAGCGAGAGCGTCATGGATAGCTTTATTATGATCTGAGAGAACTTGTGCAATCGTTGTCGGCAGAGTTTTATGCTGTGAAGCGAGATAATTTACCAAGAGATTATGATTAATTTCATCAGCACCCCCCGATTCGTGCTCTGCTTTATGTATTTTAGGATGATGATTGTCTACTCCAATATTTCCTAAAGACGAATGAAGGATTGCTAGAGCGTCATGGACAGCTTTACTGTGTCCTGTAATTGAGGTCAAGGGAACAGCACCCCCTTCCTCTATCGTACTATGATCATGTGGTATCAATTCGCCGTCTCCTTCCCATCCCTTTCCGTACCACCAGGGAGGGATACCTATTTGAATACTCATTCATTAATCCCCCAAAAATTCATGCTTGACAGAAATTCCAATACCAACCGTTCCGGCATACGCATTATAAACATCTATGGTTAAAAGATCGCCACCGTTAAAGATAAGAGGTTCGATTAATCTAGGCTCTATTCCTGACCCTATTTGGTCAAGGATACCATGATAAGGATAAACACCTATGCCATTTCTTTTAATCATCCACGTAACTAATCCCCATGCGGCAACTGTATCCATATAATTCCCAAAATGAGTGAGCTTCATAAAACCTCTGGAGGGAACTTGAAGAGAGAGGAGCGTTCTTAATGATGTAGTAGGGACGCTTTGAGAAAGGTTGATATCTTTACTTATAAGATTCATAAGCTGACCTCACTTTATTAAGATAGCTGTAATTCCGCCTGCCTATAAAATAGCCTCTTTCTCCCACATTATAGCTTTGTATTGCCTGGTCAAAAGCATAATTATCGAGCAATCTTGATAAAAACCAGCAACCCACGTTCAGATTATTATAAACATCATAAATTCTTTCGATTTCTTCCTGCGAAGGGTTCTTCCAATCTGAGATGAGTCCATAATCATAAGCTAACCCTGGGGTTATCTGCATAAGTCCATAAGAGGGGTCTGCTGGATTTTTAGCTCTGGGATTGAAATTCGACTCCACTTTACAGACAGCTTTAACAATAGCCGGCTCTATACCGTAGACAATAGCAGCAATTCTTATTTGGTTATCTATATCAGAGACAGGGACAGCTTGAGCCTGGACTTGTTTTGCCATAAAAAACAGCAAGACTACAGCTCCAACACCTAAAATTGCGTAATGCATTATTTAAACACCTTTTTCACTATCATGAAAACTAGCAATAACCCGACAATTCCCAGGATCATAGGAGTCTGCAAAAATTTAAAAAATCCCACCGTCTTAGAGACAGCCAGTTTTGTACCACCTTTAGCAACGCCTTCAACTATTTTAGCGGCTTCTTCCGGCTTTTTTATACCAAAAGCAAAAAATTTACTCCACCAATGAATCATTATTTGAATCCTTTAAGTAACAACATAAAAACGCCACCTATAACAATGAAAGGGAAAAGTCCCCATAAGGTCTCTTTTCCGAGAGCGACCTTACCTTTCGCAACCTCTGTTTGAACACGCTCCGATTTAGCGGCTTCTGCATATGCCGCTTGAGAAAGAACTTGACTTGTGACCTTGAGGACTCCACTAAAGATTTTTTTAAAGTCTATTTTCATAGTTCACCTCATTATCTTTTAAAAAGAAAAATTGCAACCAACGCCATTCCCCCTATCAATATTATAGGAGTCCAGTTCATCTGCTTTTTTTGAGCAAGCTGAGCTTGAAGATTATATATCTGTTGCTGTGATTGCTGATAGAGATTTTGAAAATTCGCTGAGGAAGAGGTTGTTTTTTGTCCTCCGAGCACAGTACCGACAACCTTTTTAGCAAAACTAAAAATAGTACCAAAAATCCCTGCTACAGGAAAAAAGAAGAGAGGAGAAAAATCCATTTGATTCAAACTCACTAAATCCATATTAACCTCACCTTTTTAGAAAAAATAATGTTAATCCAGGTATAAGAGCTTGAAGGAATTTTTGCGTGGGAGTAGCGACAGCAGCTTTTTCAGGCGCAACTTTCTCCGGCTCAGTTATAGCCGGAGGGATATCAAGAAAGCTCTTTCTGAATATAGGCTTAGCAGGCGATTTTTTAGGCTCGGGTGTAGTATGAGGATCAACTATCGTTACCTTTTTTAACATCTGGGGAATGATCTTTCCTATCTTTTTTTGGGGCGGCATAGCTTTGGGAACAGGAGCAATCTGTCCGAGAGGGATTTTCATATCAATTTCACGAAGGAATATAATAGGTTTAGGTTTGAATATTACTTTGAAATCTTTTACATTATCATTAAGTAGCTCATTTTTAGGAGTGAGAGCTTTGACAGTCGCTAGACGTTCTTTCTCAATTGCAATAGGAGTAAATGGAGTAGTAACAGGAGTAATCACAGCTTTTCTGCCCCCTATTTCAGGAGTCACTTGAAGAGGAGCAACGCTCTTTACGGGGACAATTTTCGCTATCCTTTTTATAGCTGAAGGTCTCTTTAAAGCAACCCTTGTCACAGGTCTAACTATAGGCTTTACTACTCTTTTAACTTTACGAATTTCTTTTACTACAGGATTGTTTTTCGCTACTTTTTGAAGAGGAGTAGTCTGAGGAAGAGGAGAAATTCTTTTAACCGGAGCAGGCTTTCTTACAGCAAAAGAATCAATAAAATCTCTACCTAACATCAGTCTCTCATCTCACGCATACCGAATATAACCAGGTCAACCTGTGGAGTTGTCGGAGTACCAACATTCCCGTTTCCGATAACTAACTTGAGTTCTGATTTTTGCCCTGTCCAGTATGAGTTATAAATTGACCCCTCTCTGGCAAATATCCAGGGGTAAATCCCTACAAGAGTACGACTGTTTGAATACTCTGACCTTTCCTGTTGAAAAGTCCCCAGTTTCAGTAACTTGAGATAAGAGATAATATTGTCCTGAAAAGAAATATCATCCAGACAATCTGCCGGAGTTCCTTCATACGCATTTCCGACTGTTCCCCAGGTGGCTAAAGTAGAGGCATGAGCGAAAAACCCAAAAAGAGCAAGATCGTCGGCTGATTCGATATCAATATATCCTTTGGTAACAGCCTGAAATGGAGCAAGATGTTTGATATAAGGAAGAGCTAGAGGCTTTCCTGACTCCTCAAAACAAGCTTTGCCTCTAAATAGAGACATATCCATTGTAGTAGTAACTGCTGCTGTCCCTGCGGTTCTCTGAAAATCAGTAATAGTGCCCAGAGTGATTTCAAGTTCGATTAGGGTATACCGTCCAGAGTCAAGGATTAAATCCTCTTTTCTGGAGAGCAAAGGAAGAGAAAAGGGGATATCAATTATTGCGTTGAAAGCACCAGCACCCGCGGCAACGATTGTATACATAGGTTCAACACCATTCATAAGCCAGTTGAGATGATAAAGGCTCATCCCAGGACAAGCAACGATGACCTCATTTCTTGAGGTGCGAAGAGTGATGTTCTTTACATAGAGATAAGAGCCCAGAGCATTAGGGACTGTCCCCCCTGCGGTTAGGACATTATGAAAACTAAGACGGATTTTGTGCCAGCCTTCGCCTGAGAGAGGGAAAAGAGTCGAGTATGTTTTGACAGAGTTAGGAGCGATGACATCACCTGAAATTAAAGCTAATTGTTCAATTGGTAGTCTCATTTTTACCCCCTAACTGCCGTACACGATTCTTTTCAAAAAATCCACTCGGTTGATAAGCATTATCACAGCGGCAACCGTCACGACTGTGATTAAGATACCCTGTATCTTTTTCATACTCATATAAATACACCTCTGCTAAGAAAGATTTATCAGTAAATGAAAAAAATCAAGGAAAAGTTAGTTAGTTATTTTAGTTAGTTTAGTTAAAGGGGAATTTTTATATATTGATAATTCCCCAGATGAATTATTTTAGAAAGGATATCGTCTGATATGAAACGCTTTAAATAATTTGTGTCTCTTTCTTCTGTGATCTGAAACAAACAAAACTCATCAGTTAAGGCTCTGATTATAACAGGAAGATCATAAAATCGCCTGGATACACCTATTAAATCTAAGGCTTTATGCCGTCCATATCTATACAAGAAAGATATATGGGGGTCATTTTTCCCATAAAGATCTATCTCATCAAACACAACTAGAGTTTTGAATCGGGGAGAAGATGACTCCCAGGCAAATTGACAGAACCCATACAAAGAGTCTCTAGCGATTGTCAACCGGTCATCATTCAGGTCGTGATATTCCCCTAAAAAATCAAGGATGTGGATTTGAGCCGCAGTTGACTCTTTGATAAATTGCTTCGCAAGGGTAGTTTTACCCCTCCCTCTCTTTCCTATTATCGTCTGAATCATCTTTTTTGATCTTTTTTTTGATCTTTAATCGTCTTGTTACAGAGAATCCCAGGAACGCTATAAGCAAAAATTCGTCTTTCATGTACCTGGATACGTCGTACTTTTGAGCAACACGAGATAAAGGCTTAGAGATAAGGTCTTTTTCTTTCTCGGATAAAGGCTCAACACCTGGTCTGAGCAAATGCCATATCTCAAAAGGGATGGCGATTATATCCCTGCATATTTCTTCAAGAACAATCTCTTCCGGTTCATCTTTAGAAATCCCAGGGATAGAATCCTTCGTCTCTTCTGCGGGGAACGGGGGGAGCTTCTCTTCCTTTTTTTTCTGTTCTTTTTTTCTTCCTTTTTCTTCCTCTGCTGCCGTAAACTTTAGTTCTTTTGATTTCTCCTTTGGTTTGTTTTTTATCATTAGTTTTTCCTCTATTTGAAGTTTTTTTCTTAATCTTTTTGTTTGAAGGCTGAGGTTTAATTGGAGGTTCAACAGTATGGATTTTATGATCAGCGTCAAGATTCTTAGAATCTTTATCACTTTTTATTTTTTTTACGATCTTTTTTAGATTTGTCTCCATTTCCTTCATCCTCTACATAAAGCCTGACAACTGTTAGAATAAACTCTTTTATTGTTTTGCCTTCCTCGAAAAGTTTTAACCTGAATTTTCTATGAAGATCATCCGGCATAATAAAATTTAAGTTTTTCATTTTTTCATGTCTCCTTTAGAAAGTTAACAAATCAACTATTATTGTCAATTAAATCTTATTTAGTTAGTTTAGTTAGTTTAGTTAAGACAATTTTCCTAACGTCATGTAATAGACATTTCCTTTGATACTGCCTTCCTCAATAGTAAAATCAATATTGAAACTAGCCATTATCGTCTTTAATGAAGTACCCAAAAACTCAGATTCAACTTCTATCATTTTCTGTATAATTAGCCTTAGACATTCAATCTGACTTGCTTTTTCCTGATTTAATTTTGTGTAATGAATTTTATTGTTGTCCATTTAAAGCCTCCCTTTTTTTATTCTCTATTTTTATCAGCGTAATTGTTCGCTCAAAAATTAGACAATAATTTGTGTCACCTCTCCACTTCCGCTCTTTAGTGAACGAAACAAGTTGCCAGCCTAACCACCCTTTTTCATTAAGTAATTTTTCGATACTCTCTTTCTCATCAACATATGGCACGTCTTCAATGATCTCAATAGAATACTGTTTAAATTCTCTTATTTTTTCGGCATCACCTTGAGACCAGCCGTATAGGAATAAAAAAACTATAATTATTGCTAGGCATACCCAAAAACCGGCTATTCTTTTTGTCATTTTTTCACCTCCATTTAAAATTTAAAGAGAACGGCTGTC
>JABUBK010000387.1_pt1 | contig 10636 bp, 12 predicted proteins | sample 7332671 | NCBI WGS metagenome assembly JABUBK01 (sample SAMN07256342, study PRJNA390944) | subsurface metagenome | isolation source: Methane hydrate marine sediment | place: Pacific Ocean: Eastern North Pacific, ODP site 1244 | collected 2002
TAGAGGATATTATCTTAAAATCTCTCCAATATGAACCCAAAAAAAGATACCAGAATGCCCTGAAACTACAAGAAGATTTGGAAAAATTCATAAAAAAATACAAGGAAAATATTCCTTCCTATAGAGATATAACTCAGTTTATGGTTGATCTGTATGTTAAAGAAATTAAAGAAAAGGGTTTAATCATTAAACCTTTAAGGGAACAAAAAATATTCTTAGAAGAAAAGGAAAAGATTATTCAAGAAGAATTGCCCAAACCAATCTCTGTTGAGCCTAGTATTTCTGAACAGAGCGAGGAAAGGAGAATAATTAATAGACGGTACAAAATAATTTTAGCAGATGGAAGTCCTATTATAAAAAAGATAGTTAATTTAGCCTTCTCTAAAGAGGATTATGAAATTCACACAATTTCAGATGGCCAAGAAGTGATAAAATCATTAGAACAGATAAATCCAGATATCATTCTTTTGGATATAAATTTACCTAAAAAAAATGGGTATGAAGTTTGTGAATTTGTAAAAAATAACAGTAAATTAGTCCAAACACCAATAATAATTTTAAGGGGAACTTTTGAAAAGATTGATCAGGAAAAGATTAAAAAGTTAGCTTGTAATGATTTCATCCAGAAACCATTTAATTCTACAGAATTGGTTCAAAAGGTAAAAAATATCCTTGAGAAGAGAAAAACTGCTGTAACAAGTCCTTAACTCCAAACAAAAAAAACTTCGATAAAGATTTCAAAAGAAATTTTCTTTTCTTCTATTACTCAATTTCTCCATTATTCTGATACACCAGATCCAGATTATAATGTCAGGAGTCGTTGGAGTTACTGACTCTTCAGAGAAAGGCCGAAAACTTGTCCAGAGCATGCTGGATAAAGTCTCGCATCGTGGCTCTGCTGGTAAAGATATTCTTTCAATAAATGGAGTGACCTTAGGGGTTGTTTGAACGGTACCAGACCACTCCACTAAACGAGTTGCCTGCGGTATTAGCTAAAGATGTTATAAGCATGCATGACCAAGGGCTACAACGAGTAGACCGATGTGCTATGGCCCATGGTCTTGTAGCTTATATACCTTTTCTTGATTTTCAACTGGCTGATTATGCTATTTGCGTTCCGCCTCGACTAAAAATAAAAAAGGGAGTTGAGAAGTGGATTCTCCGCAGGACTGTGGCGGAAATGTTGCCTGCCCAGATAGTAAATAGGCCGAAAGCTGTGTTTTGGTCAAGTGGGGGAGTACGGGAGCTTTTGTCGGATTATGCTAACGAAAATATTTCGCTCGAAGAGTTTAGACGCGAGCGTGCTTTACCTAACGGGTGGATTATTAATACTCCCGAAGAGCTTATGTATTATCGGATTTTTAGAGAGTGCTTCGGAAATGCTGCTGACAATCCGGTTTGGGTAGGTCGCACAAAAGGAGCTCCATTTATCAAAACGAGATAGACAAGAATTCTGAAAAGGGTTATTGCAAGGAGCTAAATAATCCATCTCAAGGGGAAAAGACAGACACATAAAAGTCTATTTTATTTATTTTGTGTAACTTGAGATAGAAAGAAAAAGGTAATGCCGAAGAGGGGACTCGAGCTCCTTTAGTTTTCTAACTTATTTGTATTCAAGTAATTACAAGCTAAGTTATTGAAAATACAAAAATTCATCTTTTTACATTGTTTTATATTCTTTGATATTTTTTCGCATTTTTTGCCCTGAAATGGTCACAAAATGGTCACAAGCCTCCCAAGAAGAGCTCGCATAAGAATTTGGAGACACAAGGGACTTAAAATCCTCCGGGGAGAAATCCTTAGAATTTTCGCAAAACACTAAAAGAGTGGATGGTAGATTAGGATTACGGACGTGACCTGCCCCCCTAATATCGGTCCAGGTGATATGTTAAAATTTTGCTGGACAAAAGGAGTAAGAAATGGGCAGGAAAAGCTACACACCAGAGCAGATCATCAGCATGCTTCGCGAAGCTGAGGTGCTGCAGATCCAGGGATCCAAGACGGCAGATGTCTGCCGTAAGCTGGGCATCTCTGCACAGACTTATTGTCGATGGCGTAAGGAGTATGGCGGCATGAGGATTGATCAGGCCAAGCGGTTGAAGGAGCTTGAGAAGGAGAATGCACGGCTGAAGAGGCTGGTGGCCGATCTCTCCTTGGATAATGCCATACTTAAGGAGGCCAACCGGGGAAATTTCTGAGCCCGGCCAAAAGGAGTCGGGCTGTAGACCATGTGTGTGAGAGGCTGGGTGTTTCACAGCGCAGGGCATGTCAGATTTTAGGCCAACCCCGTTCCACTCAGCGGCACGTTCAGAAGACAGCGGAAGATGAGGAGCGACTAGTGGAACGAGTGGTGGTCCTAGCTGGTCAGTATGGACGCTATGGCTATCGTCGCATCACTGCTTTATTGCGGAACGAAGGCTGGAGGGTCAATCACAAACGAGTGGAGAGAATCTGGAGGCAAGAGGGCTTGAAAGTCCCGATGAAACAGCCCAAACGGGGACGTTTGTGGTTAACGGATGGGTCTTGCATCCGGTTCCGTCCTGAGAAGAGAGACCATGTGTGGAGTTATGATATAGCAATGACCAGGACTTCAGATGGCAGAGCGTTGCGTATCCTGATTATCATAGATGAATACAGCCGGGAGTGTTTATCAATTTACGTGGCACGCAGGATCAGGTCCCAGGATGTTTTGGATCAGCTGTATTATCTGTTCATCAACCGGGGCACACCAGAGCATATTCGTTCTGACAATGCCCCGGAATTCACAGCAAAAGCGGTAAGGAAATGGCTGGTAAATCTCGGAGTAACGACCCTGTTCATAGTGCCTGGGAGCCCGTGGGAGAATGGATATGTGGAGTCGTTCATCGGGAAGCTCAGGGATGAGTTGCTGAATGGAGAGATCTTTGATACGCTCTTAGAAGCCAGTGTGCTTATAGAGCGCTGGCGGAGGGAATATAACCGGTACCGGCCTCACAGCTCTTTGGGGTACAAACCACCAGCTCCAGAGGCTGTAAATTTAACTTTGCAGGTGGTACATTGATGGGGGGCAGGTCACCTTTTTTTATCTCCTCTTTTACATCTCATTATCAATAGGTAGTTGCATATTCTATGGTCCAACTGCACTTGTCGATGTTTTTGAGTTCCAAACCGATCAATTCTATTTAATGTGTGAGTTTAAAGCTAATGGTGATTTTGTAGCTAGAGCCGAATTTGGTGAATATGGAGATCCCCCTGATAATATAGATGAATTTAGAGGATTTTGGGATCTAAAAGAAGAGAATATTTTGTTAATAGAGATTGCTCACCATGAAACGATTCTTGGGAAGAACATTATGACATTCGCATCTCGATACAAATATAAGTTTCCTGATCCGGATCATTTAATCTTGACACCTTTAAATGGTGATTCCGAGTCGAGTAGCTCTGAGATCAGTTTGTACAGGAAGAGACCTGACTTTGACTAGGGATATTAGAAAAAAATTCAAAGTTTCCTTTCCACTTGCTTTAACAATGATTTCATTCATTGGGATTATTGTATTTTGTCAATTTTAAAGTGTCCAATAAGCCGTCTGTTGTCAGCAAAAGGGGTATAGGCGAAATGCCAAAATGGAAGTATTAAACCTTGTTCAGCCAGCGAAACAAAGTTATGTTTATTATAAAATATTTGCAAAGTTTGAGGCGAGTGAAACCGGGCTGTTCCGGACTTCCTGAAAGATGAAACGATGTTTTTTAACAGAAATAGGCCTCATTAATTTGATGATTTTTGAAGATTAAGACAGATATCTAGAAGACTAAAAATGCCAATTGATTTTGAATATAGCAACGAGTGCAAAAATCTGAGTGGTTTTAGTGAGAAAAGAACAAAAAATTCAAGTTATAAAATTATGGAAAATTTTCTAGATTTGAAAGATCATTCTTCAATATTATATTTTACTCATGAGCCTAAGTCATATCTAAATTGGCCACATGCTCCGGCTCAATTTTTCCCACTTAAATGTCCTTATTCTGATTTAAAAATCCAGTTCCCGGATTTATATAAATTAATTCAAAATAAAGCAAACACAGAATTCTTTTTTCATTTCACAAGAATTGTTACAGAGGGAGATGAAACTAAAAAAATAAATTATATTGCGCATGAATTCCAACATGCAATTCAGTATATAAAGCATAAAAAGATTTATTATTACTGTATGATTATTGAATATTTTCTTTGTAAAGATCTTAATAAAGAACAAAGGTTGATTGTTAAGGTAAGGTTACCGCATGAGTATGATGCCCTGCGACAAGCAAAAATTGTTGCTATTTCTTTATGTGGAAAGGAAAGGATGAGTGAATTTGTAAAGCAAATGCTTAATAATCCGGAATTCCCAGATGATAAGCCTCTCTGGAATCAAATAAATTCAATAGACGTTAAGAAGAGATATAACTTAAAAAACGAGGCCCTTAATCTATGGAAATTTCATAAAATTGAACAAAAGATTGAGGCTTTAAAAATGAAACAGAATATATGTTGTAATGACAGAATAATAATTAAAATGTACGATCATGCGAATCTGAACGATTAAAATCTGGTAGTGCTATCATTATTTTTGCTAAATTTTTTATATAGGTTGAGGCGAGAGGAAACCAGGGTTTCCTGTCCTCCCGATAAGAAAGAAGACCGCTTGGGCGGAAGTTAGCGCCTCGATAAGAGAAACGGTTAAGAGTAAGAGAATTTCTCAAAATAAGATTTGGAACAGAAAAATTTCAGAAAGATGTAAAAAGGAGCAGTAAAAAATGAACATAATAAATAAAATATTATCGATTTTATTTTGGGGGTTATTCATTTGTCTTCTTATTTTGCTTTCTCAAATATTAATTATTGAAATATTTCCAGGATTCAACAAGGAAATATTAATATATGCCTTTGTTGCTTTTTTTGGAGCTTTTTTTGCATTCATATTCGTTAAGATTTCTGAATGGATTTTAATTATTAGAAAAGGGAATGTTAATCATTTTAATAGTCTTGTAAAAATTGAACGTCTTCTTGATAAAATTATTTCGCGTTTGGAAGAAAATATTCTAACATTTCAAAATAATTTGAAGGCATTAAAATCAATGAAATTGTTAGCATGGAGTTCACATGCGATTCCTTTTAGTAATGAACTTACGGATGACTTAAAAAATATAGATTTTATAAATGAATATTTTATCTATAGAAATGGAAACACTAAATAATGATTTTGTAACGATGAAATCCATGTACGAAGAAATTAAGGGTTATTATTTAAGTAAAATAATTAGTCCAGAAATATACAAAGATAACATTTCTTTTTGTATTGATAGAATGGAATTGATTATAAAATATATGAATGGCTTTCGAGAGAAAGCAATTCTGTTGTTAGCAAAAGTAAGATTGTTGCAAAAGGAAGAGAAAAATTGGACTTTTTTATTTGGGGCTTTCCCGAAAAAACATTATAAAAGAACTTTTAATAAAAAAGTTGAAGGAGAAATTAAAATTTTAAAAAAAGAAATTGATGAAGTTCGGAAAAAGTCTGAAGAGGAAAAAGAAAAAATAAGAAGTAGTTGAGCTACTTGGCAACTAAAGTCCTTTAAGCCCTGGCTTCCATATAATCGAAATTTATTAAGAAGAAGCAGAAGATGTAAAAAAGCTCAAAATGGCAAGGGTTGTTAGCCCTTACTCCATTCTAGTTCTACCGTCTACGAGGCTCTCAGAGCCTTTTTTTCAGGGTAGAGGAAAAAAGCGATTTGCCACATTTGCGGCCACGTGGCCAATTCATTTGGATAGAGATTGATGCTTAGAACTGAAATTAAATCGTTTTTATTTAAATAGCACGCAGTAGCCCAAAATAAGTTTCGTTGAGATGATAATTGAGGTGAGTGGAAGCCAGCCTTTGCTGGCCTCCCGAATAAGAAAATGACAGCTGAGCGAATTAGCTGCTCGTAAGAGAGGCGTATCTCAAAGAGGGATTTTCTCATAAAGAGAAAAGAAAGCTATTGAGTCAATTCCTTGTTTTTTCGAATAAAATAAATTAAAATCATTTCAAGATTACCAGCATTCCATGATTTTAGTGAGCGAGGAGATTAGATAATTAAGATAAGAACTATTTTTGTTATTGTGATAGTGCTTATTGCTTACGTAGTATTCTTCATATCTTGTCAAATGGTGGATAAAATCGAACTTATTTCAGAACCCCCTGGTGCCAAAGTCTATCTTGTCCCTCTGTTAGATTGGGAGAAGGATCCTTCTATCATTTCAGATGATAATAAACTTTCTAAATTCCAAGTACCTGACGGCAATACACCTGTTATAACTAGAGCATATGAAAAAGTTTATATGGTTGTTTTCGATCTAAATGGTAAAAAAATTTCGAGGAAGCTTGACGTTATTGCAGGAAAAATTAATCGAGTTAAGGTAACTTTCTAATGAAAAAGTTATTTCTTGCCGTTTCTGGGGTTTTTGGTGTTATTCCAGGAGTAACGATTCTTCTGAGTGGATTATTAGTTCCTCCTGGAAAAAAGCTACTATTTGGCGGGGTGGTAGAAGCCTTTGGTGCACTTATTCTTGTTATCCTATGGGCAAATAAAAACAAACTTGTAAAGTTCTCAAGCGCTAAAGCCACGAAATTATCCATAGTATTTGGTATACTTTTTTTTATATTTCTTGTCATTTACCTTATTCTTAATAGCTTTTGCGTTGTTCAACATGGGACTCGCGGAACAGTTTACTACCCTTTATGGACCAGTGGAGACCTCGCAGGGATGGTCGAGAAGGCAGGAGGCAGATATGCTGCTCTTGATATGTATGGAATTGATGCTGTCATTGAAGCAACCCACAAATCTGAAATCTCATTAGTGCTAACTACTATAATACTTTTGTTCGTGTATCAAGCAGTGTTCTCAACCTTGACAATTGCATTTGGTATTTTAGGTTTCCGTAAAAGAGAGACTTTATAGGTAGAAGGATACAAAACATAGCATATCATTTTTAGGTTCTTACCATCGTTTCTCGAATATTTTGTATAGCTTAGAAATATTATCTTTAAAGCAATTAAGCTTTAGCAGGGTGGAAGCCAAAGACCTTAAAGCCACCACCTCCGTATTCAGAAAAATACAGCTGAGCGGATTTAAAAGCTCACTTAGAGAAAATTTCAAGGTTATGTTCTTTTCTCACTTTTTAAATAATTTGACAAAAATTGACAAATATTCTCATTCTGTTAGATTAAATAATCTCAATAAGGATGTTTTTCAAATTATTCATATTATTTACAATTATTCCCATAGCTGAACTATATCTTCTTATTAAGATCGGCGGAATGATAGGGGCTCTTAACACAGTACTGATCATCTTCTTTACTGCTGTTATCGGGGCATATCTCGCCAAAACCCAAGGCTTTATTGTTATCAGGAAAATCAATCAAGCTCTTAATGAAGGACGCCTTCCCGCCCGAGAATTATTGGATGGCCTATTTATTTTATTAGGAGGCTTTACTCTTATAACTCCAGGATTTCTCACAGACTTCATAGGACTAAGTATGTTATTTCCATTCACCAGAATCCTCTATATCAAATTGGCGGTACGGATAATCCAAAACAAGATTGAGACAGGCCAATGGAGAATTAACAGATGTTAGTAATTACTCTGAAAATCAAATAAAAAATACAAAGGAAGGATTTATATCTATATAAGTAAGAACCTCTTTTATAAAGCGAGAGGCGAGTGGAAGCCGAAAAATTTGGACAATAATTTTAGACACTTAGCAAACGTGGGGTTGTTCGGCTAAATTATTTTTATTCGTGATTAGGTCTTTTTATATGACTATTGATTCCATATTTGTCATAAATATCAAAAATTTCCCTGCAAAATTTTGTCATTCTTTTATCGTCTTTTTTTAATGCTTCAAGATAAAGTCTTGTCAAAAATCTTTTCCCGAATTCAGTCTGTGAATATGTCTTTTTAAGAAAGTTATGCTCTGAACAAAGAGTTTGTCCGTTATCCACAGTATTTGTACCATCCTTATCAAGTGGCTTCATATGGTCAGCGTGTATTTCAACACCATCTTCTCTCCCTCTTCCACAAACCACGCACCTAAAGCCATCTCTTCTGAAAATTTGTTCTTTTATTTCAGGGGGAAATTCATATAACTCTTTATGCTGTATGTAATCTGGATCATACCTATAAACACCTTTATTAACTTTTATTAAAAGTCCTTCTTGATGTAATCTTCGTATTCCTCGCCATGTATCCCTGGGTTTCTTTCCATATAGTTTAAAATATCTCTCTTCCACATAATCTACAACAGGACCATGTTTCAAATCTTCTTTGGGATGCTTGCGAAAATATTCCATGATCAAATCCGCAATTGTTATCTTTTCAACATTCATAGGACCACTATTTTGAAACAATATTTAGTCTAAGTTGATTAATTTTTGCTTCGTTTATTAATCTCTGTTTAGCGAGCTCGCAATAATGCTTATCAATATCCACTCCTATTCCCTTTCTTTCTGTTAAAGTGGATGCAATCAAAGTACTACCACTTCCAAGAAAAGGGTCAAGTACTGTATCTCCCACAAAAGTAAAAAGTTTAATACATCTTCTTGGAAGTTCTACAGGGAAAGGAGCTGGATGTCCAATCCTTTTTTTACTTTCTCCCATAAAAGTCCAGACTCCATTTGTCCATTCCATAAACTCTTTTTTTAATATGTCTGATTTTTTACTTCCGCTAAGTTTTTTCCATCTTTTTTTATACAGGATTACGATCATTTCTACTGGGGCGATTACATAGGGTGCAGTTGCAGAGAGCCATGACCCCCATGCCGTTCTTCTAGAAATATTCTGTTCATTCCATACAATTGTGGAGTGGTATTTAAACCCGATTTTCTTTGCAATAGCAACAATATCAGAATAAACGCTTTGCTGTCCTCCCTTGTTTTTGTCCAGAGGGATATTTAAGCAAAAACGCCCGTCATCTTTTAAGAGTTTATAGGCTTTTTCAAGCCATTTTTGGGTAAATTCAAGATAAATTTCATATGGGATCCTATCATCGTAAGATTTATAGCTGATATCCACATTGTAGGGTGGTGATGTAACAATTAAATCTATAGAATTTTCTTTGATACATTCAGTGATTAGAAAATCGTCATTGTATATCTTTATGCTGTTTTCTTTAAAATAGAGTTTATCATTCATAATACTTTACATCCTTTTTCTTTTTAAAATTTTCATCTAACTATATCTAACTATGTATGAACGAATTTATTTTGTATTTTATCTCACTTCGATATTATATCCAAGTTATTAATTTCTTTGATCCTTTTCTTTATAATTATTATATTCTGATACTTTTTATAAATGGAGAGACGTATAAAAGAAAAAGCAGATGAAATTATTACCAATTTCGAAAAATTAGGCCTTAGGCCTCTCCTTAGTTTTTATAAACGAACAATTACTTGAGTATTTCTATGGAAAGAAAAGGGGATTGCCGCTGGTTTTGGGGAGTCAAAAAACACTTATTTTTCATCTTAATATCCTCTGGAACCTAACTAAAAATCCATGCCCTTTTATTAAGCAATCAGTTTTTGCTTTTAATCTAGTCGAAATTGTTTAAATCTGATAGTATTTAAATCGAATGTTAATGAAATAAAGGGGAGGTTCAATTTGGCAATATTGTTGTAGTTCCAAATTGAGTAGAGATGGCTTCATATAAAGAAAGAAATTACAACCCAAAAAAGACAAAAGATAGAAGAATAAATTTATCAAAAAAAATAATTGAACTAATAACATTTCTACTGAAAAGACTATCGTTTGGTTTTGGGAGGGTAAAGAGAAAAATTCTTTATAGAAAAACAAAGGTAGATACTGAAGAAAAACTGAAAAAAACAAAGCGGGAAACCAAGATAAAATCTGAAGTGTCGCGCCCTGTAAAATTGGAAGAAAAGCCTGAGGAAGTGAAGAAAGAAGCCGAAGAGAGGTCAAAAGAAGGTAAAAAAGTAGAAGAAATGCCAAAAGAATCGAAGCCCCCGGAGAAGGAGGATGTGACCAAAGAGAAGCCTTCCGTTGAGAAACCGAAGGAAAGGGAAAAGCCTGAAGAAACAGAGGAAGAAACCCAGAAAGTAGGAAGAGCCGAAGAAAAAGCACCAGAAGATGAAAAGAAAGAAGATACAGGGGAAGAAAAAGCTGAGGAAAGTCCTAAAATTGATATAGAGATTAAGGAGGAGGGAAAAACTCCTAAGGAAATACGGAAAAAACCTTACATAATAAAACATCCTACAGAAGAACGAGAAAAAAAAACAAGAAAGCCGACAATATCTAAAGAAAAATCTATTTCAAAGGAAAGAGAGGTTATTGATTTAGGAGGTGTTCGAAAAAGGAGATACAAACGAAAAATACATCCAAGCCAAGAAATCGAGGGTATAATCAAAGAGGGAAAACAGGAAAACCTGGGAGAAGCAATAATACCTAGCATGAAAATAGAATCTCCATTCGTTGAAATTAACTTAGATGAATTGAAGGTATCACTTATTTTGCCAAAACAGCAATTCAAAATTAGTGATTCAGAAAATATTCCCAATCAACTAGATTATAAGTTTGAAATTAATGGGGAGGGACAAAGAGAAATCCCTGTGAAGGTAAAAA
>JABUBK010000388.1_pt1 | contig 10635 bp, 10 predicted proteins | sample 7332671 | NCBI WGS metagenome assembly JABUBK01 (sample SAMN07256342, study PRJNA390944) | subsurface metagenome | isolation source: Methane hydrate marine sediment | place: Pacific Ocean: Eastern North Pacific, ODP site 1244 | collected 2002
AATTCTTCTAGGGGTATAGGCACAGAGTAATTAAGACTAATATGTGGTCGAAGGAAGTTATAGTGGGTAACAAAAAGAGTAGTTAAAGCTACTGCTCCATTCCTAGAATTAAAGCCACAGGCACATCTTGTGCGGAACTTATAGGTGCGGTTAAGTCTTTCAATAAGCTCTTTGAAAGGACGAAACTTCTCGGACTCTGAATCCAGGTTCTGTAGTCCAATGACCTTTTTATGAGTTAGATTAGGCTCATAGCTCTGGTTGATAAAGTGAATACCTGCTGGATAAGAAGGATTACCATCTGTTACCATGATGATCTCTTGCCCAGGCTTAGCTGTACTAATGGCCTCATTCATGGCAATGACAGCGGGCAGGGTATCTCTTGTTCCATCAACATGATAGGCGGTGATCTTGCGGCTTTTTGAGGAGATAAAGAAAAATACGTAATTATGTTCGCGTCTTACTTTAATATAGGCCTCATCGCCGGCTTGAGTATCGTCTACTTCTCCCTTATTGGCTAGATTAAACCTATGGCAATAGGGGGCAGCCATTTCGGTGTAGTTGAGAACAGTCTGATAAAAGATGGGTAAAGAGAAGACATGGCGCAGGATAAAAGCACTTTTCTTGCCGAGATACCCAAGGACATATGAAAAGTAAGGGCAAGGCAGAGAGTGTTAAGAGAGTTATGGATTTTGAAAAGGCAAGAAAAATCCTCTTCTTCGGGGGCAGAATGCTTCAGCTCCTCTTGAGTGAGATGATATTCCCGATACTGAATCTAGAGTTTAAACTCAAGAGGATTTGACCTTTGCGAGGAGTCTTTCTGCACAATTAAGCTTTGCCTTATTTTTTAAAAAGCGTGGGCATCTATCATTATCACATTTATAGATAGAGACATCTCTTCGCTCTTTCCAAAGATAAAGTGAATGACCACAATGAGGGCAAAGATATTTAGTCTTGTTCCGATAACGAGGATGTACTTGTGATAAAGAAGAGCAGACTTTACACTTAAGCTGCGTACGCTTTCTACCATCATTAAAATAGAGGTATTGACAAGGAGCGCCACAAATCCTACAGGTAGAATCTTCAGGTACTTTAGTCTTAAGATCTTTAGTATTAACCGGTTTAAGAGGATGACCTTTCTTTTCCTCATGAGTAGATAAGAGTTTCCTCCAGTCCAGCTTGGGAGCAGTTTTGGGAGGAGCTTTTAGTGGTGGGGTTGGGTCAACAAAGAAGTTACGGTAATGAGGATGCTTTTCTTTGAAATTATCTTTAGGTTTAACATCGGGATTACGGTTGGCTAAAACATCTAAAAGACCTTGAATAATCTCTTCTATTTGTTCACGGGTGAACTTGGAGCAGATCCAGATAACAAAACGAGCAGTCTTTTTCATCAGGCTTGCCTCCTTATTTTGGTCGATTTCCAAATCCTACTGTAAGAGGTAGAGGGAGGCAAGTCGCTTTCACCAAAACACTTGATAATAAAGGGTTTAGGTTAAATTACTTAAAAAACTTTTGACGTTACTACCAATTAAATAAGGAGGAAAATATGGAAAAGTTGTCCAAAGAAAAATTGTCCGAAATGCTTCTTAAGATGTACAAAATAAGGTTATTTGAGAAAACAATAGAGAATCTTTACTTTCAAGATCTGGTCACGGGACCTCTTCATCTTTATGTAGGCGAGGAGGCTGTAGCGGTGGGAGCTTGTTCGACCTTGAAAGAGAACGACTATATTATTAGTACTCATAGGGGTCACGGCCACTGCATAGCCAAAGGTGCAAACTTAAAAAAAATGATGGCTGAGCTCTTGGGAAGAGAAACTGGTTACTGCAAGGGTAGAGGTGGTTCTATGCATTTAGCGGACCTGGGGATAGGACTATTAGTCTCCTCCGGTATTGTGGGGGGAGGTATTCCTATGGCTGTAGGAGCTGGGTTTTCTTCTTACTACCGAGACGGTAAACTGGTCGTGCTAAGTTTCTTTGGGGATGGTGCTACTAACCAGGGCTCTTTCCATGAGTCGTTAAATTTAGCCTCTCTGTGGAAGTTACCTGTGGTGTTTATCTGTGAGAACAATTTATATGCCATTACTGTTTCAGTTGCCCGCAGTCTTCCCATAAAAGATATTGCTGATAGGGCGGTCTCTTATGGAATTCCCGGAAAAATAGTGGATGGAATGAGTGTTCTCGCAGTATATAAGGGAGTCAAAGAAGCAGTGGCTAGAGCCAGAGAAGGCAAGGGCCCTTCCTTGATTGAGTGCAAGACTTATCGTTTTAAGGGGCATTGGGTGGGCGACCCAATAGTATACCGAACTGAGGAAGAAGTGGAGAAATGGAGAAAAAAAGACCCCATTTTAAACTTTAGAAAGTCATTGCTAAAACAGGGAGTTTTTACTGAAATAGGTTTGGATAACATCAAAAATCAAGCAGAAGAAGAGATTGAAGAAGCTGTGAATTTTGCTAAAAATAGCCCCTTCCCTGACCCAAATGAAGTGACTAAATATGTTTATTATTCGTAATAGGAGGTTTCTGGTGAGAGAGATAACTTATAGCCAAGCTTTAAATGAAGCGATAAAAGAAGAAATGAGAAGAGATGAAAGAATCTTTATGATCGGAGAAGATGTAGCTCTTCATGGAGGTACATATGGAATTAGCAAGGGACTGCTCCAAGAATTTGGAGAAAGAAGAGTTAAAGATACTCCTATCTCGGAAACAGCTATTGTGGGAACAGGAATTGGAGCAGCAATCACTGGTCTAAGGCCGATAGTTGAGATTATGTATATTGATTTTACTACAGTATGTATGGATCAAATAGTTAACCAATTAGCTCAAATACACTATATGACGGGAGGTATGGTAAAAGTTCCTCTGGTAATTAGAACACAGGGGGGCTCAGGAACGGGGGAAGCTGCTCACCATACCAAAAGCCTAGAAGCTTGGTTTGTCCACATTCCGGGGCTAAAAGTAGCCATGCCCTCAACTTCCTACGATGCCAAGGGATTATTTAAGACAGCCATAAGGAATGATGATCCAGTGATTTTTATTGACCATAAATTACTTTTCCCCATAAAAGGTCCTGTTCCCGAGGAGGAATACTTAATTCCTTTTGGAAAGGCCGATGTTAAAAGAAAGGGTAAAGACATCACCATAGTGGCTACTTCGTTTATGGTCCACAAAGCTTTAAAAGCGGGAGAGGTACTACAACAAGAAGGTATCAGTATCGAAGTAATAGACCCACGAACTTTAACTCCTTTTGACAAGGGAACAATTATAGATTCTATTAAGAAGACGGCACATTTATTAATCCTGCAAGAAGCCTGTGAAAGGTGCAGTATGGCGGGAGAGATTATACGAGAGGTGATAGAGGACTGTTTTGACTATTTAGACGTATCACCCAAGGTCCTAGCAGGTAAGGTTAATCCTATGCCATATTCAGAGCCTTTGGAGAAAGCTACTATTCCTCAAGAAGAAGACCTGATTGAAGTAGTTAAAGAAATGCTTTCTTAATAATGAGCTAATGATAACAAGGCCTGGCAAAGTACCTCCATATAATCGGCAAAGAAGGCAAATTCAAAACTTTTAGGTAAGTGAAGGTAATTTAAAGAGCCTTGGTTTCTTCTAGTTCCGGCTTTCTCAGAGAAGCTTCTTCCGACAGAGTTAGTCATAAACTGGTATCGATCCTGAATGAATATCGAGACTAGTTTTCGCGACTTTAAATCCTTGCTCGGGCTAAGAGGAGTGTCACTCAAGGTAAGGAAGGCTCAATCGTCGGGTCTTGCTCAAGTTTGTGGGAAGATTATAGAATAATGTAAGATTCTGTTTTTAGTCTCCTGCTCTTTGAAAATAAATGGTAGATTTCCTCTAAAAGGGAAGAAACTACCAGCAACGAATCTTGTTGTTGAGATTCTAGATTATTTAATTTGAAACTTGACATTTTCTGACACAATACTATTATACTGAAAGAATTCTTAATATACTACTCTATCCAGAGGCATTAAAAGCGCATATGATGCCTAAGAGTCCATTGAAAGCAAAAAGAGAAAGGAAAATCCTCCAGGAGATCAGGGCAAAAAAAATAGTTCGGGTCTCCGAGCTTAGTAGGATCTTTGGTGTGGTGGAAAATACCCTCCGGCGAGATCTAGATAGTCTGCAAGAGCGAGGATTGATCCGTAGAGTCCATGGAGGCGCTATCTCGGCTGAGACGCGAGGTACTGATGATTTTCCCTTCAGAGACAAAGTAATCAAATTCAAAGCAGAAAAGGAGCGCATTGGGCTCTATGTCTCCAGGTTGATTGAAGAAGATGAAACGATAGCTTTGGATGCGGGTACGACAGCACTAGAAGTTGCAAAGCAAATCCCCAATACGTCGGACCTGACCGTCGTAACTAATTCAAAATAGGCAAGACTTTGCAAAAAGTTAAGTAAAAAGCGGTTCTTTGACGCATAAATACCGACGAAATACGTTATGGTTATCTCTTAGCTATCTCAAGAAGTGAAGGAGATTAATTTTCCTGAAAGCTTTGAGGAGGTCACTGACAGTATTTAGATTAGTTTGAGTATCCTTAAGGAAAAGCTAAGAATGAGGCCGGAAGGAGGTGAGAGAGTAAGTAGGCCGGTAGCTGAGAAAAAAGGAAGCTTTTCAAAACAGAGAAGTGTTGGAAAATTATTTTCTCTTTTGGGAGCTTTCCACAGAAGAATGAACAATGTCAATTTAGATGGAGGACTGTAGAATGAAGAGAAAAAAGAAGTGGTTAATAGGTTTATGTGTTGGTTTTTTTGTGGTAGGAATAGTAGGAATGAGTTTTGCAATGACTCGTGAGAGGACAGAGTTTTTAAAGACAAAACCCTATAGAGGAATCACCATTAAAGTGCTCAGTCTTAAAGCCAATATCTCGGAGACTGCCGTCCATTTTGCTAAACAGTGGAATGAACTCACTGGAGGTAATTGCCGGGTTGTTTCAGTTCCTTTTGCCGCCTTCCATCAAAAGGTTTTCATGGACCTTGTAACGGGAAGAGGGGAATACGATGCTTTCATCAATGGTGACTGGTTTTACGGAGATTATTTCCTTCCGGAAAAACCTTATATCATCTCTATAGAACAGTTTATGGACGATCCTAAGTATCCAGAATGGGATCCTGAAAGTCTCTTACCAGCATTGCAGACAGTCTATAAATGGAATGGTAAGTGGTATGGTGTTCCCAACGACTGTGATTCTCACGTAATGTACTACCGGAGAGACATACTTACTAACCCGGAGTACCAGGCTAGATTTAAGACAAAATACGGATACGACTTACCAGCGCCTCCAGAAACCGTCGACCAATTTCTTGATGTGGCAGAATTCTTCAATGGATGGGATTGGGATAAGGATGGCAAAAAAGATTACGGGGTAACAATGCACATGCGAACAGGCGGACAGGGAATGTTCCATTTCATATCCTGGGCTGCGGCCTATGTAATATCGCCCGAGAACGCTCGTTTTTGGTTCAATCCGGAGACTCTGGACCCCCTAATAAATTCACCAGGTCATGTGAAAGCACTGGAAGATTTTGTAAGATTGGTGAAATATGGTCCACCTGCTATGTTAGGGTGGGATCTTGGGGAAGCTTGGGATCTAGCTCTAAAAGGAGATGCCGTGTTAACTTTCACATGGGGTGATCTCGGAGCTCTAGCTCAAGATGAAAAAGAATCGGTAATCAAAGGAAAAATAGGAGCTGCCCCTATGCCTGGAACCATGCGGGCCTATGACCCAATAGCCAAAAAATGGATAGAATTTGACAAACCAAACAGGGTAGGAAATGTTCTTGGAGGAAGCTGGCACGGGGTGATCTCCAGGTACTCTAAGCATCCAGAGATAACCTATGATTTCCTATCGTACATGGCGGAGAAAGACAATGCTTTTTGGGCCTTCGTGCGAGGATACACAGGAATAGATCCAGGAAGAACATTTGCTTTTCTTGAACCCTATGGAACCGCTGATATCAAAGATTATACAGAGCAAGGATGGCACCTCGATGATGTAAAACCCTATACCGATGCTTATTATCTGAATTACACTAATCCGCTGCAGTTGCCCCCCATGAGGATATCGAGAGCGGATGAATACCTACGAGCATTGGATGTAGCCCAAGCAAGAGTAGCAATGGGCGAGCTTGCCGCTAAAGAGGCTCTGGATGATTTGCATGGCGTTTTCCAAGAGATCACTGATCGAGTGGGGAAAGATAAACAGATGCGGATTTTTAAAGAGGCCATGGGTTTAAAGTGAGAATTTGTTCCGTATAGGCATGTGCGGGAGAGCTAGCTCTCCCGCACATAATAAAGGGAAAGAAAATGAAGAGAAGGCCTTTACAGTATTTCTTCATTTTGCCGGCTGCTGTGTGGGTTTTAGTTTTTACCGTTTATCCTCTTATTTATGTTGTAAGGATAAGTTTTTCTAACTATCAACTGGGGACAACAGACCTTTTTTTTGTGGGTTTCCGTAATTACTTAGATAATTTCAAAGATGCAACGTTTTGGAATTCTCTCCGAGTCACTTTGTTGTATGTGTCAATAGCGGTTACAGCTCAGGTAACTTTGGGGTTGTATTTCGCTTGGATTCTTAATAAAAATCTTAAAGGCAGCAAGATTTTTCGTACGATTTTCACTTCACCTCTCTTTGTGGCTCCTGTAGCCGTAGGTTATCTGGGCATCACCATTTTTTATGAAACTGGAGGCCCTGTAAATTATTTTCTTTCATTTCTGGGTGTACACGTTCCTTGGCTTTCCGACAGGTATTTTGCTCTTGTTTCTGTCATTTTGTTAGATATATGGGAGTGGACTCCCTTTATTTTTATAATACTGTTAGCTGCTCTTCAGTCTATCCCTGAGGATATAAATGAGGCTGCTCATTTAGACGTTTCCTCAAATTATCAGTTATTTTGGTATATCAGTCTCCCCCTTATTACTCCAGCTTTGGTAATCGCGTTTCTACTAAAACTCATAGAGTCCTTTAAATTGTTTGGTCTTCCCTTTGCTCTTACTGCAGGAGGACCAGCAAATGCAACGGAAGTCTACAGTATTCTTACCTACCGGAAATCGATGGCTTATTTTGACTTCAGTCATGGTGCTGCCCTCGCGATTTTCCTTTTATTTGTAGTTATGGTATGTGTAGTTCAATTCTTTAGAATTATAAGGGAAAGATATTAAATTTTTATTGGGAGATTCAAAATGCGAAGTTACGAGGGTAAAATTAAGCAAGCAGTCACTTACTCGCTGATTGGAATATTCTTAATTTGGATTCTTTTCTTTTTTTACTGGGCTTTAACTAATTCTTTTAAGCCGCGCCTAGAAACTTTTAATCCCGGTTCTCTTATTCCCTTTCTGCATTTTACTCCTACCTTAGATTCATGGATACTCCTATTCTTTCGGCAAATGGAAAACCTCCCTCTTGCGGTAGTTAACAGCATAATAGTTAGTCTTGGTACCACAGGCATTGTACTTGTCCTTGGAACTATGGCAGCATATTCACTAAGTAGATTCGAGTTTAAATTACTCAAAAATAAGAATTTGGTCATCTGGTTTTTATCTCAAAGAGTATTACCTCCAGTAGTGGTATTGGTTCCCTTTTTTATGATTTTAATGAGACTTCATCTACTGGATACTCGATTAGGACTAATATTGACTTATGTAACTTTTAGTCTTCCTTTCGGAATAGTGATAATGAGAGATGTATTTAAAGATATTCCGTTGGAGCTTGAGGAGGCTGGTCTCGTAGATGGGGCTAGTGATTTCCAGATCTTCTACAAAATTTGCCTCCCCTTAGTAAAAAATGGCCTCATTGCTACCGCCATAATTGTATTTGCTTTTTGCTGGAACGAGGCTTTATTTGCTGTTAGTCTAACTTCCTCTGAGGCACAAACATTGCCCGTGTATATTTTAGCTGCCCGAAAAACCCGAGGAGTGCACTTTGGGATCGCTGGAGCTAATACTATTGTAGCGATCGCCCCGCCAGTCATATTAATTCTATTTATTCAAAAATATTTAGTGAGAGGTTTAACCTTGGGAGCTGTGAAGGGCTAGACTCTTGCCATTCCTCCCCGCCCCCAAGGGGGGCTTTCCGGCAAAAGGATGTAATGATCTAAAGGCTATAGGTTGTATGAAGGAGCTGCAGAAAAATGGATTAAGAGTTTCTCAGGGTGTCTCTACAGTAGGATTTGATAACATTCCTTTAGCCCAACTTCCGCATTTTCAAAAAGAAATCGAGGTAGTTTAAGAACCCCCGCTTTCTACTGAAAAGTGGATAAAGAATCTGTAAATAAGAGGTAAGTTGGGAGAGAAAAAGTAGAAGTTAGACAAAAAAGGCGAATATTGGAAGGATTTTACTTATCTCAGCGGCTCTTGGACAAAACAAAAAAGACCCCTTTATAGAGAGACTGGAAAGGAACTGAATTTACCGAAGGTATGTGATGGTATTAGTCCTTAGGGAGGAGATCTTTTTTTCTGGATCACCGAAAGGATAAAAGCCAGCACCATAGGAGCTTCTAGTTTTTTCTTGTAGGATTTATCGGGAGGTCTTCAGGTACCTCATAAGGTTAAGGGTAATTCCCATAACAAAACGCATCACCCGCTTTAGGAGAGTAGTGATACAGGCCATGGTTGCCTCAATCGAAGCCATGGTTAGTCCATAGATGCGGGGAGATTCTAAGATGTCTAGGTCAGATGATTTACAAGTTCCATTAGAGCGCTCAGAAGCCGAGCGAAGGTTTCTAATCTTCCTCCAGCGATCTGAACCTCGGGGAATCCCGGAGACAAGACGGAGATGAGCCTTAATCGACATATGAGTAGAGTAGCCACATTCCGTGCCGAGGTACTTACAGGCTTCGATACGATTGGGAACAGCCAGGGGTGAGGTTAAACACTCTTTTCGACAAATAAAGGATACTCTTTTCTTTTTCTTATCATATCCATTAGCTTTGCATGATGCCCCACAAGGAGCAAAAGGAGTTCCTTTATCATCATAGCCTCGCCTTTGAAGAGATTCAGGATCAGTCTTTTCGCCTCGCTTATTATAGTCGATGATAGGAATGGAGGAGGTACTTCTTACATGATCAAAATTCTTCTTGATATCAAAACTACAGTCGCCAATATCAAAATAAGGTAGAAACCCGTGCTCTTTGATAAGTTTTTCTCTTTCAGGAATAAGATAAGATCCATCTAACTCATCTGCCGGGCTACTTATACATCCTATAGGAAGCTCAAGACCTATTTCTAACTCAATGTTAGTAGTTATCATTGCCTGATAACCAAACACCTTAACCTTTTTGTTAGGGTTATGATTTGATCTTCGATAGCCAATTTTTGCCTCAAGATCAGCCGGTACCTTCGGACAACTAACATAAACTAAAGGCTCATCTCCCGTTAGATCTATCTTTGAGGTACAAGAGCCCGTGAGCTTAAGATAAAGTCCTTCTTCCGATAATCTTTTCTCCAAACCGAGAATAGATGTGAGCTCACTTTGTCTTAGGTCTTCTTCCTTTGGAACAAAACAAAAAGAGAGAGCTCGGAAAGTGGGCTTTTTTTTCACGCAGGCAGGAAGATCATCTTTAGGGCAGATGGCAAAGGAGCGTCTCTCTTTGCCTAAGGTAATCTTTGAAGGATGATTTAAAGAATCAATTATTCTATAGCGAAGGCTCTTTAAGAAATTATCTTTCAAGGGAATACTCCTGCATTCCTCACAGGCATAATTACACCCTCTGTAATTAGCAAAAGTGGGAGAAAGAGTTCCATCATAGGAGAGAATTTTTCCCGTAATTAGGCCAACTCTTTTGACGATCTCTACTAAGACATGAAAGATCTCATCAAACTTCTCAGGGCCAATTCGCTGTTTGAAATTACTAAAGTCAGCCTCACAAGGAATGTGATCGGAGGATATTCCGGCATAGACCCGATAACATAGCCTCGTCTTTCCAGCTTCAAAAGAAAAGTGCGGCAGGCCATATCCTTAAGCTGACCGTTGGCTGTCCGCCAGTTCCATAGGAATGCTAGTTCTTTAGAAAATTGGGTGCGATCCCAGGAAGGATTGACCTTGATCATTTCTCGAATAAATTCGATATCTTTAGGGGTTATTTCTCGTTCCTGAATAATTATGGTTTTTTCCATGGTCTCAAGGGTAGCGTAAAAAGAAAAGAGAGTTCAGCCAATCCAAAAAAAAATGATTGCTTTTTTCAGGACTGGGTTAAACTGTGTATTTGAGCTGATACGGGAGTGCCTAAATAGTCACGGAATTACTTTGTCAGATGGGTTGTTTGGGATCTTGGTGGGTTGAAGTGGCCCAAAAATACAGAGGGAGGAGTTCTTAAACTACCTCACCAATTAAAAGCATCTGTTAATTCTCCTTTAAATAATAATTTGATCAATCAAAGACTTAAAAGGAGGTTATTAGCAGGTGCCAAGCGATATTGTAAAGGAGAAAGGAAAATGAAGGATGCACAGCTAAGAAAGTCGGTCCTACAGGGCTATGAAGAAGGTGAGGGAATCTTTAGATTAGCTCCAACCTGGGTTCCCAGATCCTTTCTTGTGCCTGGTGGAAGAATTAAGTTAGCCCCGGAGGATCTTTATATTCTTGGTGCTGATCGGGGAGGAATTGATGAAAGATGGCTTGCTTCT
>JABUBK010000389.1_pt1 | contig 10634 bp, 9 predicted proteins | sample 7332671 | NCBI WGS metagenome assembly JABUBK01 (sample SAMN07256342, study PRJNA390944) | subsurface metagenome | isolation source: Methane hydrate marine sediment | place: Pacific Ocean: Eastern North Pacific, ODP site 1244 | collected 2002
TTAAGCGGGGCTGGAACGCTGTTGAGACGAAGTGCATAGGACTGGGGAATCCCTACTGCGAGATCAAGGTTGTACCGGGAGAAATCGAGGAGCAGAAGGGCTCCCTGGAGGCTGTAGACAGCATAGTTTTAGACAGGATGCGTGACCGACTGATGGATAATCTCATGGGATTTTTACTCGATGAAAAACCTCTTGTAGAGAGACCTAGGTTAGGGAGCGATGGTGGCTTGACTAGTGTTTTCCACATTATGGTTCATCCTATTCTGGCTGGCGAGAGGTACCGTACGGCCATGAGGATGGCAGGAGTAAAAGCGGGAAAGGAAGTCGGTGAACACCTCATGCAAGCGGGGATAAGGGAGGATATGGCTGTGAACCATGTTCTCCACTTCTTGGAACACTGCAAGGTGGGAAAAGTCACAGCAGATGAAACTATCAGAATGAAGGAGAGCTGTGAGAGTCTCTGGGTGAAGTTCATGACGACGAAGCGGGATGAGCCTTCCTGCTACTTCATCACTGGTTTCCTGAACGGTTTCTTCTCCGCCGTCAAGAACCAGCATGTTAAAGAAACAAAGTGCATAGCAATGGGCAACCCATACTGTGAATGGGAGTTCAGATAAAGGTTTTTAGAAAAAACAGAGCTTTGAAATTCCTCGTATATGATTTTATTTAACATACACTTAGGAGTGTAGGTTTAATATGTTAATAGTACCCTCTGTTATCAAACTAAAGGAGGAATTATTGAATCTGCATAATTACGTAGACTAAACATGTCTACCTGTTTCATCTTCCATTTTTCAACTCCTTTCCCCTCTTCATACTTTTTCCCCTCTTTCTACCACTTCTCTTTAAAAGCCTGTTTGACCGCGCTGCCAGACAGCTTGATGTAATCCTCAGCCGTCTTGATGGATTTCCAACCCATGGTGCTCATGAGCTCGAAGGCGTTGAATCCCTTCCTGGCGAGCAGGGTTGCGAAGGTCCCTCTGGCAACATGGGGGAAGACGGGATGCTCGATCCCAGCCCGCCCTGCAATGCCCTTGAAGCGGTAGTATGCGGCTCCCCTACTCGGGATAAGTTCCATGACCTCCTCGTGCTTCGAGAAGAACTCTTTGAGGACGCCCTTAACCTCGGGCACGATCGGAATAGCCCGAACTGCCTCAAAGGTCTTGGGCTTCCAGACGCCGGGTGGTTTGGTGATCTGCCCCCTCCGGTTTTTAAGCTCTCGTCCGCACTCCCTGCATCCACACCTCTGTATCTCCGGGGTGCGGATCAACCCCATCTCCCAGTCGATCCAGCCCCGCCTCATGTGGATGAACTCGCTCACTCGCATCCCCGTGTAGAGTAGCATCGAAACCATGAATCGATCTTTAAACCCTTGACACGCTTCTATTAGTCGATCCACTTCGGTATCTGTGAGGAGGTTCTCCTTCGTCTTTTCCTTGCGTCGTTTCAAACCCTGAACCTCTAAATTACTGTAATTGTGCATATGACCACCCTTTCCATTCCTATTTACATTAGGTGGCATAATGTAAACCCTTTAGAAACGCTTTTTTCGACATCAAAAAATGAGAAAAGAATTTCCTTTCTATTATAAACTCTTCAAGAAAAACAAAGTCAGAGATTTTCTGATTCTTCTTAATGTACCGTTAACTTCTGAAGATTCAAAAAAAGAAAAAATAAAAACATTAGTCCATGAAACAATCCATTACATTCAACATGCAAATGAAATGATAACAGATTTTGAATCTATTCAAAAAGAAGCAGATAGGATCGTTGATGAATTCCAGATTTTATGCGAGAAGAAGATGATTGAAAAGCATGGTAATGCTGACTAAGGAAGGTTAATCTGAAGATCTTTATCTCTGCATAAACCGTTAACCCTGTTTGCACCGCACATTTAAATGTGGGTAAAACACTGGGTAATTGGTCAGTTTAATGATAGAGATAGTTTATAATTATAGGTTTTTACCTAATCGTTATATCTTATTATAAAGTTGTCTTTTTAGTAGCACACACTATTATCGAATTTTCTTTGGTCATAGTACTCGCATTAGGACTCATAACTTTTGTAAATGAACCAACTATTAAACTCATCATAGGAGCTGCTGGTGGAATCGTCTTACTTATTTTTGGTGTTATGCAAATCCGTGACTCCATCAAATCCAACTTTGTGAAAACAGAAAAAAGAGAAATTAAAACGAGAAATCTTCTAATCATTGGTTTGCTCTTCACTGGTTTGAATCCTTTCTTCATTGTCTGGTGGTTAACAGTTGGGATAAACTTGATTCTTCTTTCACTAGAGTTCGCATCTTTAGGCGGAGTCATATTCATGTATATTTGCCATGTATGGATGGATTACATTTGGCTTATTTCTATCGCGTATTTTGCGAAAAAAGGAATAAACATCTTAGGATATAAAATATACAGGGTTATCATGGTAATATTTGGATTGATACTAATCTACTTTGGACTGTCCTTTCTCACTAACATAATATAATGACTAAAAATTGCTGATGTTCATAAATATGGTGGATTAGCATAATTACGAATTTATTATTCTCTGGTATTATAGGTTGTGAATTTACCCTTTCCTAAAGCAAACTCGCTCCTTCCATTCAGCGACTGTGAAAAAGATAAGTTCAGAATTTGCTGTCAAATTTAAAAGTTGTCTAATTTCTTTTGGTATAGTGATCCTAAATTTTTTATCAACCTTAGCTGAAGCTAAAATAACCATTTAAATCAACTCAATAAGATGTATATATACGCTATAAATATACGTTTCCTTATAGAAGATTAGAAGCTATTAACTGTATAAAATTTAGAAAAAAGTCTGTTTTCTTGTCATAAAATTACTCAAAAATATTGCCCAAATATTCGTACATAAAAGAGGAATTATGGTGTGCAAGTAAGGTTGGGCACTAAAACACTTGGGGTCTTCCCAATAAATGAAAGCCGTAGATCTGAACCAACTTCGACCTCCTTTAAGACATTATAAACATTTCCAGCTATTATGATGGGACGTAACGGGTGAACCACTGTTTTATTTTTTATATAAAATGCATTAGATGCGACTACACTAAAATCACCTGAAATAAAGTTTGAGTGTCCAACCCCCATGAGTGAATATCTTACGAGTATTCCCTCATCAATTGTAGATATGAGATCATCAAGAGATTTACTACCGGGGAGGACCAAGTAATTTATGGGGGATATTCCTGGGATTTGAAGATATCCTTCACCACCTCTAGCAGCGTTTCCAGTACTTGATTTTCCTTCCTGAAGTGCAGTGTAGCTGTTATGTAAGTAGTTTTTTAGGACTCCTTTCTCTATTACAGTTTTTACGGTCGTTGGAACTCCTTCTGCATCATACTTTACTGTGTTCAGTCCATCACTCATCCATGAATCATCTATTACAGTGAGGTTTTTCCAAGCAATCTTCTCACCTAATTTATCACTTAAAGCACTTCTTTTCTCTTGGACAGCCCTCGCTGAGAGACCGTATGAGAGTAGAGAGAGAAAGATAGATGAAGTATAGTTATCAAATAATACTGGAAGTCTCTCTGGTACTTCTAATCTTTTAGCTCCCAAAGAATTAACAGCTCTTTTTGCCGCTATTTCACCTATACCTGAAAAGTCAAAAAGTCTTCTACTTGATATTGATTCATAACCCGTCCTTTCTTCACCGCCCTCAACGGCTTTACAGTATATTCCACCACCAATACCTGTTCCAGAGTCACCAATATTTATCCCTCGACTATTAGCAACAGCAAACTGGTTTACACTAACACCTATCCTACCATAGACAAAGGTTATCTGAGGACTTATATCGCCTGCTTCTTTTACGATAATAGAGGTTTTTTTCATCAAGTCACTACCAGTTAGAGTTAACAGTTTATCATCAAAATAACCGCTCTTACTAGATCTCTTCACAGGATCTGGAAGATGGAGAAAGTTTGAATCCGCTAGTCTAATCCGCGCAACTTTAATGGCTTCGTGAGCTGCTTTGAAAACTTTTTGTTCATCGATACTACTTACAGCAGCAAATCCAACCCGTTTTCCTAGAACTACTCGCACACCTAAACCTGCAGTTTCGCCTTCACTCAGGTTGATCAAACCACCTTGAATGGAACTATTTATACTTCGCGTCCAAGAAATGTAGGCTTCTGCTTCTTCAGCACCGTAAACTTCTGCTTTTTTTACGACCCTTTCAGCAAGAGAGATTAAATTATCGAGATCAATCATTATCACACTGTTCACCTCCTAACCTTGTTCACCACCAAAAGTGGCTTCTTTCAGAAGTAAGTGCGGTCCACCGATTCCAACGGGGAGAGGAGATTGACCCCCCTTACCACATCCACCAAAATAACTAGAGTGTAACTTCAAATCTTTACACCTACCTATAACATTTTGGAGGAAATCAAAAATGTGGCCTCTAATAGCAACGTCTCTAAAAGCATATTTTGGTTCTCCTCCTTCAACCCAATAACCACACATGGCTTTAAACAGGAAAGTTCCATCTAATCCCACTTGACCGCCAGAGGTATTACAGACGTAAACACCATCCTTAAGAAGTTCTAAACCTTCCTCCACAGTGAGGTCCCCCGGGGGAAAATATGTATTCCTCATCCTACATATTGGCTCAAACCGGAAGTCAACGGCGCGTCCATTCCCTGTAGGCTCAACGTTCACAGCACCTGCAGTTCCCCTCAAATGTAAATAATTCTCAAGAACCCCTTGATTTAGTAACGTCACACGTCTAGTTTTTACACCTTCATCATCGAAAGGTAAAGTAAATCCAGGATACAGAGCGTGGTTGACGACTCCTTCATCAATAATAGTCGCATATTCGCTTCCAAGCTTCTGGTTCAACTTTCCACTGAGTGGGCTTCCACCAGTCATAATGAAATCGTACTCGGAAAGATGACCAAAAGATTCGTGAGCCATAACCCCAACCAATTTATTATCTATTAAGGCTCTAAATCTTCCCGCCGGAGGTTTCTTTCCTTCCAGTTTCTCAGCGGCCCATTTCGCAGCATTCTGACCAAGTCTCTCAGGAGCGTACTCATCCCTGAAGACCTCAAGGCCGAGTGATCCACCATGCCAATCGCGGGCATTAGTCAGTACATCTCCCCTTTTTAAGACCACGGTCACACCCATACTTACAAGCAATACTTCACGGCTAATATCAGCGGACTCGGAGTTTAGAAAATATTTATGTCCACATGCTTCTCCGTATCTCGCTTGTGTAGTCGCTACATCGACACCTTCACCCATGGCAGATCGTTCTCCGCGATGAAGCATCTCCTTTTTTTCTTCAAATTCAACGTTTATTGGATGCTTCTTAACGTTAAGGGAGTGTTTACACTGGATTGGATCGTACATTGCAGGTTTTAACTTTAGTTTAGCAAAAGAACCAGCCACCTTGGCTGCTTTAACAGCATTCTGAACCATCACTTTGATCGATTTCTTTGAAAGCCAGGTCGTAAAAGAATACCCAGTTGCACCATTTTTATAGGCTCTAATCCCAATTCCAACTCTTCTGAAAACTCTAATGTCCTTCAGATTCATCTTCTCAGAAAAAATTGTAGTGTGTGCAATATCTTCTCCCCTCACTTCAATCAGATCAACATTAAATCGTTCACCAAACTTTAACGCATAATTCATAGAATCATATGTGCTTAAAGTCAAAAAAACAACCCTACCTTCAAATATAATTTATTCATATTGATTTAATTGATTTCATTAAGATAAATTTTCTCTACAAGTTATACTCAAAGTCTTTAGGTGTATAAAGCGAATGCAAAAGATAATTACCTGTTAAGATACTTTATATACAAAGATTTCTAAAAAATGTTCTTTACTCTATCGTCTATGCTATAAAATTCAAATTTACATGAGATATATCTTTCAGAGGATAGGTGTACCAAAAGAAGGGGAAAAGATGAAATCGTCAAAACTTTACACCACTAGTGTCATAATTCTCTCCATGTCCGCACTAGTTGAAAATCTAGCTTACGCTTTGCCTATGTCATATTTTCCACAATATATACAATTTTTAGGAGGCCCAATCGCATACATCGGATTTTTCACCGCAGCTTTTACAACTGCAAATGCTGTACTCTCCCAAAAGTTTGGGAGTATATCAGATCGAATTGGAAGAAAAAGACTCATCATGATGGGTTTAATGATGGACATTTTTTTAGGTGCCCTAACTGGAATTATCTGGGATTGGTCACTTCTACTGATAATAAGAATGTTAAATGGTATAGCTACCGCTGCTGTGGTTGCTCCAGCTGAAGCGTCGTTAGTAGATCAAGTTCCTAAAGAGAGAATAGGTGAAGCTATAGGATTTTATTTAACAATGAGTATGATTGGGTTTAACTTGGGTCCTGTCTTTGGAGGTGCTATGCAATTTTTAGGTGAGAACATACTAAATATTGGACTTGAGTGGAGTTACAGATTACCTTTCTTCATCGACTCTCTCCTAGCTTTGATAGCATTGCTATTAGTGTGGTTTGGAGTAAAAGAGACTACAGGAAAGCAATCCTCAAAAGTAATGATTCAAAAAAAACCTTATGTAGAATTAAATGAGAAGGTTAAGTCATCACTGAGGATTCTCAACATCACTTCCTTAACAACCGGCTTCTCTGTCGGTTTCATTATCCCGATTAGTGTACTTTACTTTGGAGATGTATTTCAAGCGACTTCACCGCAAATAGGCATCATTTTATCTTTATCGGGATTCGTCGGTTTAACCTGTAACTTTTTTGCAGGAAAAATTTCTGACAGAATCGGTAGGAAACCTATCATAGCCTTAGGTGCTCTACCTTCCCGCATTGCAACAATGATCTTTCCATTTGCACCCAATCTCATCTCATCCGCTGTTGTAATGGTTTTTCGATCCTTTGGACATAATGTAGCCATGCCAGCATCCCGAGCCTTAAATGCTGATATTATACCTGAAAAGATGAGGGGAAAACTTTTCGGAAGAATGAGAGCATTCTTTAGTCTTGGAGCAATTTTGGGACCAATATTATCCACATGGATATATGATGCGTATAGGTTTCAAACATTTGTAATTCCATGGCTTGGGAACCTAAAGGTAAGAGGGGCTGGCATTCCTTTTCTAATCAGTAGTATAGTAGGATTATTTTCCCTCTTTCTCTTACTTAAATTTGTTGAAGAACCAAAAAGGGCACATAAACTCAGGTAGCTAGAAAGATAAAAAATGTAAATATGTTTCCATAAAAAAGTTTAGTTATGATCTAATAGAGAGGTCTAATGAACGTTCCGTATCCAGGCTTTCCCATTACTTCTCCTTCTTCCATGATTATTTGACCTCTGAGGATTGTGTGAGTTACTTTACCCTTAATTTTCCAATTGTGAAATGGGTTAAGTTGACACTTAGTATATACTCTCTCGCTAGTGATTGTCCATTCCCTTTCTAAATCAACAATAATGATATCAGCATCTGATCCAATTTGAAGAGTTCCCTTTTGCGGATAGAATCCGAAAATCTTTGATGCATTCTCGGAAGTTATCTCGACAAATTTTTCAAGCGTAAATGATCCTTTATTGACTTCGTTGAGCATTATATGACCCCACCATTCAAGGAATGGAAACCCAAAATGTGAATTGAGAGGATCATCAGTCATCATCTCTTCTCTATTGTGGGGAGCGTGATCTGTACCTAAACAATCGATAGTTCCATCGTTAACCCCTCTCCAAACTGCATTCAAATTTAAAGGCGGCCAACCAACATGGATATATTCCTCTTGCTTTACATCATAAACTTTGTCGCTCATCGACCAAAGAGTTTCAGCGGTAGCTATTACATCCAATTCTCCTGACGCCTTTATTTTTCTCACTAATTCTATGTAATCAGGAAAGATACAATGTAGTGCATACCATTTCATTCCAGCTTTCTTTGCCAGATAATATAGTTGATAAGCTGCTGAAGTCATTTCCTTTTCAGTGGAAACATATTTTAAATAATTTGATAACGTCATGGGTATGCCTTTCTTCTCAATTATTCGAGGAGCTTCCTCAAAGAAATTCTTATCAAACGGATGGATTGAACAACGGAGTCCCGTTTTCGCAATCTCCTTGAATGCCTCATAGATATGAGCCGTATTTGTGGTTGAGGCTGGACTTGAGTAGGGATAAGCAGCTACTTTCTGGAAAATCTTGAACCAAGCAGTCCCTTCTTTTGCAAGCTTGGGAACCCAACCCTCCTCATACAGGAGAGGTGATGCGATGGGATTAAAATCTACGAGGGATTTCCTAGCTCCAATTTCTACTTCTTTTTTAAAGTTCTCAACTGTGTTAGGTACAGGATCTAAATTTGGTTGTGGGAAGACAAAAGTTACTCCTCCAGCAGCAGCTGCACGAGTTCCTGTTTCAAAATCCTCCTTATGTTCAAATCCTGGATCTCTCAGATGGCAGTGAATGTCGATTATACCTGGTAATATCAATTTATCCTCGGCATCGATTACGCGTTTAGTCTTAGGTTTTTTGTTAGTAACTGCTACGATTACTCCTTGATTAGTAACAAGATTAGCTTTAAAGCGTTTAGAAGACGTTATAATGGTCCCATTTTTTATTAAGAGTTCATACATAAACATGTCTTCTTCTAAATATTTTCTTGAAATTCTAACTCATGAGTACAAAAGATTCATAATTACATTATAAAGATTTTACTCTCAGAACAATTCTGAAACAAATATTGATCAATATATAAACATGACTGATATCTCAAGTAATTAAAAAGAGTACTTCTTGATAAACAAGACACTTAAACAATAAAATTACCTTACGTCACAACAAGAGCTAAACATAAGAACACTACTCCTCAGCCTAAAGTAAAAAAGGAATTACAATTGAGAAAAATTTAGTGTATTAACAGAAAAAGCTATTTAGAGAACTGTACTAAAGAGTAAGATATGTCAAATCTAAGTAGATCTGGAAAAAAAGTTATGCAACAACCCCTCACGGGTATAAAAGTTTTAGATTTATCTCAAACCGTAGCTGGTCCACTCTGCTCAATGATGTTAGCGGATATGGGGGCTGAAGTAATTAAGGTCGAGATTCCGGGTCGGGGTGATGGTCTACGTCATTGGGGTCCTCCCTTCTTAGGCGGAGAAGGTGTATACTTTCTTGGTCTTAATCGGAATAAGAAAAGTATGACTTTAAATCTGAAGAGCAAAAAAGGTAAGGAAATTTTCTTTAAAATATTAATGGAATCAGATGTGCTCATAGAAAACTTTAGACCAGGAACCATGGAGAGACTAGGCCTTGAATATGAAGCGATCATAAGAAAAAACCCACGCATTGTATATTGTAGAATATCAGGCTATGGCCAGAATGGTCCATACTATAAACGATTCATATACAATATATCTGCAAAGGGTGAGAAGTAGACTGATAAAGAAGATCTTAACTGATGATGAATGGGGGAATAAATGGATAGTTACAAAATAATATCCTTGATTTAGATTTAATCGGAGAACTGGTGTTTTATCTTCTTTTATCAAGCTCAGGTAAGTACCCGAAAGAACTTTGAACACGAAATTTTCAATGATGGACATATCAAAAGACAAATCCAAGGAAGAGATCATTAAGATAGTAGTTTCCCCCAATCGTTCTGTGCAATACCTACTAGAAAGCAATTTCTCCAATGGTTAGATACGGGCTATGATGCTGTCTTAATTTTTCAATAAAGGCGGCATCTTTCAGAGCATAAACCATGAAACTCTTGTTAAAAAAAGTGAGTTGGATTAGCTTAAATTACGTTGCTTGCTTGAAAATTTTTGATCTCCTTTTCACTGTATCCTATTTCTTGTAATATTTCTTTTGTGTGTTGACCAAGCTTTGGTGGTGAAGTTTTTATCTCTCCAGGGGTTTTCGAAAGTTTAACAGGGATTCCTGGAACTTTTATTGTACCCGCAGTTGGATGATGTATTTCTACTAACATATTTCGATGTATTACCTGAGGATCAGAAATAACCTTATCTAAAGTATTTATCGGCCCACAAGGTATTCCTACTTCTCTTAACGCTTGTAACCATTCATCCCCTTTCTTGGAAGAAAAAACTGTACCTAAAATTATTGTTAATTTCTTCCTATTCTCCACTCTTTTCGGATTTGTTATAAACCTAGGATCATTTACAAGCTCGTTTTTACCTAATAATTCACATAGTTTCTTCCAGTTTCTATCAGCTGAACAACCTATAGTGATATAGATATCCTTAGTCTTGTAAGCTTCATAGGGTGCAGCTACTGGATGTGCTGTTCCTAAACGTTTTGGAGGTTTCTTTGATGCAAGGTACGCTCCTATCTGTTGAAAAGTCATCCAATAGACCGCTGTATCGAAAAGTGCCACATCAACTATTTGGCCACCCCCAATCTTTTCACGAGCTAACAGCGCTGCTAAAACACCAAAAGCAGCGTTCATACCTGTTCCAAAATCAACCACAGCAATACCTACTTTAGATGGAGAACGTTCCTCCTCACCAGTGACTAACATTATTCCACTCTCACCCTGAGCAATTAAATCGTAACCTCCTCGTTTATAGTATGGACCATTCTGGCCATAGCCTGATATTCTACAATATACAATGCGTGGGTTTTTTCTTATG
>JABUBK010000390.1_pt1 | contig 10631 bp, 13 predicted proteins | sample 7332671 | NCBI WGS metagenome assembly JABUBK01 (sample SAMN07256342, study PRJNA390944) | subsurface metagenome | isolation source: Methane hydrate marine sediment | place: Pacific Ocean: Eastern North Pacific, ODP site 1244 | collected 2002
TTACTCCTCGAGGGGATAGATTCTTGATCGTATTTGGCGATCGGCGGTACCTGGCTCATGAGCTGCTTGGGTTAAAGGAGATCATGTGCAGGATCGAGGATATTGATGATAACCAGGTGATAATTGACCGTGCAATGGAAAATGTTCAGCGGGTGGATCTTACGCCCTTTGAAGAGGGACACATCTATAAAGGGTTATTGGAGGAGGCGGGATTGAATGTTGATGAGATCTCGCGTCGAGTGGGCAAGTCTCCCGGTGTGGTGCAGAGACGTATGGATATCTTAAGGATGCCGGAGTCTTTTCAAAAGGCGTTGCATGCGGGCCTGATCAGTCTGGCCGTTGGCGAGGAGCTTTGGAGCTGCCCTGATGCGGGTAAACGTGAATATTTTCTTGACCTGGCCGTTGAGCATGGTATTAGCATGCGCGTAGCGCGTGAGTGGGTTTCTGATTTCAAGAAGGAAAAGCGGAGAAGGGAAGCGGACGGCGAAGGTAGTGTCCCTGGGTCGGCACCTTATGAAAATATGCCTATTTATCGGGGCTGTGACATCTGCAAGGGTCCTGTAGAATACAAGGATCTTGTTGAGTTGCGTGTGTGCCCTGGTTGTGGTGCTGCAATCCATAAAATTATTGAAAAGGATAGTTAATATGCCAGGGGGGGGTTATAGGTTAACAGGTCTCTGGTACTTGTTTAGCCCCCTTTCCCCTCCTGGCAGAAAGGGGGTGATGTAAGAATGCCTGAGTATCCAAAAGAGATTGAGATTGAAAGGGTTATGAATGTAATCCGGGGTTTCGGTTGGGAAGAAGTCAAGCAAGAGATACGTGGAAAGGAGTTGATCTTGACTATAAAAAAGACGTTCCTTAAACCGGGAGAAGTGCCAGAGGAAGTAACGCCAACATAAGTTGCGTTGGCGTTGTTTTGGGCCGTTTTATAGTGTATTTCGACTTTATGTATGTAATGGATTAGTGTGTTCTTATACACTGCGACGCTTCGTCGCAAATAAGGAGAAATACACGACAGTCAGGGCGTCCGCTGGGGGCGTGTTTGAGCATGGGAAGTATGAGCATGTGGCCCCCAGGTACCCCGGACCCCCAGGGTCCCGCCCTAAAACGTAGTGGTGCGAAGCATTAGGGTGGGGGGGGTGCGGGGGCGGACGCCCTGACTGTCGTGTATTTCTCCTTATTTATTCCATTACATTACATAAATAAGTCGAAATACACTATAAAACGGGCCAAAACCGGTTTTTAGTGTCTTTTTCGCTCTTTTTGACTAAAATGGCGGGCAGGGGTCTGGCCTAGGGTAGTCCCTGGGGTGGTGTTTAGCTGTGCAAGCCTGGCCACCAGGGAAGTCCATGGGGGCCTAGTAATGGGGAACTACCGCCACGCTGGCCACCCAATTTTGAAAGCCTGGGGGGCAAAGGGAAGAGGGTATAACGATTTCGCAATCTCTGCAAACCAGGGTAAGGTGGTCGTTTTTAAGGCGTTTACTTGTATACCTGGTATCATGGGCGCATCCCGCTATATGGAGAAGAGATCGCCCAAAAGGGATTATGTGCTCCCTGGAGTCGGTGCATCCTCCCCGTGCGACGCTCCCGCAAGCGGTTAAAACGCAACCCCCGGTAAAGAAATTATAATACCCTTGCCATGCGGGTGTCATTTCCTCGAGGACTGTTTCATACCCTTCGAGCATAAGCATCATGTTCTTACCAAATTCGTAGCCGTTCTGGCAACCGCAAGCCCCATTATAGTTGTTTCTGTTCCGTTTGGCAAAGTCCATAAATCTAGCCGCTGCGGTGGACTGGCATGTGTCCCATAGCTCTTTGATGGTTGCGTGGGTTTTATCGAGTCCTGGCCAGCCTATTCGTTCCCCTGGTCCGATTCCTATTTCCTGCAGGATGTAACGGGTGGTCGGGTAAATTGGGGTCGGTGCGATAAGTAGAGCGTGCTGCAGACCTTGAACCTGGTCAATGGGATTCCATTCATCAATCCAGGGTTTCATTAATTGGGTGGCGCCATTGAGCGCAAGCATCATGGAGAGGTGATCTTCGTCGGTCATCTCTTCCCCTGCTAGGTGCAGCATCTGAGCGAAACGCAAGGTCCTTTGTTGGGACTGCATAAAGGTTGGTTTTGGTGGGGGTGGAGATGTCCAGGTGACCTTTTGGCCTCTGACGGCTCTGACGAGTCCGGCTGCCACGTCATATCCGTAGCCAAGGATCGGGCCAAGACAAAGCCCGATGCCAAAAACGTTGTCTGTGGTCTGGGCAAGCTCAAGAAGCTCTCCCTTTCCAGGTAGTACCCTTCTCAGTTTATTCGCTCGCCTTACCCTGGCATTTTTTGAGAAGGGGTTCATATCCCGGACGCCTTCATACATGCGTTTTCCTGCAATGCAGGCTATGGGCATTCTCATGATGTCAAGAACGAGTCCGGCTATATCCGCTAACAGGAGTAACCAGCCTATGGGGCCTAACATGAGTCTGCCAAGTACCCGGGGCATGAGTCGGGCCGCGAAGCGTCCTAGGACGGCCGCGCTGCCCAGGGTGTCATTGATATCGTCAAAGAATGTAAGGACCGATGCAATGTTCTTTCCAAAGGTGGGCATTGGACTGGCTAACATACGGTCCCTGCGTGCGCGTTGCTTTTCGAGTAGGTCCTTGATATCGAAATAACGGCGGTCGCGGATTGCTGCCTGTGCCTGGTCCTGCCATGTTGGAACGTAAGTGGAAGTAGGGTATCTGGTTATAAGATATTCTACTCGCGCGCGTACCTTCCACTTTTCAAATTCTGCGCTGTCTGGCTGGTCATAGGTGCGGATGTGAATGATGTCACCTAACTTGGGGGGGCTGACATAGTAGCCATGTTCGGCCACATATTCGGCTTGTTGTTGCTCAAATTCCTCGTCTGTGAACTGTGGAAGGGAGACGGGGAAGTTCCATTTTGGCATTTTGGGGTTTTTTGTCCTTTCTGAATAGAAGTGAGGGGCAAATTTCGCCCACAATCAACGATCTCTTAAGGGTTAAGGGTATAGGATTGGTTATACTAAGAAGACTTGCAGACCGTACGTGCCTGCCGCGTCAATGAGGTCTGGGTCAATCCTCTCTCCCACCAAAATAAGCCTTTCGATCTTGGCCATTTTTGGATCGCGGAGCCATAAGGCGCGGTAAGTTTGCAACTGGCCTAGAGCTCTTATCCCTGGTTCGGCTGCCACCTCCACAATCCACACCTCATCTGTGAGCTCACAAATGGCGTCTGCCCTTTTTGAGAGTAAGTACTGCCAGTCCCTTTTTAGGGGGTCTTTCTTCTCCTGGTCTGTTAGAAAGGGGCCCCCTAAAAAAGAATCATAGTAGAGGTTTACGATCGGGGTGCCATATTTCTCTAAAAACCTGTACCAAACCGGAACGTCGGGCTTTAGCATGTGCGGAGGATCGCCGCGCCAGTCTAGGGAGTAGGTTGGTCCGAGTTGGGTCGGCATGATGGGAGCTCCTTCATGAGCCATTGAAGATTAGTCTGGATCCTGGCAAGTCGGATCTCAATTCTTACTGCCCATATGATCACGGCGAGGATGGCCGGAAGTGATTGAAAGATATACTCGAGTATGTTGATCAAGGGCCTATCCCGGTTAACATTTCATGATGGACTTTTCCCTCTGGTGCTTCCTGGGCGGTAAAGGTCTTGACTTCTCCGTAATAAGCATCGCGGGTGTAGAAGACTGCGTATCCACTGGAAGCGTAGCGAATGAGATCGGGGTCGGCACCGCCAACTGTGTCAAACTCAAGGGTGTCTATGGTGGTACTGTTGAGGTGGCCGTTTGAATCGGTCATGAATGTCTTAGCGAATCCGTCAAGGTCTGTACCTGTATATACAACGAGGAAGTAGCCTTGTCCTAAGCGGACTGAATCAGGATTATGGCAGCTGGTAGTGTCAAACTCGTATGTGTCGAAAATGGATTTAGTAATATTTCCGTCATCGTCAATTTGGAGGACCTTGATAAATCCGTCATGACCCGGGCCTCGGTAGGTGATGGGAAAGTAGTTATTTGTTTTGCAGATGGTAAGGTCGTGGCAAGGGCCGGTGGGGTCAAATTCATAGGTGTCGATGGCTGCGGGTCCTATTAGGCCGAATTTGGAGATATTGACGGTCTTCAAAAGTCCGTCATCGCCTGGTCCTTCATAGGCAAAGGCGTATATGTCGCCGTCTACGCGGTATAGTTCTGGGTAAACGCACCTTGAGGGTTCAATTCGGAGGGAGCCTGTTGGTGATAGGGGCATGGAGCCGTCTGTTTCCACTTTAAGGGTATGAATGTCGCCTGGTCCTCCTGCTCCTGTAATAGATATGGCAAGGTATCCGCCGCCAAGATTCATGATGTGGTTTGGAACTCCCCCCACAGGGTCTAGGGTGCATGTGTCGATGATTGACTTAGTAATGGTTCCGTTTGAGTTGACAGAGAAGGAAATTAGGATGGTATGGGAGCTAGAGTTGAGGTATGCAATGACGCAAATATCATCGTGAATGTACATAGGAAAGGTGTGATTAGCGGGGGTGACATCAAACTGCCAGGAGTCGATAATAGAGTCGGATATTTGGCCGTAAAAGTCGATTTGAAGGGTAGTGAGCCAGGCGTTAAAGTCGTTGCCTCGGTAAGCTACCATATAAATGGGGTGTTGACGCCAGTGGGCGTGTGATCTGAGTGCGCGGTTGGGCTCGAAGGTAAGAGAGTCATTAACTGAGCTTATATCACCATAGGGCATGTGTTGGGGCTCGCGCTAGGGTTGATCATAATAGAGAACGTAACCGCTAACCTGAACGGCTCCGGAGCTAACAATCTGAAACTTCTCGTTGGTTGTGCATACAAGCGGGACAAGAGGATGGTTGCTGACCATTCCCCTAGGTTCGTCCGTGCCCCCGAAGTCCATGCCTCCGGTAAAGGGTGCGCTCTCGTCCCTCAAGATGAGGTTGGTTTGTCCTCCGGTGGTAAGGACAATAGTAGTGATGTAGTGCTTTTTGGCTGATACGGCGGCAATAATATCATGGGTGGCTGCGGTATTGATATCAATCTTGGCCTTGAGGGGTGTGATGGCCATACCGGCAAGCTGGACCTTACCGATGAGGTTTGTACCGGCTGCCAGTGAAACGGTAGTCTTTAGATCCTCTAATCCCTGGGTGAGTCTTCGAAGTTTGGCTGATATGGTTCCCTCCGCGCCGGCGGCCACGATTGCGTCGGCAATCGCGCCTAGGGTCGCGTCGTCTCCGTCCGCTATCTTGACATCATAGTAACCTGGGGTAACTCCGCCCATAGGGTAGACGTGCAACGCTCCGTCATCTGTTCCCTTGATAGTGACAAAGCCCAGGGCTGTTTGACCGATGATCTGAGCTATTACGCGGCTTACCTCGTTAGAAACGTAGAGGTTGCCTGTGAGGTTGAGGAGTTCGTTGACATTAACAAGGCTGCTCTGGTTGGTGATTCTGAGGTATTGCTTTACCAGTTCCGCGTATTTCCTCAAGTGCTCATAGGCCAGGGGTGTAGGTCTCCGGCTTGAACCGGTGCTCACCTGAAAGGGCTGGTCTAGGTATTCCATGAGATAGCCTCCTTATGGGTTGCGCTTGTTACTTAACTATCTCGTACCTGTAGGCGCCACGTATGTTATTAGCTGTGCCTCCGCAACTGAGAGCAATCTGAAAGGTGGAACCTACGGGCAGGTCGTGACCTACCTCAATCTCATTGAGGCGGTTGAAGCTCTTACCGGCCTTGTTGCTGGTTCCCTCTTCAGGGCAATCAATAAGATAGTCCGGGATCTCAAAGATCTTTTCTCGCTCCCACCACCCTTGAAGGTCATTTCCCTGGTACACGTCGACTTGAACCATGATACTCAATAACCGCTTTGGGTTCTCGCGGCTGCTCTCTAAGCCGGCATCATATTCAGTTGTGTTGATCGTGCCGGCTACTTCAAATTTCTGAAAGTATACCATTGACTTATCCTCCTGTGTTACTCGAATTGGGTACGTCTTTGAAAAAGGGATATCCCTTTTCTTAGTCGGGGCTTGGTCTTGGGTTACTCAAGTTTAGTAACTCTTTCGATCAAGCAAATTTCGTGCTCCTCCTGTGTGATGTTCTGGCCGCTTCCTCCCTGTACGGTGGTAACATAGATTGAAAGCTCGTCGCCTGGTACGAACTTGAGGGGTGGATTGAACATAAAGGGGTCACCGAGGTCATATTCAGATTTATTTCCGATCAAGGAAAAGCCCTGAGCAATACTGTCTACTCTAGCGGTCAAGTCATGTTGGCGGTTGTCAAAGATGATGCCCTGTCGGTCCTCGTCAAAAAGGACTTCCCTGTCTTTGACCAATTTCAAAAACTGGGTGTAGATGTAGTCGGTGTCGTCGTTTTCAGAGGGTGCAATAGGTGAGGCGCAGATGCCTATGATTTCAATCTCATGTTTTGCCGGAACGACCGCGCCAAACGGAAAGGCCGGAAATTCCGCGGGGCTTTGGCTGGTTGTATAAAGGGAATCGCCGTTGACGTTGATGGCGGCGCCACAATTACCGTAATTGAGAAAGGTATAGACCTTTGACCTTGAGCCGTTTTCCATGTCCGGAGTCTGGTCCTCTGCGTCGTAGATCTCATAGACAAGAACCTGTTTAGCGTTGGATCTGGCCACGCCGGTTATGAGAAGGGTTTCGCCTTCAGCTACCGGAAAGCCTTTCCAGAGTCCTTTCCGATCGAGGTATTGAAGAAGTGTTTCTGCGCGTCCACCTGTGACGCGTTGGACGGCCTCATTAAAGCGGTAATTCCCGGCTATTTCACCGCCGGCAACCGCGCCCATGCCTGCAAGGATGTACTCATTGCTGGCATTTCGGATCTTGTAAACATCAGTCTCGCTCAGAGGCTGATCAATGTTGAGGGTGATGCCGTGGCTGTGTCTGTTCCAGTTGGCCAGGCGGAAAATGTGGGCTCCGAAGGGTCCGCCCTGCCTGAAATATCCTACTGTGGTCTTGTCGACTCTAACCGTGCAATAGGTGGAGATACAGTAATGTGTGAGGATGTCCTTGATTAGAAATGATTCGCCAGGGGAAGCGGTAAGTTCCAAGTCGGTATCGCCTAGAACGGTTTTGATTGCAAAAGGTTGTTTAAGTCCCATAGCCTAATTCCTCCTTTGTGGTTTATTTGGGCATGTCGATCTCGGTCAGGATGATACCCTCACTATAGGGGTTATGTATGTTGTGGTTGCTAAATTAACGATTCTGTATTTTGTGGGGCGGCAGCCGGATCCGGATCCCTCGAGGGAGTACTTACCCCGGAGGTGCCACAATATACAGTGTGATTTTGTTAACCTACCTTCTCCTCAATCAGGGCCTCAACCACCCTTCTCACGCGCTCAAGGTTTCGAGGATCTCGTTTGGGGAACTTAGGGCCAAGGTCGGTCCTTTCTAATACGTCGTGATAGGGCTTGAACCCTGCTTCATAGTCCGGGGCGGCAATATATACGCCCTCGGCGAATCTCCCCGGTCCTTTCTTCAAGGCGTGGTCCTGCCACTTGCTGGTCCCGGCCTTCTCGATTCCCTTCACAAAGAGTCCTTTAGCGTGAGCGGCGTCTACCCCTGCCTTGTAATTGTCCTTGGCGGCCTTGGCCTCGGTTGCCCAGTCGCGCTTTGGATTCTTGATGCCAATTTTATAGTCCTCGGTGCGTCCAGGAGTGACGCGGGACCATTTTTCTCGGATGGCGGATAAAGATTTTATTTCCATGATTTTGGTGCCTCTCCTTAAAAGGTTAGTGTTTGCAGGCGGATAGCCTGGCGAAAATTTCTGAGTGTGTAAAATTTACCACAGTTGACAAAGGGTGTCAATAAAAAATATAAAGGGGTTTAAATCCATCGGGAAGCAGTATAGTTATGTATAATTATACGTGATTGTGAATAATATTAAGGGAGGTAGGGAGATGAAGAATTCAAGAAAGCAGGCAATACCTATCCTGGCCACGTTAAACGCTCTTAACCATAAACATGGGAAGCTCTACTGTTACCCGGGTCAAATAACGATCATGGCGCTGCTGGCAAGGTGGCATGACACCTTGATATCGATAGCAACTTTAAACCGGTGGCTCCGGGACCTTGAGGATAAAGGGTATATAAAACGGACGCGCCGGATCCGGAGGGATAAAAGGCGGGGCATAATGTTTAAATCGACGCTATATAAAATCACGTACGTGGGCTACCTGGCTTTAAAAGATGCAGGGGTTAGCGTGTGGAGAGAGATCAAGGCTCTTACGGTGGAAGGGTTTAAGTCGGCGGATCGTGCCTTGAGTAAGTTCAAGGGGCCGATAGCTATGAGGACGGTAGTCCGTGCAATGGATATGTTTGGAGGTAATAACAGGACCTGCCTTTTAGAAAAGTAGGACCCGTTTATCATTTTGTGATAAACGGGCGTGTGATGCGGGTTTCCGGGGTTTTTAGAGGTTGTCCAGGATGTTCTTTTGTGCGGCCGCAATCCGTTCAGTTTTAGTGTTGAGGACGTCCCGGATATCTATCAATACCTCAAGCTTTAAAAGTTCGAGCTTGTCACCGAACTCCGGGATCATAACATTCTTATCTGTCTTTCTCATACCGTCAAACAATATTTCGGCTCTATCCCTCATCTTTTTCCTTCCTCCTTTCGTCTTGTCTTATGCCTTCCATGGCTGCAGAGAATCTAATCCCTAATTCCAAAAGGACTTTATAGATGTTCGTTTCGAGGTCCTTTCCCTTCCGGGACCTGGCCTCCTTCATTATGTCTGCGAAGATATGATCTATCATGTTCTCTTCTCGCCTCCTCTTGTGATTCTTTAAAGTTGGGCTTATTCATGTCCTCCGGGTCGTCTGGTAGCCAATGATAAAAATCCGGATTGAGCTCCTCAAATGCTTCCATAATTTTGGCGTCTAATTCGCAGCAAACATAAAACAAGTTATGTGAAAGGTCTTTGCCTTTGCGTTTGCTAGCTTCCTGGATAAGCATGTCAAAGATCTTATCTATCATAAGTTAACCTCCTCCCACCTGGTGGAGCTCGGCATTAATCCTGGCGGCCTCCATATAAGCTTCCCGGTAAAACTGAGCGGTCACAGCGAGGTCCATCATCTGTTGGAGATCTGGGTCTTTCTTCTCTCGCTCACGCCTAAGCTCTGCATAGGTTTCCTGCCTGTATCTGACAAGGTGTGCTTGTAGGTTGGGGTCGTCATGGATTAGGTTTGCATACAAGAAAGCTTCCTGGGTGCTGGTAAAGATTGGCCAGCCAATTAAATTTAGTGGCCAGGTGGCCAGGGTTGGTAGTGTATCTGTCATTTCCTTGTACCTCCTTTTTTATGGCGTTCGAGCCACGGTTTGTATGGACCTGTAGTTAATTTAACTTGTTCGATTGTGATGTCGATGTACTCAAGGAAAGCTTGTTTGATAGTAATACCCTGGATGTTACAACATGCCTTAAATCGCTTCCATAGAGCATCATCAATACCGGTCAACATATATCTAGCCATGTTTTTAATCACCTCCTTTCGTGGTAGTTTATCTCCCGCCCCTCTCCCACTTGAGCCTTTTGGTGCATACTCCTGATTCTTCGATCAGGTTTGATGGTCATCACCTCCTTTTTTTACCAGGCTGTCATTATATATATCATGTTTATTATGTATATGTCAAGCGTTTTATTTTCCTGCAGCAAAAAATATTGAGCCTGCCCTGGCGTCTGAAGGGCTATAAGATCTTATTTGATCATATATGATCTCCCGGAGCCAAGAGGGTTGTGCGTGCCGTGGCCGTGGCACGGGATTTGCAATTATCCCCTAGATGATGTCTTGACCTTGGCTTTATAGGGAAAGTCATTGGAATAGTTGGGATATTTCTGTAAAGGTAAGTCTGGCAAAATGTTACCGGATTTGACAGAAATATCCTTCCTTATCCTCTTAAGCTTATAATTATCTCCCTATAGGGATTATAGTTTATCATTTATGATAAACGGTGGGTTTATGGGGTTGTTCGGCGCCGCGCCCCGGGGATTGTATACGGAATGCGGGTCTTGAGCTGGCACAATGACGATGATTATCTCTCGCTTTTTGAGAGTTGATCATGGTCATTGTGCGGACGTTCCCCTAAAGGTGTTCCTGGAAGGTTAGTCTTGAGCCTGCAGGGTGACGATCACTCTCCCTGGTTTTTCTTGGGAGGGTGATGGTCACAATGCGGGCGTTCCTTCACCGCTTGACCTGGTCGAGCCTGGACGAGTCTAGCCAGGGAATGAAAGGCCGGTGAGAGAGCCGCCAGAGTGAGGGAATGCGAAGCAATTCACCCCCAGGAGTGGAGCGTTAAGCCCATGAGGGACGAAATGGGTAGTGGAGGGACGGAGGAGTGAATCCGAACGCGGGTACCCTGAAAGGGCGGACCCCTCACCGGTCTTTCATGTTCGGCCAGGTCAAGCGGATCTTTCGGAATAAAAGAAAATTATTGACTTCGTCGATGGGATAGACTAAAAGGATATTATCATGGATTGGGTAATGAAGTTGTCAAAGTCGTACGGTCAATACAGGGTTACGATTCCAAGGGAATTGATTGAAGAAGCGGGTTTTGAGGATGTACTGTTTGTAAGGTTAGAGTCGTTTCCTGTGAATACAATTTTAATTAC
>JABUBK010000391.1_pt1 | contig 10621 bp, 10 predicted proteins | sample 7332671 | NCBI WGS metagenome assembly JABUBK01 (sample SAMN07256342, study PRJNA390944) | subsurface metagenome | isolation source: Methane hydrate marine sediment | place: Pacific Ocean: Eastern North Pacific, ODP site 1244 | collected 2002
AGATAGATTAAAAAATAAAATAATTTTGTGAAAAAATCTATGCTAACGCTAATGGAGCCTACTCAATTTCTTATATTTAGTAAAATGAAAATACAACTGTGAGTGCTGGTTGTTTGAATTGAGAAGGAAGTATTAATGGTGAATAATAATAAAGGGGGATGTTCGTGCAGAAATTGCTTGACATTAAACTGTTCAATATGAGAGATTTTCCACATGGATGGGGTCAGGCATAAGTAACTAAGTATTGGCCGTAATTCGCCTAATCTATCAATCCACCTGACCTCTATTTCGCTGGCGCTCCATAGACGCAGGTGATTTATATCGTTAGCTGGCTTATAATTTAACATCTAGAATTCTTTTCAGAAGAATATCTTCAATATTTTGCCTAGAATCAAGAACAGCTAAAACATATACTTTATCCTCTTGGGCCCTATACATTAGTCTCCATGGAGCTACAATTAATTCACGATACTGATAAATTCTGTATTCTTGCAACTCAGGAATGATCCGTCCACCTTTAGGCGAATGATGAAGTCGGGTGAGATTGCCGCGGGTTCTTCGAGCCCTCACAATGACCAACGAGGAATCTTCTCTGCCCATCGCAATGACGTATAATCACTTATCTCCAGGACAGGGACTAAAACTTATCATAAGAAACAATCTCTTCTAAACTCTTTCTCCCCCTGAAAACAGGCTCTTCATCTGGATACCCTAAAGGAGTTAAAGCTAAGACCCTTACTTCATCAGGAACATTCAAGATGGGTTTTACCTGTTTTTCCTCAAAGGCCCCTATCCAACAGGTTCCAAGGTTTTCTTCCTGGGCCTGAAGGATAATATGTTCTAAGGCAATGGTGACATCTATAGGCCAAGACTTCATGTAGCGACCCATATGGGCATAGCATTCATCAGGAAAACCACAGGCAACAATAATAAGAGGAGCTTTAGCCATAAAATACTGGCCAAAGGCGGCCTCAGCCAACTTCTCCTTTAATCCCTGATCCTTGACGATGATAAATTTCCAGGGTTGGAGATTTTTCCCTGAAGGAGCCAGACGAGCGGCTTCCATAACCCTATGAAGCACGTCTTCAGGGATGGGATCCTCCTTGTACTTCCTTATGCTTTGTCTTTTTTTGACAACTTCTAAGACGCTCATTTTTCCTCCTTTTTTTTTCCTTATATCATTGAGAAAAGCGAATAAAACTCCTCACATGTCATTGCGAGGGCTCGGAGAGCCTACGGCAATCTCATCTTTTCTTTTAGTTCTGCTTTCCTTGAAAGCATAAAGAAACGGAATTATTTATCCACAGAATTGTTGAGATTGCCGCGTCGCTCTGCTCCTCGCAATGACACCCTATCACATATTTTTGGGCAACGCCAATTTATACTTTTCTAAAAGGATTAAATATTTTTTAGCTTCCTCCTGCTTATTCCTCTTTTTAAAACCTGTTACCAATACCTGGTACTTCCTAACCAGCTCTTGTCTGACAAGCATTTCCTGGGAAGGAGTTAGCCCGAGTTTTAAAGCTTTTTCCAAGGCTTTAATCCTGAATCTATCCATGCCCCAGAATTTTTGAGAAATCTGGTCAGGATGACCGCCCCGTTTTACAATCAAAGGCTTTGAAATTAAATAAATTGGATATCTTTGAGCTACCCTGATTCCAAAATCATAATCCTCGCAGACGGGCAGTTCTTCATCAAAGCCCCCAATTTCCTCGAAAACTTCTCTTCTGAATAGGGCCGAAGATAGACTGAGAAGGCAAAGTGGTAAAACCTTATCAAATATCCAGCCTGAATACTTCCGGTGTTTTTTCTTAGGGTTAACCCGCCGGCCTCTTCTTACCCAAATTTCCTCTGTATAACATATTTTCGCCTGGGGAATGTTTTCTATTAAATTCATCTGGGCTTTTACCTTTTCTTTCTTCCATAAGTCATCCGAATCTAAAAAAGTTATATAATCGCCCCTGGCTAAGCTGAGACCAAGGTTTCGTGCCGTACTTATCCCTTTATTCATCTGAAAATGATAGCACACTTTATCTCCAAAAGACTTGACAATTTCTCTTGTATTATCCGTTGAGCCGTCATCGATAATCAAAAGTTCGAATAAATCTGAAGCAGTCTGAGAAGCAAAATAATCCTGTTCTAAAACAGATTGGATAGCTTCCTTTAAAAAGCAAGCTCGATTATAAGAGGGAATAATTACACTAATCATTGAAGAAAGAAGGCAAAATTCAGGAAACTTTAGAAATAGTAATTTTTTCTCTTTTTTCAAATAGTATCTTTATCCTGCCCCAACTTGTCGTCACATCAGCCTCTCCGAAAAACTCACAAAGAGCTGAAGGCTGGTGAAGAATATTGAAGACCTCTTTTCCAACTTCAAAAAAATTAATAAGGAAAGGTAGAGAAAAAACCTTTTCTCCCTTTTTTTCTATATTCTTATCATCCCAGATCTGTCCTTGGCCGACTGGTTTATTCTCCAAGCTCAGTTTATATATTAGCCTATCAACCAAGAGTTCAAATCCATTTCTGTTTTTCAATTTTATCTTAAAAATTAAATCTGCCCCTCCGATAGTCAAGTCTTTAACCTTGAGAGCCAGGATCTCAATCTCAGGTTTCTTAAGGATGGGAAATTCCCCGGAAAAGACAAAAGGAAGTCTTTCTGTCTTTTTTCTCCTTTCTGAAAAGGTCAGGCCGCCAGCTATATAACAGAGAGCTTTGTCTTCCTTCTCTATCCCTTTTACAGCCTGAAACAAAAGGTCATACGTTATTTTCATAGGAAGGGAAATCAGGGCATTCTCTTTGGCATCTATCTCTATGTTATTTTCAAGAGTGGTTTTCAGACTGAGGTATTCTCTTCCATTAACCACAAGACGGTAGTCATAGCTCGAAAGATACATGGGTTTTGAGGAGGAATTAGTTATATTCAGATAAAAAACAAGGGAGAGTCCTGTGAAATTTAAATCCTGGACTCTTTTTTCTTTAAGAGAAATATTTAGATTTTTTTTTATTGACTTGGCCGCAGCCAAAGTAAAAAATACACTCAAAAAAACCAAAAGGAGGCAAATTTTTTTTCTTATTTCTTTCATTCTTTATTCACTTTTTTTTAATTTTTAAGGATACACTAATGAAGGATTGAGAACAAGTATAAAAAAGGTTTGAACAAAGGGGAATCTGTTTCTATAATAATATCCTATAAAAAAATAAAAGGAGGAAAAAATGAACCATTATATAAAATCCATTCCTTTAGCCTTAATAATTATTTTAATATTCACTTTTACTATTTTTGCTGAAGAAGAAGACAAGTCTAAAAGCTCGGAATGGAAAATTGAAGATGTCATTAACCAGGAAAGAGCTGGAAGCTTTCAAATCTCTCCGGACGGCAACTGGGCTGTTTGGTTAAAAACCACACCGCATAAAAAGAAAGACAGAAGAATCAGCCATCTTTTCCTGATCAATCTCCAGGAAAAAGGCGAAACTATCCAGTTAACTCGAGGAGAAAGCAGGGAATTCAACCCCAAGTGGTCGCCTTCTGGAAAATTTATCAGTTTCCTGAGTACCAGGAAAGAAAAGGACGAAAAAGAAGAAAGTTCAGGAGCTCAGATATGGCTCCTGGACCGCCGCGGGGGTGAACCCTTGAAAATAACTTCCCTTCAGTTTGGTGTTTTGGGCTATGAGTGGGTTGATGATAGCCGTATTGTTATTCGAACCCGTGAAAACCGCACCTTGCGGGAGCAAAAAAAGAAAGAAAGGAAGGATACCTCTTACATAGCAGAAAACCAGGAACATATGCCTTCTCACCGCCTGTTTCTTTTTGATGTAAAAGCAAAAAAAATGACGCGCCTGACGGAGAATATTGACCAGATTACAAATTTCGCCCTCTCTTTTAACAAAAAATGGATCCTCACCCGTAATAATCAAAGTGTTCGTTTTGCTGTCGACAGAAAAATCAAGCCAAAATACTTTCTGGTAAATATGGAAGATAAATCCAGTATTGAGCTTTTTCCAGACCCAACTTTTAAACCAACAAGCTTTCACTGGGCAATGGATGACAAGGGTTTTTATTTCTCTATCAACCGCACTAGTGATTACATACACGATGGGCCAGGAGCAAGCTTTCTCTACTATTTTGACCTTGAGACAAAAAAGCATGAAGAAGTTCCCTTAGACTGGGAATGGGGTCTATTTTACCTTGGGTTTCAGGTAAGAGAGGACGGTTTTGTTGCCTCCTTAGCCAATGGAGCACGACCCAAATGGCGCCGCTATTACAAAAAAGGAAATACTTTCAGCTTCGAAGAGCTAAAAGGGAAACATTATCCTAATATTTATGGACTTGTTCTTCAAGAAAAAGGAAAAACAGCTCTTTACTGCCTCTAAACCCGCTCAATGGTTTCTGGCCACCCTAAAAGGAAACTCTCTTCAGACAAAAAAGCAGATAACCGAGCTCAATACTCACCTTAAGAATAAAACCAAGGCAAAAACAGAAGTCATCAAGTGGATTGGAGCCCTAAATGAAGAAATCGAGGGTGTCCTTTATTATCCCCACAATTATATAAAAGATAAACGTTACCCCCTTATTCTAATGATTCACGGAGGGCCCACAGGAGTTGACCTGGATTCCTTCCGCGAGTCGTGGATAGATTACCCAAATATGATGGCCCAAAAGGGGGCTTTTGTCCTAAGGCCTAATTATCATGGCTCAGGAGGCTATGGACAACAATTTGCTGAATCAATCAAGGGCCACTACTATGAGTATGAGATCCCAGACATGCTCAAAGGCATTGATTATCTTGTGAAAAAAGGCCTGGTAGACCCGGATAAATTAGGAACTATGGGATGGTCTAACGGCGGAATTTTAACCATTGGTCTTAGTGTCTGGAGTGACCGCTTCAAGATTGCAGGAGTAGGCGCTGCTGATGTTAATTGGACAAGCGATTATGGAAATTGCCATTTCGGAGTGAGCTTCGATAATTACTATTTCAAAGGGGCGCCATGGGATGAATTGGAGCATTATATAAAAAAGTCGCCTCTTTTTCATCTCAAGGATATGAAAGTCCCAACCATTATTTTCCATGGAACAGAAGACACTAATGTTCCCTATAGTCAGGGATGGGAATATTACCGTGCCCTTCAACAAATCGGAAAAGCACCGGTGCGATTCATTATCTTTCCCGGCCAAAAGCACGTCTTCAATAAATTGACCCACCAACACCGCAAAATGAAAGAAGAGATTGAATGGTTTGACAAATACTTTTTTAAGACTTTGAAAAAAGAAAATGAAGCCTTTAAAAAAGGTTCTCCCTTAGATATCGCTATCAAGAAAGAAAAATTTGAAAAAGCAGGTCTTCTTTACGGAAAAAAATTCAAAGGCTTTCTTATTCCTGAGCTGGTTAAGACAGAAGAAGCTGAAGTGGGGCGATTTGAAGTCACTCGAGCCCAGTGGACCGCCTTTGATAAAAAATACAAGTACCAGCCTGGCACAAGAAACTTTCCTGTAAACGGCATTGCCTTTGAAGATGCTTTAAAATATGTAAAGTGGTTAAGCAAGCTCACCGGTGAAAAATACAGGCTGCCAAAAATTTTGGAGGCTCAAAAACTTGCTAAAAAAGGGGGAAAAGATGACAATACTCTTGATTATTGGGCCGGTTACTCCTTAAACCCAGACGATGCCAAACTTCTTCTTCAAAAGGTAAAAGCTCTGAAAGCATCTGCTTCCCTTCTTCTTCCGGTTGACAGTCGGCCTGCTTCAGGAGAAGAAATGATATACGGACTGGGAGGCAATGTGGCTGAATGGGCTGTGGACGAGAAGGGCAAAGGGAAAATTATCGGACGAAGCGCCATAACTCCAATCGACCCCAGCAGCAACTATGACCAGCCTTCTCTTGATTATGTTGGACTGAGGGTTTTTAAAAACAGTAACTAAAACATTTCAAATGGGAAGCATCTTTTTTTCCGTGATAAGAGATAAAGTAGTCACAACGAGGGGTATGCGGTTTGAAGGCACGCTCGCTTGTCCTTCACTAATCACGGAAAAAAAGATGCATACTTTCAAATGATTATAATTGAGGAAAAAATATTATATTTATATAATGAATATAAGTCAGAAATTTTAGATGAGACAAATGGAAAAACTGCTCGCTGAATTTCGAGATAAAAGTCTTTTTATCAATCTTTTCGGCAAAGATGTCTATGCTGTTGGCGGTTATGTACGGGATCTGGTCAGAGGAATTCCTTCTGAAGACATAGATATTATTATCACTAATCATCCTTTGGAAGAAATCATAGAAAAAATTAAAGCCAAAGGTAAAGTTGACCTGGTGGGAAAAAGTTTTGGGATTATTAAATTTACAACCAGAGAAAAAACATATGATATTGCTTTACCTCGAAAAGATACGCCCAAAGGAAAAGGAGTTAAAAAACATAAGGACTTTATCATTTCTGCTGATCCCAAGCTCCCTATCGAAAAAGACTTAGAAAGGCGTGATTTCCGCTGCAATAGTATGGCTTTGAGGCTTGTGGACGGCAAGCTTTTCGATCCATTTAGCGGTCTCAAGGATACAAAAGAAAAATTTATTAGACTAACTAATCCTCAAGCCTTTCCTGACGATCCTCTGCGGGTAATTCGAGTGGCCCGTTTTGCCTCGGTTCTTAACTTTTCAGTAGATTCTTCAATTTATAAGGCTTCAAAAAACATAGATTTAACTGGTTTGAGTGTGGAAAGAGTGAATGAAGAGCTTTTTAAAATACTGCTTTACTCTCCTTTTCCTTCAGCAGGACTTGAGGAACTGTTTAAACTCGGTGCTTTAGGCCAGCTTTTTCCAGAACTTTACAGCCTTACTCTTTCAATCCAGGATTCTGTCTTTCATCCAGAGAAAGACCAGTTTGGCCATCATACTGTCTGGCATCACACCAAATTAACAGTAGACCAGGCAAAAATACTGGCCGACCTGCTCAACCTTAACCAGGAGAAAAAATTAGCCCTGCTTCTCAGTGCCCTCTACCATGATATCGGGAAGCCTTCCACATCCAGGTGGGAGTTCAAGCGGGAAAGAATGGTCATTACCAATAACGGGCATGATATAGAAGGGGAGAAAATTACCAAAAAAATATTCAACCGTTTCAAGATCTTCTCCTGGAACGGCTATAATCTGAGGAAAATGGTCCTTCTTCTCATCCGAACTCATCATCGAGCCACCGAGCTATGGCAGAATAGAGATATGGTTACCAAAAAAGCCTTTAACCGCCTGGCCGCTGATATAAACGGAGAGATTGAGCTTCTTGTCTACCTCGATGTAGCAGACCGGGCTGGAAGGAAAGAAAAACTTATAAAAGAACTCGGCAGGCAGGGTAAATGGCTGCTAAAAAAGTTTGAGGAGCTGAATATCTCCAAAGAGACCATCAAACCTCTCATCATGGGAAGGGATTTGATAAAGATGGGACTTTCTCCTGGCCCTTCCATGGGAGAAATCCTCAAAAATCTGTACAGGCTCCAGCTTGACAATGAATTTGAGACCAAAGCTCAGGGCCTTAAAATTGCCAGGAAGATAATCGAAAATAAACTCTGATGAAAATTATAGTAGCAGGCGGTGCCGGATACATCGGCTCTCATACCGTCCAAGAACTTATCCACGAGGGATTTGATGTCGTTATCTTTGACAACCTCTCTACGGGAAAAAAAGAACTGGTTGTTGGCGGGGAGCTTGTTGTAGGCGACCTTAATGACAAAAAATCTCTCAAAAAAGCCTTTTCCTCAAGGGATATCGGAGCTGTTCTCCATTTTGCTTCCCTCATTCAGGTGGGAGAATCTTATATTGATCCCAAAAAATACTACACTCACAACCTTATAAGCAGCCTTAACCTGCTCGAAGTAATGCTGGAGGCTGGAGTAAAATATTTCATTTTTTCTTCAAGTGCAGCAGTCTATGGAATACCTAAGAAAGTTCCTATTGCTGAATCCCATCCTTTAAACCCTATCAATCCCTATGGCCAGACAAAGTTTTTCGTGGAAAAAATTCTTCAAGATTATGATAAAGCTTATGGATTGAAATTTATTTCCCTCCGTTATTTTAATGCTGCCGGAGCTGACCCGGACGGCCGTCTGGGAGAGAAACATAAACCGGAAACTCACCTCATCCCTAACCTTCTCCTTTTTGTCCTTGGTAAAAAAAACAATTTTAACCTTTATGGGACAGACTTTCACACTCCAGATGGAACAGCTATCAGGGACTATATCCATGTCACTGACTTGGCTAAAGCTCATGTTCTTGCTCTTCGTCATCTGCTGGCCACCTCAAAAAGCGAGTTTATAAATTTAGGTGTAAGTAAAGGATATTCTGTTTTGGAAGTAATAAAAAAAACAGAGGCAATCACGGAAAAAAATATTTCGTATAGAGAAAAACCAAGGCGGAAAGGTGATGTCCCCATTCTTTTAGCTTCCAAGAATAAAGCAGAGCGGATCTTAGACTGGCATCCTCAATACTCAGATATTGAAACCATCATCAAAACAGCCTGGAAGTGGCATAAAAAGTAGTGAAATGACTAATTATCATCTATTGCCCGCAATGACTACATGAATGAGGAGGTCAGGTCAGGTGTTGAAAAAACCGTATGGAAGGCTGAGCGGGCACGGTTCCTCCCCTGTAAGGAGAGGAGAGCGAAACCTGGAATCGAGCAGTTCTTGCCTCGCTGGGGCAAGACTGCGTGTTTTTGAAACACCTGACCTGACCCCCATCTTTTCGTAATCAGGGTCAGAGAGTCAAGCTGAGGTTGACTTAACTACCATTAACATGTTATAAATTTGCCTTTTAAAACAGTTAATGAGTAAAAGATACGCCTTTTTAATTCCTTTTTTATTTTTTATTTTTTTTCTTTGGAATTGCTCCTCAACTACTTCTCCTATAACAGATATCAAAACTGAGCCTGGGCCATCTCCTTCAGAGATTAAAAACAAGGTTCCAGCAGAACAAGAAAAAACAGAAGAGCCTCTTGAGGCAGGAGAAGAAAAAAGCGAAGAATCCGCCATCCAAGAAAAGATCTTAAACGAGGAGAAAGATGAAACTTCCTCTTTGCTTGAGGAAGCTCTTGATGCCTACCAGGATGCGCAAAGTGCCTGGGAGAGGGGTGATTTCGACACTGCCCTGACTGCTCTCGACGAAGCCTACAGGCTTATCCTGAAAGCTGAGTTAACCCAGGATTCACCTCTTATCCAAGAAAAAAACGACCTCAGATTATTGATCGCTCAGAGGATTCAAGAAATCTATGCTTCGCGGCTTATTACAGTCGGGGATAACAACAAAACCATTCCCCTCATTGAAAACAGCCATGTCAAAGCAGAAATAAAACTCTTTCAGACAAAAGAAAGAAATTTCTTTGGAGATTCTTACAAACGTTCCGGACGTTACAGGAAAATGATTGTTGAGGAATTAAAAAAAGCCGGCCTTCCTGAACAATTGAGCTGGATGCCTCTCATCGAGAGTGGCTTTAAAGTGAAAGCTTTTTCCAGGGCTCGAGCCTTGGGTCTTTGGCAGTTTATCTCCTCAACAGGATACAGGTTTGGCTTAAAACGAGACCGATGGGTTGATGAAAGGATGGATCCTTTAAAATCGACTCAAGCTGCCATAAAGTATCTAACAGAACTTCATTCTTTTTTCGGTGACTGGACAACTGCTCTAGCTGCTTACAACAGCGGAGAGATGAGAGTTCAAAATGTCATCCGCAACCAGCGTATTAATTACCTTGATAATTTCTGGGACCTTTACACCATGTTACCTCGGGAGACAGCCCGCTTCGTGCCCCGCATTATGGCTTCTCTCCTAATTATCACTAATCCAGAAAAATATGACTTTATCCTCCCAAAACCTGAACCTCCTTTAAAATACGAAACAATTACTGTCAATCGCCCAATCAAACTTTCTTCCCTTGCCAATCACTTAGGATTAGAAGCTGAAGAGTTGTCCTCCCTGAATCCTGAACTTCGCTATGGTTCTACTCCTGATTACGAATACACCTTAAAAGTTCCAGTTGGCGAAGCCGAAAAAACTCTGATGGCTGTTAATTCTCTTACCCGCTGGATTCCCCCTGAGGCAACTTATGTCCTGCACTACGTCAGAAGAGGAGAAACTCTCTCAGGAATTGCCAGCCGCTACAGAACTTCTATTTCAGCCATTGCCCGCTTGAACCGGCTCCGTTATGTTCACCTCATCCGGCCTGGTCAAAGGATTAAAATTCCAGCAGGAGCAAGAAGATATGTATCCTCTCTCCCACCTCAAACAGTAAAGATTGGAGAAAAAATCACCTACACTGTAAAAAGAGGCGACTCTCTCTACTATATTGCCCGTACCTTTAATACCACTGTCCAGAGAATAAAAGATATTAATAATCTCAAAAGCAATGTCCTTCGCGTTGGTCAGAAGCTTGTGATTCACTCCGGGAAACCTAAAGGAGCTGTGGTCTATAAAGTGAGAGCTGGAGATACACCTTTCCAGATTGCTAAGAATTTCGACATGAATCTTCAGAGCTTACTGCGCCTGAACGGCCTCAGTACCAGGTCAAAAATATATCCTGGACAGGAACTCTGGGTCATTCCCAAGAAATAAAAAGGTAACCTTATGAAAAAAATTGTCTTAAT
>JABUBK010000392.1_pt1 | contig 10621 bp, 8 predicted proteins | sample 7332671 | NCBI WGS metagenome assembly JABUBK01 (sample SAMN07256342, study PRJNA390944) | subsurface metagenome | isolation source: Methane hydrate marine sediment | place: Pacific Ocean: Eastern North Pacific, ODP site 1244 | collected 2002
TATTGAGGGTAGCATCATGACACCAGATATAAAAATCTTTTTCTTCTCCCCACTCTTTGATGATTTCAGAAAAGGCGGCTGTCAGGGCCATATTAAAATGCATGGTGAGGACGTTGTGGATAAAGCAGACAGAGATGTCACCAAGGGCCTTTTGAATCTCTTTTTTAAGCTTATTCTTCAATTTTCCAAAACGCTCTGTGAGAAATCCATTTCTGAGTTCTTCCTGAACAATCTCTGTCTCTTCTGAATCTGTAGAAAAGTCTTTAATGCGGTGAATCGAAATGTTCTCCTCAACGCTCCTACCAACTCCGGTGATGATTTTCACCTGATGTCCTGCCTGAGCGAATTGCTTGGCATGAGCCTCCATGATGAATTCAACACCGCCAATGACAGGAGGATAGGAATAGTGAACCAGGGCTATATTCTTCTTTTTTGTTTTATTGGAGTTCATAAGTGGAGACTGATCTCATCAAGTCATTTATTTTTGATGACCTCTTTCCCAGGAGCTTGGCCATTATTTCAAAAGATCTCCAATCTCAACGCCATAGCCTACTCGGAAGGGAATGCTTTCCAGAATTTCACGTCTTCGGGTATTATTCTCCAAAATCCCTCTTTCTATTTTAACTTCCTGACGTAGACCCGGTATTCTCCTTCCCCCTCTTCTATTCTCAGGAATTCGTTTCCGGTGCGCCTACACCAGGCAGGCATATCTTCTTTTATCCCTTCATCATCAGAGATGACCTCCAGTACCTGCCCAATTTTAAGATCCTTGATTTTTTTTGCTGTCTTCACAATAGGCATGGGGCAATATAGTCCCAGGGTATCTAAAATCGCATCGGCCTTCATTTTTTCCTCACTCCTATTCTTAAATGAAGAGGTTGATTTTTCCCTCGCTGGCTTCGCCCAGATAAGTAGCGACCCCGGCTAATTTACCTACTTCGGGGATAAGATCCTCACGGGAAATCCCCATCATCCCCATGGTGGTAGTGCAGGCAACAAATTCTACTCCCATTTTTTGGGCCATGTTGATCATTTCCTCCAAAGAAGGTATTTTGGAATCCTCCATTAGTTTCTTCATCATCGATCTACCCAGGCCTCCCATATTCAATCGGGATAGAGGAAGTCTCTTCGCCCCACCTCGGTTAACTAAACTAAGGATCTTGCGCATTATGCCCCTGGTCCTACTTACCTTTTTATCTTTTCTGATTACGTTTAATCCCCAGAAGGTAAAAAATAGGGTAACTTTCATCTCCATGGCCGCGGCGCCGAGTGCCAGGTTAAAGGCAGCTAGGACCTTATCTAGATCTCCACTAAAAACGATAATATTTACCTTTTCCGCCATCTTTATCCCTTTAAAAGCTATTCTTTTTCAAGCTTTGCTCTTAATTGTGGGTAAAAAGGGCCTCTCCCGGGACAGCTTTCCCGCCACTGGGTGCAAAATCGCAGCTTTTTGCCACCGGCGCGGCAAAAAGGAAAACTGTTACTTTTTGTATAAGGGGGACATTTCTCTTAACCTTTGCACTATGGGAGGAAGAGTCTCCAGTAGATAATCTATGTCTTCCTCGCTATTATCCGTGCCCAGACTGAAGAGAAGAGATCCCTGGGCCACTGCTGCGGGGACCCCAATGGCCGTCAAAACATGAGAGACCTTCAACGCCCTGGAAGTGCAGGCAGAACCACTGGATGTGGCAATTCCCTGGCTGTCGAGAAGCATAAGCATCGATTCTCCCTCGATGAATTCAATGCAGACGTGCACATTGTTGGGAAGACGCAGTTCTGGATGGCCATTAATACGAAGGTGTTCGATTCTTCGAGGAAGCTCATTGATCAATTTTTTTCGCAGAAAGAGCAGGTGTCGCCGGCGCTTTTCCATCTCTTTTTTTGCCAGCTCGGCCGCCTTGCCTAATCCCACGATCCCGGGTACATTTTCCGTACCGGCCCTCCTCCCGTCTTCCTGTATTCCCCCTTCCAGATAAGGCATAATTCTCGTTCCCTTACGAAGAAAGAGAGCCCCCACTCCCTTAAGACCATAGAATTGATCAGCCGAAAGGCTCAGGCAATCTACTCCCAGCTCACCCACATCCAAAGGAATAATTCCGGTGGTGGCTACGGCATCGGTGTGGAAGTAGACCTTCCTTTTTCTAACGACCCTGCTGATCTCCTCTATGGGCTCGATGGTACCTATCTCATTATTGGCATGCATAATGGAAACCAGGATGGTCTCCTCGGTCATGGCCCTGGCCACTTCAGCAGGATCCACCAATCCATACTGGTCCACGGGAAGGTAAGTAACCTTAAAGCCCCATTTTTCCAAGGTTTTAGCAGAATGAAGAACCGAGAAATGCTCAATTGAGGAAACGATGAGGTGTTTTCCTCTTTTTTGATGGGCCAGGGCTATTCCTTTGAGGGCAAAATTATTGGCTTCGCTTCCATTGCCCGTAAAAATGATCTCCTCGGGTTCGGCTCCGATTAACCCGGCCACTCTTTGCCGCGCTTTCTCTATGGCGCTGGCGGATTCCTGTCCAAATTGATGCAAGCTAGAGGGGTTGCCAAAGATTTCTTTTAGATAGGGAAGCATCTCTTCTCTTACCTGGGGATGAATGGGAGTACCAGAAGCATGGTCAAGATAGACTTTTCTCATTTTTTACCTCTGGTCCTGGTAAGCTACCTAGGTACTTTCTTTTTTCCAGTAAAAAACCTGGACTCATGCGGCTATATTCTACAGTAAAAGCGAAGATCGTCAAGAAAATAAATTGTCGCTAAGCTCCTTTGAAATGAAGATCAGCAGTTGACAAGTATTGCATTTTTGTTATTTTAAAAAAGACATAGGCAGTTCAATTGCCAGAAACGCCGAGGCTTACCACTCTGAACGAAGAGGCACTGAGGGAGATCGAGCCGAAAAGAGCTCTCCCAGGAAAGAAGAGACTCCCTTAGTGTCAACCACTTGCCAAAGAACCAACCAAGGCAGCTTTCTCCGCTTCAATCGGGCCAAGGCGATAAAAAAATGCTCATCAGCGGTAATGAAGCCATCAGCCTGGGAGCCATAGCCGCCGGTTGCAAATTTATGGCGGCCTATCCCATGACCCCTTCTTCCCCTGGGTCTTGCCTTTGCTGCCGGAGCGATACTATTCGTGGTCTGCGATGAACTCATCCCTGAGAGCCACCGAAAGGGCCACGAGCGCAATGCCACCTTCGGCCTCATAACCGGCTTCATCATTATGATGGTGCTGGATACGGTGTTGGGGTAGTACGGCTATAAATAATAGGTGTACGACTTCTTTGGAGTTATTGCGGATCGTAGAGCCAAAATCAGAAGACATCTTATGATTCTTTTATGTGATTGGAACCTTGCCATGATGAATTACAGCTTAAGCGAACTAGATGTCCTTTTCTAGCGAAAGGAGGATGTCATGAAGGCTTCGAATTCTCTGTCGGCTAAAGAAAGCAAAAGGAAAGGATTATTAGGGGCTCTTGATTTTGACAAGTGCTCAACATCTAAAAACGCAGAAGAAGTTGAGTATCAACTCTATAGTTGGGGTGAAATCTTCTGCTCGTCATTTCAGGGTCCTCGCGAGCATTCAACAGAAGCTCGACATATTCTTCGATGCTTTCCCTTCAAGTTATTTAGCTCTTCGCTTCCCGAGGGTCCATTGCCACAAAAGTTGTGTTTAACCTTCAGAGCACCTCTCGAGACAAGGCAAGAGGGGCATCTGGTTGGGAATTTTCCTCACGAAATAGCCAAGGAATTTACTGCTTTTCTATCCCTTATTACACGTCGCAGGATTTTTGTCACAAAAAAGACCCGATCTGATGGTTTACCCATGGAAGAGGAAGTGGAGCTGTATCAACACTTACACTCTCAGGAAAAACAGGGATCTAAGGGGGTTGATCCGGAGCAAATCAGACAGTTATTAGATAATCTTCGAGCCTTGGATGAACCTATTGCGAATTCATTCGTGCTGGCAATGCGGTTGTATCACTCAGCTACTGAAATGATGTACACGGAGCCGGAGTTCTCCTATCTTTTTCTCATAAGCTCTTTAGAAGCGATTTCTTCGACTGTCTTCCGAGATTGGGAACCCAAAAAGAGGAATTTTCTAAATAAAGGATTTCCAGGATGGATAGAACTCGGAAAGGCTCTTTCCTCGCAAGAGCAAAAAGAAAAGCTACAAAAATTGCTGTTGACAAATGAGAGGTTCATGCGGCAGAAAATCGTACTTTTTGTTGGAAAATATGCACCCGAACGTTTTTTCAACGAAAATGTGGATGATGCAAAACCAGATTATTTCAATGTAATGATAGGGCGCGGTCCTAATGGTTTAGGCCGAAAGTATCTTTCTCACTCACCTATCTCCCTGAAGGACCGGGAAAAGATAAAAAAAAGAGACTTGGAGTCGGTGTTAAGAAAGGTCTATAAGGCAAGATCTCAACTTATCCATAATGGAATTCGGCTACCGGAAAGTATAGTTATCGGACACTTTCCAAGGGTCAAAGCTGAGGTGATGGCGGAGTTAACGGAACGTATAACAAAATATAAGGGGGAAATTAGCCTGGAGATCCCTCCTCTTTTGACTTTTGAGAGGCTGGTTAGTTATTCTTTGGTAGAGTTTCTCCGTAAGTATGAAAATGCTGGGGTATGAAGACATATGAGTTGTAGAACGTTAGCACTTTTTTATACTACTTTCATATCCAATCCTCGAAGGAGTCAAGAAAATTAAGATACTGGCTGTTTCCGATAAAATTGAACCCACACTGTACGAGTACTTCGATAAGAAAAGATATTCTGAAATTGATTTGATTCTTTCGGCGGGGGACTTAAGACCGGAGTATCTCTCCTTTTTAGTGGATATACTGAATAAACGCTGTTATTATGTGAGAGGCAACCACGACATAGTCTATAATGTGGAACCACCTTTGGGCTGTATGGATATAGATGGGAAAGTGGTCAATCATAAAGGTATTAGAATACTGGGACTGGAAGGTTCTATGTGGTATGGCGGAAGGGGAGTAGAACATACTGAATGGCAAATGCGCTGGAAGGTATGGAAGGCAAGATTCCAGATTTGGAGAAAAAGGGGAGTGGATATTGTTCTCACTCACGCTCCTCCCAAGGGGATTCATGACGGTAAAGACCTCTGTCATACAGGATTTGGCTCTTTTGTCAAACTAATTGAAAAATATAAACCCCGCTATCTGATTCATGGCCATGTTCACAAGAGTTATGGCTACAGTGAAGAAAAGATAACTCAGGTTCAAGAGACCGAGGTGGTAAACGTTCAGGGAAAACATGTTCTCCAGATACGGCCTAGGATAAGAAAGAAAATCACCAAAAAAGAAGGATGGTGGAATACTGTCTTTAAGTTAAGGCAAGATTCCCTTAAATCCTTTTATGCGGAATCTCGTTCTCGGAGATATCTTGACTCAATCGACCGGGGAATGCAGCCTATTAAAATAGATAATATTGTGGGAAGTGTAGGCAGACCTTTAGATTTCGGTAGGGATTTCTCTCTCAAGGGTGTGAGTGGAAAGTCTCACATTCAGTCTAGAGTAGAAAGTATAGAGAAAGCTATGGAGAAAGGTAAACCTCTTCCTGCGGTGGAGCTTTACAAAATTGATGATGAATACTATGTGTTGGACGGTCATCATCGTATAATTGCTGCAAAAGGGCAGGGGCAGAAGTTTATTGATGCTCATATTGTCGAATATCTTCCTCTGGGTGATGACTCAAGAAGGCTTACTATTCAAAAAAGAATCGAATTCGAGGATGAGACGGGACTGGGAGGGATTAGTCTCCTGCGCCAAGGAGATTATGATAAGTTACTGTTTCAAATAAGAAACCATAAGAAGCGATTTGAGGAGAGAACTAAGGAGAAGATATCTATTAAACAAGCAGCCCGAGATTGGTTTAGCTTATTCTACCGCCCGGTAACGGAGAAAATAAAGAAACTCAAGCTCAGGCAGTATTTTCCCAAAGCTACCATAGGGGACATGTATGTTTATTTGTGCGACCAGGCAAGGCTGCGCAGCGAAAAGAGGCTGGAGCATACCTGCAATTTGCCGGAAGCACTTGAGGAGATCGGCATACTGGCAAAGACTACCCAGATTATTCTTTTAGATGAGGGGTTTAAAGAAAGGACTATAAGAGCTTTTCGTTCTCTTTTTCGTCTGGGAAAATGACGCTATGAGAGGCTACCTGCAATTCATTACTTAGTAAATTCACCCATTAATTGATTTAATAGGAAAGTAACAAAGAGAAGGATCGAAAGCTATTTCTGAACTTCCTCTTCCGGTATGGAGATGTCGGGTCTGTGGATACCTTTGCGCAAGGGAGACTCCTCCAGAGGCCTGCCCCATATGTAAAGCGAAAAGAGACAGATTTGAGAAGTTCACCTAAGAACTGTTTTTCTTTACCATTTACCTTTAATGTCAAATAGAGAGGATATTGGGAGAAAAGAGGATACGTCGATAAGTGGCAACTTAGATGAGAGTTTTCTTAAATAGTTTGACTTTGGACGGTGAAATACATTAATCTGCACCTGATCAAAAAGATAATAGATTGGTCTCTATTTGCTTTAGTAATGCTTTACCTTATTAGTGGGTTTGGAATTATACAATTTCGGATTATTGAAGTGAAAGGGAGGTAAAAATGGCGGTCAATAAAGTGGGGGAGAAATACCGGTGTAATGTCTGTGGCAATGAGGTGGAGGTAACCAAAGTTGGCGGCGGAACTCTGGTTTGCTGCGTGAGGATATGGAACTAATAGGAGAATAGTCAGCTTCCCAGTCAAATTTAGAGCGATTTTAGCCCCTGAGCCAATGAGCTCTCTTTTTAACTAAGTAAAATTTTTCCTTTTTCTGCTTGATATTGTAGTTGATATAATCTGTAGTAAATTCCTTTCTTTTGCAGAAGCTCTTGATGAGTACCTACCTCTTTAACTCTACCCTTATGTATTACTATTATCCGATCTACGTCTTTGATAGTAGAAAGCCGGTGAGCAATAACAATAGAAGTTCTATGCTGGAGTAGTTTGGCTGATGCATCCTGGATGAGCATCTCTGTTTCTGTATCTACGCTGGAAGTAGCCTCGTCCAGAACCAATATTCTGGGATCAAAAGCTAGAGCACGGGCGAAAGCCAAAAGCTGCTTCTGACCGACTGATAATAAGCTGCCCCGTTCACGCACCTCCTCTTGATACTCGTGGGGCAATTTTTTGATAAACTTATCTGCATTAACATAACTGGCAGATTCTTTTACCTGCTGGAAATTTATTTTATTCTCTCCTAGCTTGATATTATCCTCAATGGTTCCTGAGAAAAGAAAGACGTCTTGTTGCACTATCCCCAGGTAGCGACGCAACTCTTTTTGTCGAAAATTTCTTATATCGATTTCATCAATTAATATCTTTCCTTTTTGCGGATCATAAAAACGAGCCAATAAGCTGATGATTGAGGTTTTACCTCCTCCCGTTGCTCCTACAATAGCTACCTTTTCCCCTGCTCGAACACGAAAAGAAATATCACGCAGGACATAATCCCTACCATTGTAGGCAAACCATACGTTTTTAAATTCAATCTCTCCCCGGATTCCCTCCATAGATAAAGGCAGTTCTGCATCCTTGATTTCTACTGGAGTATCCAATAATTTGAATATTCGCTCTGAGGAAGCCATAGCTGATTGCATAATATTATATTTCTCACTCAGGTCTCTTATGGGATGATAGAAGCGATTCACATATTGGATGAAAGCTACCAATGCTCCAAACGTGAGTGCTCCTTTGAGGATTTGACCTCCACCGTACCAGATGATCAAGGCAACGGCAAGGGAGCCAATAATCTCTACCGAAGGATGGAAGGCAGCATGGTAAAAAACAGACCGCAAGCAGGCCTCAAGATAGTGATGATTTAATCCCTCGAATTTACCAAGATTTTTCTTCTCTTGGTTGAATATCTGAATAATGGGCATACCGACGATACTCTCTTGCAAGAAGGCATTAATGCGGGCTATTCTTGTTCTAATAGCACGATAAGATTCTCTCGCCTTTTGGCGGAAGAGTATGGTAGCATAAATTAGTAAAGGTAGGACCATAAAACTTACCAAGGCCAGTTTGAAATCAAGCCATAACATGACTATGACGATACCTATGAGACTGAAAATGTCGCCAAATATAGCTATGATACCGGAGGTCAGCATTTCATTTAAAACTTCTACGTCGTTGGTAAGTCGGGTTATAAGTCTTCCTACTGGATTTTTATCGAAGAAAGAAAGTGACATTTCTTGTAGATGAGAAAAGAGTTCCATTCTCATATCAAACATTACCCTCTGACCGACAAATTGCATAATATAAATCTGAAGATAGCGCAGGAAAAAGGTTACTACCAGGATAGCCAGGAATATGAGAGCGATCCGGGATAAGCCCGAGATATCCTGGGTAGCTATATAGCGGTCGATAGCAATTTTAGTAAGATACGGTCCTGCCAGTTGTAAGACCGAGATAAATAAAAGCAAAATGATAGATACAGCCACATATAACTTGTAAGGAGCCAGGTACCTGATCAATCGACGCATTAATCGACTATCATATGCTTTTCCTAGTACTTCTTCTTCTGCCTGATATTGATTCATAGATTAATCCCTTAAGCTATTTTTTCTAGCTCTTCCCTTAGCTGTTGCTGTAGCCATATATCAGTATAGATACCACTTCTGGCTACAAGCTCTTCATGAGTACCTTGTTCTACAATTCGACCGTCCTTAAGTACTACTATCCAATCAGCATCTTCGATAGTGGATGTTCGATGCGATACTAGAATACAGGTTCGTCTTTTCCGGAATTTACGTAATTGTTTCAGGATTTTCTCCTCAGTATGGACATCCACGCTGGAGAAGGCATCATCAAGAATGAGAATCTTGGGCTCACGAATAATGGCTCTGGAAAGAGCGGTTCTTTGTTTTTGACCGCCAGAAAGAGTTACTCCTCTCTCCCCCACTGGTGTTTCATATCTTTGAGAAAACCTTTCAATCTCGTCACTCAGCGCTGAGATACTGACGGCCCGTCTTAGTTTTGCCTCATCAAAACCCTCTAACCCATAGATGATATTCTCCTTGAGACTTTCTGAGAAAAGAAAAGTTTCCTGAGGAACATAACCAATATTTTTACGTAATATTTTAAGGGGTATACTTTTGATCTCCATACCATCAATAGTAAGAGAGCCTTCCCTTACTTCCAGTAATCGGGGAATTAAGTTGACCAGGGTGCTTTTACCCGATCCAGTGGGGCCTATAATACCAATAGTTATACCTTTAGGTATCTTCAAATCAATATTCTTCAATATCACTTTCTTATCATAGGCAAAACTCACGTTTTTAAACTCGATTTCCCCTTCAAGAGTCCGAATATCCTCCAGATACTCACTATCTTTAATTTCCGGTGCTTGATCCAGTATTTCTATGAGTCTGCCCATTGAGGCAGAACCTCTTTGTACCAGATTAATTGCCCAACCCAGAGCCATCATAGGCCAGGTGAGCATCATTAAGTATCCATTGAATTGTACGAATTGTCCCAGGCTAATCTTGCCCCCCATGACTAGCCGGCCGCCAAGCCATAAAACAATTACCATTCCTATTCCGGCAATAAGCATAATAAAGGGAAAGAACAGTCCCCAAATCTTTACCAGGGAGATATTTTTGTCCATATAGTCCTGATTCAATTGCTTGAATTTTCTTTTCTCGTTCCCTTCCTGAACATATGCTTTTACTACCCGGATCCCGGTTAAATTTTCTTGCACTCCTACACTGATACTGGAGAATTGTTCCTGCACTTTTTGGAACCGATAGAATATTCTGGAGCTGAAAATGGTAACGGCTATAGTTAAAACCGGTAGCGGTATTAACGAATAGAGAGTTAATTTGTAATCAATGATCAGCATTAAAATAATAGCCGCCGAGCCCATAATTATTGTATTTAGTAAATTACGAATACCCGGGCCTACGAGCATTCGCACTGCTTTTAAATCATTGGTAGCGCGCGCCATAATATCTCCCGTTTTTGTCTGGTGGAAGTAGGATAAAGATAGCTTTTGTAAATGACTAAATAAATCATTGCGCAATTCATATTCAATCTGGAAGGCAACTCCCATTAGTCTGCGAGTCATTAGAAATCGAAAGAATCCTGCCATAATTGAAATGGACACTATTAGCAGGGCATATAGGAGTAACGTCTCTTTATTCATCAACGTCTTCAAATCATCTATGGTGTAGCGTAATACATAAGGGATTAAAAGGGCAAGCAAATTGGTACCTACGGAGAAAAAAACTGCTAATATTAAGTTTCTCTTGTGCCTTAGCAGGTAAGCTTTTAATCTGATTAGGTTGCTACTTTTTCTCATAGGAATTTTAGATTATAAAACCCCAGGCAAGAAAAGCCCCGAATTTATTCGTGGGGATGAATTGCCTTGACCTTTTGTTGTTTTTTGCTATACTATAAACAGTATGGAATATAAACATTCTCGTAATCAGGTATTTTTGATTAACTACCATCTTGTTTGGTGTCCTAAAAGAAGAAAGAAAGTGCTTGTTGATAAAATAGCTAAACGTCTTAAAGAAATTTTTAATCAAGTAGCTAGAG
>JABUBK010000393.1_pt1 | contig 10610 bp, 12 predicted proteins | sample 7332671 | NCBI WGS metagenome assembly JABUBK01 (sample SAMN07256342, study PRJNA390944) | subsurface metagenome | isolation source: Methane hydrate marine sediment | place: Pacific Ocean: Eastern North Pacific, ODP site 1244 | collected 2002
TCTGGTGGGCGGGGTTGTGCTCTGTATGTATGATATACGCCGTCGGCTTAGTAAAGAGATAGAGGACAAAATCAGGGACTACTTTAAGGGCAAGGTCTTTAAGACGGTGATTAGGGAAAACGTGAGTCTAGCAGAGGCCCCGAGCTATGGACAAAGCATTTTTGAATACGCTCCCCGGTCTCATGGAGCAGAAGATTACTTGAAATTGGCTAGGGAGGTAATTCACCATGGATAAGAAAAAGTCTAGGGTGGGAAGTGACCCGCTGGCATGGATTAAGGACACCACCAGGGCAAGAGGTAAACAAGGTAAACCTAGTAAACAAGAATTGCCAAGTAAACAGACAAGAAGGCAGACCTACCACCTGGATACAGACCTTATAGAGAAGATAAAAAAGTATGCCTACTGGCAGAGGCTAAAGGTTTCTGACGTAGTCAATGAGGTGTTGAGGGAGTTCTTTAAGGGCAAGAGGTTTACTTAGTAAACAATGTTTACCTGGTAAACATTGAGGGAGATCCTGGGGGAGTATCTCAAAAATAAGTGAGGGAGGGGATGATGAAAGTATCAAAGGATCTTCAGGTAGAGATTCTTAGGAAGTTATACAAGGCTTACTCTGACTGCCTTTTTGTGGATGAATTAAAGAAGGGTATGCCTAGCGATGTGACTGATAAAAAAGTGCTGGGGGTTTGCATCTATCTTGAGGATAAAGGTTATGTTGTAAGTAGTAAGGATGGATGGCGGATAACTGCTTCAGGGATAGAATTTTTAGAAGAAAAAAAATTAGTATAGTCTCTCAGCCTTGGACATTCTAAGGGAGGTCCTAGGAAATATCTGAAAAATAAGTGAGGGAGGTTAAAAATCCCGTTTCCAGAAAGCTAAATTTGGGTCTTCCCGAACCCCGCTTCTAGTGCTATAATTTTTTCTTGGGTGGAACACCATCCCAATTTATCGAAATTCCCATAGAGGTGGTGGTAGTGGTTGAGTATACACCTCTGAGTCTGAGCTAAAGGGGGGAACCTTTAGTAAATCTATATAATATATCTATCCTACCACCAATAACATCGATCAAATGGCTAGAACACACGAAGACTGGGTAATCCTTGCTGACCGTAGAATAAGAAACATCCTTAAGGACCGCCGACTTTGCTCTCAGTCTCAGTTGGAAGCCAAAATCTCAGAAGCCGGACCCCCCGATTCTCGACCTGACCCCCAGGTAATCAGGGAGGCCAGGAGAAACCTTTTGAAGGAAGCTGAGATTAAGGAGATTAGAATTCGCGGCGTCACACCTCTACTTTACGCTCTTCCTTCTTTCGATATTGGCCGAGAAAGAGAGCGTTATGAGCGTATTAGAAAGGCTTATCAGATATATCAGAGGACCTCCCGAGAACAGGAATTATGTGGGGACGTGGCGGAGAGCATTATATACAGAGCGATTATCCTTGGAGACTCTATGCACATTGCTGGGGGTGTTAAAGAGGACCTGAGATATTTTAATGGTAAGAAAATTTTGGATGAAAAGCCCTTGGATTCTATACTCACACACAAGGGGACAGGTATAGCTCTTGGTGTTGAGGTTAAAAACAAACGAAAGTGGTATCATAGGAAGGACTCAGAGATGTGGGCCGCTTTGGCGAAGTGTGCCTCCATCGGTGTTTTACCTGTTTTTGTGGCTCGAAAGCTTGACTACCTCCTGTATCCTCTTTTTTCTGCTATCGGGTGTTTTGGTTATCGGTTGCATAATCAGTATTTTCATCCGAGCGTAGAAAAGGAGTTAAGCGATGTCCGTCATAAAGATGGCTTGGGGTTTGCAGATATCAGATTTCCTAAAAAAACCAAGGGCGGATTTTCTATTGAACCGAGGCATATTAGGTATTTTAAAAAGACTATTCCTGAGTACATTGAAAATTATTCTGAACGGTATAATGAGGTTTTGCCTGCATTGGTAGAATATTTAGTTGAGAGACGATTTTGGGAGGAACCTTGGGATGAGGAGTTATTTACAGAATTTATGGTTGAAATAGGGGTAAGACAGCCGTTTGATGAGTACGAAGGTCCTTAAGGTAAAAGGGAGGTAAGACGCATGATCGAGGAGCTCGGACTCCCCGACCTTGACATATAGACCCAGATAGACTATAATCGCATCAAAGGACGGTCCCCTGATCCTTGACCTGCTGATCCCAGGTCCTTGGCAAACTTGGAGAAGTGCAGACCGGCCTTTTCGAGGATATCCGGGGGAGTATGATTTCGACTCCCATGCTCCCCCACCATAGGAGTCGAAATGGATAAATATACAGAGCCAACCAAGAGACCCACCAAAAAACCCCATAAACTGTTCAAAGGTACCTTTATTCGGGTAGCGAAAAAAATACATGATATCGAGCATGATGGCAGCCTGATATATTTTGAAGCTAGGGTGCTCGGGGCGATAGAAAACTTCACCTGGGGCTGGAATAAGAGATCCGACCATATAGCCTATAGTCAGATCGAGAAATATTCCGGCCTGAGCCACCCGAGTGCCGTATTCGGGATCCACAACCTTGAGGCCAAGAGGATCATCAAGGTAATCCGCACCAAGAACCCTGACGGCGGCAACTATCCCAACGTGGTCAAGATACAGTCGGACTACCAAAAATGGAACCTGGACGCGATATCGAACCAGTATAGAGATCACCTAGCAAAAAAAAGGTCCCGCTATCAGCTATCAATAGCCAACAAGAGAAGATTGGCCGAAATTGAGAATCGCCGCCAACTCCTATCAGACCCAAGTATAGCCGTAGGGGGTAGTAATACCAAAAATAAAATATCCTCTGAGATTAGCTCCCATCAACCTATTCCGAATGGGGGGGGTAGTAATACTAAAATTCTTGGTATTACCCTCCCTATACAGGGAAAGAAAGATAAGAAAGAGGAGTCGCGTTTTCTTATGGAAAACGCTCCTCAAGAAGAGGCCCAATCTAAACCTTCTTCTTTTCCTCCCACCCTAGAAGAAACCCTGCTCCTGGACCTAGACAGCGTATTCCATAACCTTAAGGACTGCCAGGCTATCCTTAGCCAATATGGGCGTGATATCTGCATCTTCGCCCTATACGAGGCCCGAAGTAACGGCCATAGCCACAAGGAGATCCCCAGGCTGTTCAACGAGTACGCCAGGCAGATGAGTAACCCAAAGAGCCAGGAAGGGCAGAATCTACTCGAAGACTATCAGGAGGCTGTCGAGATCATGGCCGCAGGCATCTCTAAGAAAAAGGACACAGGGCTAGAGAAGGCGAGGGAAGAGGCAATGAGGGAATATTATCTATGCTGGAGATAGACTGGCCGAGGCCCTGTCTCAGTACTGAGGCAATGATATTCAGAATACCGAGGAAGATTAAAAGCTTGCTGCAAGGGAGAGAAATAAAAATGTGGAAAACAATCATTGGGGTATGGGCATTCGGAATTTTCATCATCTTTATGATGGATGAACTGGAAATGACTTATACCTTCTTTTTTGGCATCCCACCTGTATATGCTATCCTGGGCGGTCTCATAGTATTCTCAATCATACTCCTGTATTTCTACCTTACAGCATAAATGATAAAAAATGATCCCACCGGGTAGGCATGGATCGAAAAAAAAGGGGAGGTGGTAATGCCAAAGATCCGATCAGGCGGTTGGATCCTAGATGATAAATCAGCAGCGATAGGATATGATCCTACAAGGGAGGTGATTAAGGTGGCAGAAGAAAAAAGAGAAGAGAGCGAGTTGGAATTTAATGTAAGGGAAATACTGGAAATGATAGAGGAACTTCAAGAGAAGCTAGAAAAAATACGGAAGGAACAAGCAACACGGGGCGAATATAAAGAGCAATTAGAACAGATACAACTTGAGCTACAAAGCATTAAGAGACCAATTGGATAGAGAAGGATCAGAATAAAGCATCCCCCACCGGGGGGCCTCAATCGAAAAAAAAGGAAGGTGGTACCGGTATCAGGGGATCCTGAGTAAAGGTGAGGAAGATACAAGGAGCATGGGCGAGAGTATAGGACAGGTAGAAAGTGAAAGCATTATCGATAATGATATTATTACTAATTCCTGATCTGCAAATGAGCGTCTATTCTGTTACATAGCAGTTGTAAGGACATGGCTCTGAGATGGGTCCTGAATTGATGCTCTACGGTCGAGCGACCTACATTCAGGGCGCATAGATACAGGGTTTCATTTTTGGGGTGGTTTGGGGGATCTTCCTATGGAGAAAAAAAGGAAACGTTTTCTTTTTTTTACCCTTCTTTTGATTCAGAGAGAAGTTAGAATTGTGTTAAGTGGATGGTGGATATCTGGGAAAATGTCTCATAGAAATCGATTTCCCTATCTGCCGAATCTCTCTGAGTTTTGGTTCCGATAATGGTTAGACTGTCACCCAAACTCTGAAACTTCTTGTTCATCAGCCTTCCCAGAGCTTACCCACTTACTACCTCCCTTATCATTTGAGGGTGGGACGGCGTCCCACTTTCTCCCCAAACTCTGAGAGTTTGAATCTGTGGGACTTGCGAGCATTTTACCTTGAATTAATTCGGGAGGATGGGATCTGACCCACTCGGCAAAAAAAGACCCAGGATCCGATAGAATAGAAATAGGGGCTCAAAATTTCCTGGGTAGAGCTTCAAGAGCCATAGCATCGCATCACAGCGATTGAGCCCAAAAAACAGCGATATTTTACCAGCGACATGCGAAGATGCCCATGAAGAGCGAGTCGATTTTATGTTTCCCCGTAATTTTGAGCATCACTTTGCTCCCCGGCGGGGGGCCATGCCCCTGCACCCCATCTTGACAACCGACGTAGCATAGTTTATAATATAGCTGCTCCAAGGCAGGCACAGTAAGATATGATGCCGGAGCGACTGTACGAGACATGGCCCAAGAGCGAGACGGGCCAGCTTTCTGAGAGTCAGACATTCGGGGGTAGGATAGCCCTCCCAAGGGAACGAAGGGGAGGCAGCCCGAAGATACTACATAGGGTATCTTTTGGTGGCCTCCCTTTTTTATTTGAATCATGGGGGCCCAGGGGATGCTCAGAGTTATCAGAATTTCGCCACCAGGAAGCAGGAAACCGCCGAAATCAGAGCTCTCTTTTGTCAAGGGTTATATCCTTCAGGGGAGGCTTGGGGAATAGCTTATAATGGCACTTTCATTTTTGACGAAAATTAGGAAGAGGAGCAAGTACGTAGGCAAGACCAAGGCTGCCAGGGCGAAACAGCTCGCCAATCTGCGGTCAGGCAGTGCTAGGAGATTGCCCGGGACGAAGGAGCTCTCTCGAGATATCCCCGAGATCTCCGGACTCGGGAAAACTCGGAAGGTCCCTCTGACATCCTGCGATATTATCGAGTTCGCCAACCAGCACTTGGGGATCAGTTTCAAGGAAAGGCCAGCTCAAGAAGTGATCCTTAGATCGATATATGGGCTTCCCTCGAACAAGGATCAGCTCAGGATATACAGGAAACTCACCGGCAACAAGGTCGAGTTTGAGCCCGGCACGCCCAAGTCTGAGGCGGTGTTGGTTTTGGGTGCGCGCAGCGGAAAAAGTCTTTTGGCCTCGATTATAGCCCTTAAAGAAGCTCTTGACCCGAAATGGCAAAAGTATCTCTCACCTGGTGAGAGCGCCTATGTCATTATCGTGGCCACCAGGCAAAGACAGGCCGAAATGATCATCCAGTCCAACGTGGGGAGGCTAGCACAGCTATCACCCACCTTGGAGAAGCAGGTGGTAGATATTTATCAGTCCGAGCTTACTCTGAAGAGTGGGATCAAGATTGTCTCGATGCCCTGCTCATCCACCGCAGCCCGTGGGATCCCCATCCTGGCATTGGTGCTGGATGAAGCAGCTTATTTTTCGAGAGAAGGACCACGAGCGGATGAGGCTATTTTTTCGAGCTTGAGGCCAAGGATGGCGCAATTCCCAGGAGCCAAAGTTATCATTATCAGCACCCCGGGAGGAAAGCAGGGCCTTCTCTGGCAATTATTTAGCGAGGGCAGCCAAGTTCCCGGAAGATTTACCGCAACGGGAAGCACTCGGGAAATCAATCCGGTGATCCCGGAAGATCTCCTCAAGAAAGAGGAGAGAAGGGATCCCGACAATTACAAGCGGGAGTTCGAGGCCGAGTTCAGCGAGCGCAGTTCACAGTTCCTTCCTGATGATTTGATAGCCAAGTGCTGCAGGTTGGTGGGGGATATTCCAGCGCAGCCCGGCGTCAGCTATTCCTGTGGCATAGACCAATCCGGCCTTTCCGGGAAAGACCGTTTTGCCCTGGCACTGGCGTACTCACAGGCGAGCGTGGTGCGGGTTCCCCTTGTGAGGGCATGGCGCACCAAGGATTCTGACCGCATCCTTGAGGATGTAAGGTTAATCACCAGGAGCCATAATTGCCCGAGTGCCCTGATCGACCAGTATGCTCGCGGCTGGGTATCAGCGGCCTTGAGGAAGGTGGGGCTTTCGGTGCAGGTGCGACCTAATTTGCCGGTATGCTACCAGAACTTGAAGTCATTGATGCTCGCAAGCAAGGTGCTCCTACCAGACACCATCGAGGTAAAAGAGGCATTGATGAACACCCAGGGTTACTGGTCGAGATCCAATGCCCTCTCGATAGGCCACGAAAGAAACTCACAGGGCCATGCGGATATAGCCGATGCCCTAGCAACCGCAGTCTGGAAGGCATCCCAGACAGCGGATAGCAGCGAGAGGATCAGGGTAGAGCTAGGGAAACCATTCGAGCATCTATCACTCTTAAACCCCAGGTCTCCGATATGGGGACGAGAGAAAGGCATGCCAATCATTGAGAAGCATTACTATGGCGAGGGACGGATTCCGGGTGAGAAGATATCGAGGATCCAACCTGATCCCGATTTAGAGGGAGGTGAGGAAAATGATTGATCTTAATGAGGAAGAGGTACAGGTACTCCGAGATCATGTCACCAGGCTTGGCATAGTGAACTTGGAGGTCGAGGACTGGCGGAAGATCAGAGCGGAGAACAGGATCCAGTTCGTCGAGCTCCTGGGCCAGTTCTACAATATGACCGAAGATTTACGAAGTTTTTATCTGAAGCAATATCTCGAGGACGAGAAGGAAGAGCCCGGGGAAGAGCAAATAAATCCAGAATTGAGAGATAGCACCCTGGCCATTATAAACATGGATCAGGAAAAATGGGACGGACTGTCCGAGGCTACGCAGAGGGGGATCCTCCAGCGGTTTGAGCTCATCGAGCAGGCAGGAAAGAAACTTGCCGATGAGGAAATCGAAGAGGGGACCCCAGAGGAGATAAAGACGATTCTGAACGCGACTGAGGAAGAGTGGTCAAAGCTGCCCGATAGCGTCACCGAGGCAATCCTACGAAAGTTCGAGAAACTAGCAGGCTAGTAGTAGCCACAAAAAGGTGGTGAGAAAACTATGGAAATACAGACAAAAGACAAGACAGGTATCCTCAAGCTAGACGAGGAGTTTTTCGCTAAGTTCTTTAGCCACGACATACGCCTGGGGGAGAAGCCGCCCGACCAGTGCACGGATGAGGAAATCATGGCGGGGGCAATCCCCAAGATATGGTCCAAAGCCCTAGAGAAAGAGTTTGAAAAACGGCTATGGCTCTCGAGGTACATAGCAAAAACAGGGTTTCCCGCGATAGTCGAGAAGAGCGAGCTGCTCGAAAATCCAGGAGATAAGATCTGGATCAATAGGGTCAATTTACTGAAAGCACAGGGAGATCTAGGTACGAACAGAACGCTGTCAGGTAATGAGGAGCAGCTATCGCTCTCACGTGTGGGCCTGATGCCGGTCAGAAAGGGGAACGCAATCTGCTGGCCCCATATCATGACCCGCAAGGTCCCCTTTGCGCTCAAGGATGAGGCAAAGAATCTTTTGGCATACTGGGCCGCCGAGAAGTTTGAAAAGCTGCTTTTGACGAGCGCAGCTAGCGGTGGAACAGTAATCTATTCTGGTACTGCGGTTGACGTTAATAGCATCACCGCCACGGATGTCCTGACGGCGCATGACCTAAAAAGGGCGTGGGCTATCCTATCCGGCAATTCCGCCCCATCGGTGGATGGTGCGGTGGGGAGCTATATAGCTCTCACGCATGGATGGGCCTATGCGGATCTCATGAATGATCCTGAATGGCAGAGCGCTGTGGCATACCGGACTGAAAAGACAAAGCTGGCAGGATCACCCTTCGCGGGTAGATTCGGGACCTGGATGGATATCCAGGTAATGGCCACGGCCTTGATAGAAGCTCATCTGAGCGAAGCCAGCCCCGGGGTCGAGTATTTTGAGACCCTGGTATTGGCAGGGCGCGCTTTGGCAGTAGCCTTCGGCCTGACAGGGGAAGGGCTGCCGAGGTTAAGGTGGCTCCAGAAGGTCTCAGATTGGCAGGAGCAGCTTGGATCGGGATGTGACTTCTATATCGATACTGGAATTTTGAACAGTAATTCGATAGTCAGGATCCGACACGCTGCCACCAGTCCACTGTAATAGACACGAAATCGATACAGGGCGGTTGGTTCTCCAGCTCCGATCGCCCATTAAAGCTGGTGCATGGGGCTGGTAAAAATACCCATTAAATTGGGTCGACCTTTCTTGGCCAGTTCCCATGCACGGCCAAGGAGTGCTCATGGATATACTCGAGATCATTGATAGCTTCCCCGAGACTGAGGATGCCCGATTAACGGCAATTAATACCCTGGCTAGATTCTGGAGGAAAAAATTCCCGGAGTTTGAGGTCAGGACCCGTGTGCCATTGAGGGAAGTGGCCCTAGAGCCAGATGAACAGGAACTCAAGCAGACCTGGCGGGAGGAGGTCCTTGACGTGGCGGTAATAATCCATAGCAAGGTAGAATTCTTTCAGGTACTCCGGGAGGATCCGGAGCAGACAAAAAAGGTCCTTGAGTCCATTAGTCGGGTCATACGGCCCGAGGTGTAGTTTTTCAAAGGTCTAATAGTTCAGGTTAGTCATAGATACAGGCAATTTTGGCCCTCTATTGCAGTCATTTAATCACCTTCTTATAGCCGCCTAGGTTGTAATGCACCTGGGCGACTGCCCTGATTATCCTGTAGCGATCCACTTGCCCTGGATCGCTACAAACTAGCCGGGAATAGAATCATACCCGGCAACATCATTCCGCACTGCCCGCTGGGGAATGGCGATCCTCAGCGGGCAACACGCCCTTCTCTCCTTCCCAAGTCCAAGGCTACCATCTATTTTTCGATAGTAGCCTTGACAAACCAGAAAACCTCTATATAGTATCTGATATTTTACTGGGTAAAATACTAGGAGGTTAAATTGATCCAAAAAAAGAGAAAGAAACAGAAAGTCACCGAGGCAGAGATTTTTCTAACGATGTCGCAATCACTCAAGGATCGCTTAATAGAGGAAGCGGAGAGGAAACAAATCTCGTTGAATGCATTTATCAGGATGGTCCTGGTCGAACGGATCGAATCACATTGATATAAAAATAAGCCCCCTCCAGGCTCAAATAGCGACTTTCTTGGAGAAAGAGGTAAACTAGGTAAACTTTGTTTACAAGGTAAACATGAGCAAAGTCATTGCACTAATAAACCAAAAGGGTGGAGTAGGCAAGACTACTACCGCAGCTAATTTAGGTACTGCTCTTTGTCAGTTGAAAAAGAGGATCCTTCTAGTAGATATGGATCCCCAGGCGAACTTATCCTATCATCTTTTAGGGGCAAAGGTGCATGATTTAGAGAGTTCTATCTATGATAGTCTAACCGGCAAGGTAGAGTTAAAAGATGTCCTGGTTAAAAGAAAAGATGGTTTAGAAGTGATTCCCTCCGGGATAGATCTTAGTGGTTTTGAGATAGAGTTGGCTAGAAAAACAGGGAGAGAAACTTTACTCAAGGCCTCCTTGAGTGCAGCGCGGGGGTACGAATATGTCATCGTTGACTGTCCCCCGAGTCTAGGACTCTTGACCCTAAATGTTTTGGTTGCCGTGAAAGAGATTTTTATCCCCTTACAAGTGGAGTTCTTCGCCTTGCAGGGTATCCCGAGGCTCTTAGAAAGCATAGGGGTAGTGAAAGATCGGCTTAATAAGTCCTTGAAGGTGGGCGGGGTTGTGCTCTGTATGTATGATATACGCCGTCGGCTTAGTAAAGAGATAGAGGACAAAATCAGGGACTACTTTAAGGGCAAGGTCTTTAAGACGGTGATTAGGGAAAACGTGAGTCTAGCAGAGGCCCCGAGCTATGGACAAAGCATTTTTGAATACGCTCCCCGGTCTCATGGAGCAGAAGATTACTTGAAATTGGCTAGGGAGGTAATTCACCATGGATAAGAAAAAGTCTAGGGTGGGAAGTGACCCGCTGGCATGGATTAAGGACACCACCAGGGCAAGAGGTAAACAAGGTAAACCTAGTAAACAAGAATTGCCAAGTAAACAGACAAGAAGGCAGACCTACCACCTGGATACAGACCTTATAGAGAAGATAAAAAAGTATGCCTACTGGCAGAGGCTAAAGGTTTCTGACGTAGTCAATGAGGTGTTGAGGGAGTTCTTTAAGGGCAAGAGGTTTACTTAGTAAACAATGTTTACCTGGTAAACATTGAGGGAGATCCTGGGGGAGTATCTCAAAAATAA
>JABUBK010000394.1_pt1 | contig 10607 bp, 13 predicted proteins | sample 7332671 | NCBI WGS metagenome assembly JABUBK01 (sample SAMN07256342, study PRJNA390944) | subsurface metagenome | isolation source: Methane hydrate marine sediment | place: Pacific Ocean: Eastern North Pacific, ODP site 1244 | collected 2002
ACATGGGAGGAGTCATATGGTTTTTCGGTTGGGGCTTTTCACTTTTTACGGTTCGGATCTTGATGACCCAAGCAAAAGAGGCTTTTGAGGAAGCTAAAGAACAGGACCTAAGACAAGCACACACTGGAGGTTAGCTAGAACAGCCAGAACGATTAAGGGTGCGTGCCAGAGCACCTTGAAGCCCAGCTTCGAATTTATCACAGACATGGATGGAGTGAAGCTATTCAGAAAACGAAAATAACACAGCCATTGAACACTGATTCAAAAAGGTTATTCTCGCTACAAGTGACGATATCTCCCGTAAACCCGACTGACATTGATATAACATCGTCTTCCTTTTTTGTTTTTGTCACTTATTTTCCAGAGGTCAAAGATGCTTTAAAGAAAAATCCCGATTTCATCGAATCTATCAAAGTTTATAATCTAACTCTACTATCGAGAGTTCTTAATGTTCGGCAATAGAAAGGGCTATTTCTGAGCTTAGAAAAAAGGGAAGGAAAATTTCAAGGTTTAGAGGGGTTATTTCGACTTGTTCAACGTGTGGACATAAAGTTTTAATGTTTGTGTTCTCTAGCAATATGTGGTGGTCTGGTATCGTGCGAAACAATACATGTGATGATGCGGTTGGAGAAATTCGCTGGCAAGTTATAAGGGCTATGTTAGCTGAATTTTCAATATTAAAAGAAAGGGCTAAAAATTATCTGAAAGAAGAACTAGAATCAAATCAATGATGTCTTACAATTTCTAAACTTAAACGGTTGTTTACGTCTTACTTTTTACCATTACCTTTTCAATTTCTGCAAGCCAATCACATTGAAGGCTTTTCTTAATATCCTCTTTAATCTGCTCATTATCTACATCTTCACTTTCTGGAACAAGAGAAATTTCGATTATGGCTTTCTTGCACATTGATTATCCACTATAACAGACTGCTACTGTGCGTATTCTTTATTAGTGTTTTGTGCAATAGTCGAGGTCTTAACGGAATCTAGTGATAGCAATGGTTGAGTTAAGAGTAACCATAGATGAGAAAATGAATAAATTGTTAGACCAGATAGTTAAGTCTGGAATCTATCAGAGCAAGGCTGAACTGATGCGAAGTGCAACAATACACCTTCTAATTGAGATGGGTTTGATTAAAGACCATGTTCAAAATGAGAGTTAAAACCTATGTTTTATGCGTGTTTGACTTTTTATTATTGTTGTTGCTTGTTGGCGTGTTAACTGTTTGACCATTTTGAATGCATGTTGATACTCTTTTAGAGTATGGTAATGCTTCAAACGGTTGTGAGTTTTCTGTTCGCTACAATCGGATTGGCTAGTTGAACAAGTCGAACGCTTATTTCACACGCTTAGAGCGTAGCCCAATAGGCGACCGCTTCCTTCAAGGTGTAGCGGTTTTCACAACATGCATTGACGTTCAAGGTCTCTTTAACCTTGTTCATTGCGGGAGTTTGAACGTTTACATGTCTCACTTTCACGTTTGGCTTGTTGCAACTTTCAATTAGTAGCATGAACCACTTGCACAGCCTTTCGGAACGTGTTCGGTTTAGTTCAATGCTTTTGATTGTGGTTGCTAATCGAATCGGTTTGAAACTCGCTTTAAATAAGCATGCAGGACTGCAAAAAGACCTATTATTACTTCCACCCGTACCACCTCGGACCTTCATAGAATCGCTGGTCCCCAGGTCTCGCCATCTTTCTCTAACTCATATTTTATCCTTTCATTTATAACGCTTCCGTGCGAGCACGTATATATATTTGCAAACAAGTGGAGATGTCCCCAGCAAACTCTCCTTTTTTTGTGCTCGCTAGGAATATTCTATACTACACATGGGTGCCCACGAGTTCTAATCTTTAGGCTCTCTTGAACCTTGTAATCTTCATGTCTTTTACGAAGGCTTCTCCCCAGATATGATTAAGAGGCTTCACCTTAGCTACGTCTACGACCTCGTCGAAAGCTTCATCCTTTACCTCAGCATCCAGTACTTCGCCTATTATCCAGATATTCCTCTCGGAGAGTGATACGTAATTGCTCATGATGCATTCAAGCCAACCGTAGGCTTCTTGGATTCGAGGTGGCTTAATATGAATGGCCTTGACCTCTGTCAATCCGCATTCTTCAATCTCACTAACCTCATAGGGAAAATCTTTCTCCATTACCTCCATCAGGGGGCCGAAGTCCTCCCCGACCATGTTGACCACAAATTCTTTGTTCTCCTTTATGTTTCGCCATGTGTCATGATTCACGTTTGAGGAGAAACCGAAGATCGGCTTAGGTTTGGTAGCCATCGGTGAGTTCCAGCTGAAAGGCGCAGCATTGGAGACTCCACGCGGTGAGATTGTAGATATAACAACCGTCGGTCGAACTAGCAGCTTGTAGAAGTCCTGCAATTCAAGCTTCATCTATACCACCCTTTGTCTTTCACATGTTTCAATGAAGCTTTAGAGTTTTATCCTTAAATGTTATTCCACGCGCATACAATGTACTACGTCTTGGACTGGACTTGAACCCTCCCCACAGTGGAGATGTCCCCCGCAAAACCCCATTTTTTTCTCCAATGTGACATGAAAATAGAAAAATCTTCTATAACAAAAGTAAGGTAACGCTGAAATAATTGTTTCTTTAGATTAAAGCTGGATGATAAAATGATTACCATCAAGAAATCTGCAGTATTGATTATCACAATTGTGCTGGTATGTGCTTCGCTTGCATATGTTTTTGCAAATCAGCTACAGTCATCTTTTCACGGTGTTGGGGTGCTCAAGAGTGCTAATAGTTTTGTTTACATAGGCGATTTAGTTGAGTATCAGATAAGAGTGTATAACCCCTCTGACTACGACCTGTATAACATCAATGTAACAGACCCTATGCTTGGGCTCGACAACACAATTCCATTCATGGCCGCAGAAAACACAACGGGCTTAACCTACACCTTATACAGAGAAGCCCTAGAAACCGACCCTAATCCTTTGGTTAATGAGGTCTTCGTGGAAGCTGTCGATTCAACCGGAGTATACTCATCTAGCTCCACTCAAGCAATTACAATCATTGCAGAGCGTCATATAACCATTACAAAGGTTGGACCAGATTGCGCTTACAAGGGTGAGGCGATAAAATACACGATAACAGTGAATAATACCGGCGAGGACGACCTCTTTGATGTAGTTGTTAAAGATGAAATGCTTGGATTCAGTTGGAAGGGAGACTTGAGCCAAGGAGAAACCAACGTCTTTAACCTAACATACACTGTCCCATGTAGCATTGAAGGCAACTTGACAAATACCGCTGTTGTCTGGGCGCAGCTAAATGAGACAACGTTCTATGCTGAAGCATCCTGGACCACTAAGATTCTTCACCCTTGCAAGCCTCCACACAGCATGGGATATTGGAAGAATCACCCAAGAGAATGGCCTGTAGACGAGATAGAAATCGGAGACGTGAATTACACAAAGAAAGAGGCTTTGGAAAAATTATGGGGCGCAAACGCTAAGGATGCAACCAAGATGCTCGCTGCACAGCTCATCGCAGCAAAATTGAATAGGCTATCTGAAGCTTGTCCGAGTTTCTGCCACTGTGATGAGTCAGTTGATATAGATGAAGTCATCGAAGATGCTAGTGCATTTTTGACGGAATTTCCCATCGGCTCGGACCCTCAGGATGAGAACAGGCAAACTGCCTTGCAGTTAAAAGATATGTTAGATGCATACAACAACTCAGAATGCGATTAGTCTTACACCGATCTAAGTGCTCATAGCCAAAAAAAGGAAAAAATAGCATACATAATCGGCAAAGAAAAAATTGTGAAGCTAGAATAAGGATTTTCGTTATCCTTTTCTTAGCTCAAAGTAGTCAGCGAAGAATAGTAGTCCTTGTATTATGAAGTATTGGCCCACAATCCATTGCAGCAGGTCTGGAAAGACTATGACAAGTATGCCGAAAATGTGCCTTATGGACCAGTAAGCCTTAAAGTGGAGATATCTCCCGCATGCATGCATGTCTCCCGCAAACTCCCATTTTTTGCGGTTTGCTTCCAACCTTCGAGTAGCTAGATTACGCTGAAATATCATTAAGCTTGATGATTACTTTGTCGTTTGATAGTGTTGCAACGAATTCCCATCCTTGTTTCAAGTAACTATCAACATCATTCACAGGTACTGCTTTTTGTGTACAATCGTTTGTCTTCTCTCCTAGAAGCCTCTTTCTTATTATAGTTTGAAGTTCCTCGTCGTTCATTGAGGATAAGTCCGTTTTTTCTACTTCGTCTTGGCTGAAGCCTGCCACTAGAAGGAGTTGCTTTCTGAAAGCTTGTCTAAGTCTTTCTTCGCTTGTTTCTTCCAACTTAGTTGTTTGCAAATATTCTTGGCTTCTTCCGTAGGCTTCCCGCATGTCCTCTATTACACTTTCCGGAAGCTTGGCCTTGTTAGTTGTATAGCGATTTTCAATGTCGCCTTTATGGCCCATCCAGAACTGTCTGTAGTCGCGCAGTACCAAGCCTTTCGATTCTGCCAACATCAACTGCGTGTCGAAATATGACCTAAGCACGTATGGTCTCCATGGTAAACCTGCCCCCCTTATCGCCCTTCTAATTGTGTCGCCTATGTTTACCGCTCTGATGAAAGGCTTCATTCTAAGCTTAGGAGTGACTATCGGCGAGTCCGAAGTCATCTCTTCCCCTTCTCTTATTCTGTCTTCCAAGTAATTCTTCAAGTATTCACAGCCTTCCTCACTTAGGAATGTAAAATATTGGTGTCTAACCTTGCTCAGCTCCTTGCGCACAATTACGATAGTCGGAATTTGCTCGAAGTCTACGGAATCGCCTTCAACTCTCATTTCGGGAAGATCTTTAATTCTCAGACCGTCTTTGCCTTCGTAGTTCCCCAGGCTCATTATTCTTAACCCACTGTGAGCGACTAGGACGCATGCAACGCGGGCCTTTTTGTCTCCTGAGAGGAATATTTTTCTAAGCTCGTCTCTTGTTGGAACCCTCTCGTCTCTGAGGGAAGGTGTGTCTCTGGCACCTTTAATCTTGATTTTCCTTCTGATTTCTATTCCGTTGTGCGACAGCCAAGACTTGACAGCCTTGAGGGTGGATTCGATATAACTGCCTGCATAGTCGTCCTTTTCCATTGCTGAGACGTAGTCTAACATAAGATTGTACAGGTCGCGTTTACTCAAAGATGTGAAAGCTTTAGGAGTCTTACTGAAGCGCTGGCAGAAGGAGCCAAGCCTCCTCAAGTAAACGTCAGCGGTAACCGGAGAGCCCCTCGCCACATTGTCATACCAACGCTTGACATCAACATCTTTAAACAAGAAAACGTACTTACCCTTCCTGATTTTGGTCACCGCAATGGATGATACCGAACAGTATCATATAAATTTTGCTGGACTTGAACCCGAAAGGGAGTGGACCGGGGGGGATTTGAACCCCCGACCTCCTGGATGCAAACCAGGCGTTCATACCAAGCTGAACTACCGGCCCGCTTAACCTAAATTCAAACTTGTTGAAACACTATCTGCTTTTAATCTTTACGCTAAAACTATTTACCTTACCTCCTCAACTTCATGAGCGAAGAGACATGCCCACCCTTCCATCTAGAAGATTTGTTATCCAGAAACATTATGCAACGCATCTGCACTACGACTTCAGGCTGGAAATGGACGGCGTTCTAAAAAGCTGGGCTGTGCCGAAAGAGCCGCCGATGGCGCCAGGCGTCAAAAGGTTGGCAGTCGAAGTCGAAGACCACCCGCTCGGCTACATAGACTTTGAAGGGATAATACCTGAAGGGATGTACGGCGCTGGGAAAGTTGAAATCTGGGACAAAGGCACATACACGCTCAGATATAGAAGCGAAAACAAGATGGAGTTCAAGTTGAACGGTGAAAGACTAAGCGGGGAATATGTCTTAATAAGGTTTAGAAGGGTCAAAAACTGGCTTTTGTTCAAGAAGAAAACGGTTAAGACCAACGTTTAAATGGCTACAAGACGTTCGCCGATTGGTTCTAAAAATAGCAACAACAGCCAGAGCCGCTTAAATTTTAAAACAGAGTTCACCGTTAACAACTGCTAAGGAGGTGCTACAGTGCTGGAATTTAAAACGGTTAAAATTGAGGTGCCAGAGGACTGCAACATGATCTTGGGCATGAGTCATTTTATAAAAACGGTTGAAGACTTGTACGAGGCTTTGGTTAACGCTGTTCCGAACATAAAGTTTGGGATAGGATTCTGCGAAAGCTCAGGTCCATGCTTGGTGAGGCGTGAAGGAAACGACGAGGAGTTAAGGCGGTTGGCGGCGGAGAAAGCTTTGGAAATCGCATGCGGACACAGCTTCATAATCTTCCTGAAGAACGCTTATCCAATAAACGTTCTGGACAAAATCAAGTACGTTCCAGAGGTGTGCACGGTTTACGCCGCTACCGCAAACTCGTTAGAAGTTATCGTCGTGGAAACGGAGCAGGGCAGAGGGATAGTAGGCGTAGTTGACGGATTGAAGAGCAAAGGAATAGAAACCGAAGAGGACGCTGAGGAAAGGAAGGATTTTCTGCGCAAGATAGGCTACAAGCTTGGATGATAAGTTAGTTAAGTCAAAGAAAAAAGAAGCAGGGTAGGATCAGCCGTTGGATCGGTTCTGCCGTGTTTAAGGAGGGTTGGTCCTTTCGGTTTTCAGTTTTATCTGTTCGCCATCAATTCTTGCTGTAACTCGGTAGGCATTCTTTCTTTCATTCTTTCAGCGGCGTAATCGACCAGCTGTCTAAACTGTCTCTCTGTTAAAACTTGGCGTGCTCTTGACAGAATCTCGAGGCACACTTCTTTAAAAACTAAGTCTACGGAGCCCATTTTTGCGTCGTCGATTAACTCCTTGCAAGCTTGAAGGATTCGTTCACTCAAAGGCTTTCCACCCTGCAATCAATAGCTGAAGCTTTAAGGCATTAAAGCTTACGAATTCTGAAGCTGAATCTAAAATTCATTTTCCTTACAGACAGAGGTACATGGAATTTCTTACCTTCACATAACAAATGGAAACTGCTTACAACAAGAATGCTAGGCGAATCTTAGCGAGAGCGTTGTGAAGATTATAGAGATTATTTCTCCCAAACATCGAGAGGAGACTTATGATCTGGGGGTATCAGTGACCTGTATTTCTTGTTACCCATTCTTTGTCCATGTTCATCTCTCGCCTTGTTTAAGGCATTTTCATTTGTCAAAAGGTCAATGGCTGTAGCAGCCAGCACCTTCGCTGCAAATATTAATGACGCGTGTCCAATTCCAACTCCGTTTTGTGCCACGGCTTGCCATGAATGTGCAGGTGTGCCTAAGACCCAAGTGGCGGTGCTAAATTCTACGGTGGGTGTTTGCCAACTCACGTCGGCTACATCGGTGCTACCGTGGCTAACTTCGCCTTCACCCCAAGGGTCAGGGATTTCATCATCTATCAATTTGTCTACAAGTCTCTCCCATTCGGGACGCTTGGATTTCCTTAATTGGGCAATCTTCATTTCAGGAGTAATTGTCTTGGCGATTTCCTCAGCAAACTTCAAATCTTCATTGTTATACTTGGGAACCCCGATTTCACGCATGTTCTTAACGATCAGCTCCGAGATGGGTCGGTTAGGAATTACATTGTACATTCCTTCAAGGAACTCTGTCTTCACCTCAGTTCTTGTCATTATTGCTGCTCCCTTTGCGATGTCAAGAATCCAATTGTATATGAATCCCATCTGCTCTCTTTCTGGCGCTCTTACGTAGTACCAGCTTCTGGCGTACGGCGGTACAATGTTTGGCTGGTCCCCGCCCTTTTCAATTACGTAATGTATTCTTGCATCTTGCATCACATGTTCCCTCAGATAGTTTACACCTGTATTCATTAGTTCCACTGCATCCAGTGCGCTTCTACCCTGTTCAGGGGAAGCACCGGCATGGGAGGCCTTTCCATAGAAATGAAACTTAACAGAGTTAACAGCCAAGCAGCTCATCAAGGAAACGTCATTCATGGTGCCTGGATGATGGCTGATTACAGCAGTTACATCGCTAAAATATCTCTCTCTAACCATGAACACTTTGCCTGAGAAGTTCTCCTCAGCTGGACATCCAAAAAATTTGATCGTGCCTTTCCTGCTGTGTTTTTCCATGGCTTTTTTTACCGCTATCGCCGCTGCCATGCCGCTTGTTCCGTGAATGTTGTGTCCACATCCGTGTCCCGGCTTTCCTGGTTCTAATGGTTCTTTCCATGGAACTTTTTTCTGCGACAGCCCCGGCAGTGCATCATATTCGCCCATTATCCCTATAACTGGTTTTCCTTCACCCCAACCGGCTACGAAGGCGGTGGGCATACCTGCAATTCCACGTTCAACCCTGAATCCATGCTTCTCCAACTCGTCGGCTAGAAGCGCTGAAGATTTAAGCTCAATTAAGCCCAGCTCAGCAAACTCCCACACTCTATCGCTTATTCCAATAATTAGTTCCTTGTTGTTCTCGATCCAATCAAAAGCACAGTCCTTATCCGCAGACATGAACAACACCTAGAATACTGATAAAAAGCCTATCAGGTTTTTATGATTTTCTGAACTCTTCTTACGATACGAGCGCGCGCAAACAAAGGAAAGTGTGTGTAACAGCTGCTGGAACCTCATTAGACGCTCCGGTTGACCTGAGATTCGGTAGAGCATCCCACTTTATGACCGTGGACTCTGAAACCACGGCATTTGAGGCAGTTCCCAACACGGCGGCGTGCCGTAATCAAAGTTTTTTAACCTCCTCCTCGGTATGGACATTACATTTAAACGATCAAGCGTAACAATATCTTTTGTCAAACACGCGAGGTGATTAGTGTGAGCGGAAGAAGCTTCGGAAGAGGCAGAGGAGGACGGCGTCAGGGGGTTGGTGGACCATCTCACTGCGTTTGTCCAAAATGCGGATACAAGGCACCCCATGTAAGAGGAACTCCGTGCCTTTCTACTAAATGTCCTAAGTGTGGAACGGCAATGATGCCATCATCTTGATTCCCCTGATTCCACGATGTACTACCTACTTCAGATAAATCGTGAGTACGTAGATGTCTCTCACACGATCCTTTTTTTGTTGTTTATAGTTCCCTTTATGCTTCCAAAAAAATTTATGAATGGAAAATGTACGCGTCAATGATTTGTTTTGACTCTATTTTAACCGTGTTAACCGTAGTTTACGATTATTCTGGTCGCGTGTTTCTGGCACTCCTCAAACTGAGCACAAAATTGGGTATAACTTCTCTGTTTCCGGGTTCATTTTTTCTCTCTGGTAAGTCAGAAATTCACGTCAATAATCACAGGTTTTTCAAGCAGATATTATACTCCCATAGGCAGCGCGGAGAGAGTCACAATGTCTCTTGGCTATTGTATGGTTATGGGCTGGAAACATCAAAATCCAATCATGCAGCAAAGTTTGTGTGGTCATGGCTACATAGAGTTCACACAAGTGAGGATAACAGGTAGAAACTAATGATTACGATAAGTTTCTGCGCACGCTAAACTATTTGTAAGGACCTTCCTTCTGTCAGTGCTTGTGCTGTTTTTCTCCTTGCACTTTGCAGGAGCCTCCACACGGTTCCTCTTGAGACACCCATTCTTTGTCCTGCTTCTTCTTGTGATAATCCTTCTAGGTCTACGAGTCTTAGAGCTTCCAGTTCCGCTCTATCTATGAAAATTGGTCCGAGACTTCCAGGTGGATTAGGAGTCAAACCCGTTATTGGCGGAGTCATTCCCAGCCTAACTGGTTTTGGAAATCTTCCTCTTCTACCGCGTCTTTGTCTACGTCCTTGCCGCCACATCGACTTTCCCTTATATTGTATGTATATCTCAGCGCAACTTTTATATATTTCTGAGCATACTCTCATAATTGTAAAACGTGCATAAACACAAAAATAGAGGTGAAGTAAAAAATGCCAAGAGGAGATAGAACAGGACCTTGGGGTCTAGGACCCATGACTGGAAGAGCAGCAGGCTACTGTGCAGGTTATTCTGTTCCCGGATTCATGAATCCAATACCTGGATTTGGCAGAGGATGGGGCAGAGGCTATGGTAGAGGCTTCGGTAGAGGATGGGGCAGACGGCGGGGTTACCCGGCGCAATATCCATATGTACCACAGCAATACGCTTATCCACCTTCTGGGCAAGTTCCACCCCAGCAATATACTTATCCTCCATATGCCTATCCGCCAATGTACCCGGCAACAGCACCGCCGCAATCTCCAGAACAGGAACTGGTAGCAATAGAAGAATATAAAAAAGGGTTAGAAGCAGAAAAAGCTGGTACTACGTAAGAGCGCCAGAAAAAGCAGACCTCGGACGAGAAATGAACGAAATCGAAGCAAGAATCAAAGAGTTAAAGACGCGGATTGAGCAGGGAAAAGGGCAACCACAAGCACCGTGAATCCATTGAGTTTAGCAATGAAACTTTTTCAATGCGGCAACTGCGGACAAATAATAGAGGTTCCCCAAGGAGTCCCAAAACCGCCCAATTGCCCAGGATGCGGCGCACCAGCCACAATGATTCACCGACTGAATAAAGGTCCGCCTGGAGGAAGAAGAGGAAGAGGCGGAGGACCTCCATGGCAACGCTCTCCACGGTAAC
>JABUBK010000395.1_pt1 | contig 10584 bp, 17 predicted proteins | sample 7332671 | NCBI WGS metagenome assembly JABUBK01 (sample SAMN07256342, study PRJNA390944) | subsurface metagenome | isolation source: Methane hydrate marine sediment | place: Pacific Ocean: Eastern North Pacific, ODP site 1244 | collected 2002
AGATAATAAGTTGCAATTTCAATTATATATAAACGATAATGAATCGGAATATATTGAGGCTACTTTTGATATCGATGATGTTCAATCAAAAAATAAAACGATTGGTTTTATATCTTTTATAACTGGTGGTTCTTGGGGTGTTTTTGATGTTGATTATGATGATGCAACCCATACTTATCTTGATTTTCCATGGATTCAATCTAATATTAATATATTATTACCACAGGCAAAAATGATTGAAGAATTTGGTATTATTATATCAGATAATAATGAGGATGATAATGATTATTCTTATGGTTTTGTAGTTGGCATCAGTTTAAAAGATTATCTTGATTACAGCGTTGATGTTACTATTTCAAATCTAATTAGTATGATGGTTCCGATTATTATAATGATTGTTCCTCCTTTAACTTTATCTGGAAAATTTGGAAAAAAAGTTATTTTTCCATTCTTTATTTTTATGGCTATTTTCTGTTTTATAACGAGCCTTATTCCTGCGTGGTTATTTTTTATAATTGTTATTGGATGTGCGGGATTTATATTTACTTATCAAAAAAAGAAAAAGGGGTCTTAAATGTTTTTTCAAGAATTTGATTTAACTGGAATTGATTGGATGCTCGGGGTTGCTATCATGTTTGGCTTGGCTTATATTTTGTATAGCCTAACTTCAGATAATATCAAGGTCTTTTTTATTTGGTTAGCTATTATTAATGGTTTTGTGGTCATGGGGGGTTTATTGCCTTTATGGACTCTAGTACTAAACATGCTTATTTTGTGTTTAGTTATATATTTGGAAATTAAAGAAAGAGGTGTTAAGAGTGGGTAAAACTATAGTTGGAATCACTTTGTTTATGATGTTTATGTTAACTGTTTTTTCATGGATATTAGGAAGCTCTCTAACTGGTGCAGCTTTAGATGAGGGCGTGCAAGGTTATCATATTATTAATGGTACAAAATACTTGTTTGAAACTCAAGAAGTTGATATTTTATTTTTTATTGACCCTGTACTTGGGGCTATCTCCATATTTGTTATAATAGCTATTATAGTCGGTGTTTTGGGTATTAACATTTTAGGTTCTGGTCTATCTTCTGAAAGCGTGAGAATTATATCTGCTGTAGTAATCTATGGTGGTCTATGGACTATTATGAGCATTTTGGCAATTCCCCTAATAATATCTATTGAATATTTTGGGGGTATTATTTATGTTGTTTTAACAGTTGGTTATGTTTATGGTGTTGTTGATTCAATCTATCGAGGTGGTGGCTAAAAATGACTGAAACTCCTGATTTATATATTTTAGAGCCTATTCTGGCTATATTTACTTTAGTAATATTGATGGTCCTTATGATTTTTTTTTATAATAAAAAGAGATTGTATCCTGTTATTTTAGTAATTTATTTATTCTCTTTGGTTATTGGCATGGCTGCCATGGAAGTTGGTTATATGCCGTTCTCTCCTTATCTACAAATATTCTTTTTGTTAATCCAGACTGTTATTTTTGTGTTAACATCGGTTGACCTTTATACAAAAACAAAAAAATGATTATTATGAAAAAGTCTAAAACTAAACACTTTGCCGTGTTCTTTTTGAAGTTGGCTGGTGTTCCTGACAAAATGGGACAAAAGTCCTTTAAACCTGGAAAGAAAAAAACCATTAGTTTTAAAGGTAAATCTTTTACTTTGACTCATGATAAACCAACCGTTCGTTATGGTCTAAAATTATTTTACTTTTTTGACTATGATGGTACTGGTCAAATGTTATTAAATGAGGCTTCAGAAAAAGGTTTGATGACAACTGAAATGATGGATGCTGTTGTTAATGAGCAAATCATTCTTCAGTTGGTTAAAGCAAATGAAGTTAAAAAAAGTATTATGGATATACTTATTGGTCTTGTAATGGGTCTTGGGGTTGGTCTATTTATAGGGTCCTTAATCCCTGGGATGATTGCCTAATGGATACTGCTGATAAAATGGAAGGTTTTAATCAATATGAAGATCCTTCCAAGTTAATGGAAATGCTTAAATTACTGTTAACTAAAAAAGATGTTGCGTTAAAAACAGAAATTCGTAATCCTCCTGCTTTAGCTACATTAAAAACTTTACAAAAACAATATGCGTTAATGGGTTGGTCTAAATCTGCTAATACTCTTAAAACTTATATTAAATATGTCAATATATACTTTGTTTCGCATGGGCGTCAAAGTCGAGCTGAGTATGTGGATGCGTTTAAGTGGGCTTCCACTCAATTGATACAAGAGAAATTATCCTTTAAAGATGGTATAACTTCAGATTTAAAAGATTAAGAGTTGTCTAAAATGCCGTTAACTTTAGTGTTAGGTCCTCGGGGTTCTGGAAAAACTTATTTTATTGTAGAATTATCTAAGAGTGTTCTTAATAGGTTAATTTATTCTAACTTTCGTATTGACCATATTAATTATCGACATTTAAGGCTGGTTGATTTATTGGACCTTCCCGAACATATTTGGTTGATAATGGATGAGTTTTATTCTATTGCTGATGCTCGTAGTTCTATGAGTTATGTTAATGTATTGTGTACTTATATTGCTTTTCAACTGCGAAAGACTGATACTCAAATCTTTATTACTGCTCAACAGTTAAGGTCTATTGATGTTAGGTATAGAAATGAGTGGGATTATGTCGTAATCTGCGAAAGAGTACCAAACGATAATGAAGATTGGCGTTTCTGGGATTTTGGATTCCAAATCTTTGATAAAAGGACTGGTACTTCAAATAAACAGATTATTTATTATAAATATGCTAAAAAGAATTTTCATTTATTTGATACAAATGAAATAATACAACCAAGGAATAAATCAAGAATATCGTATGAATTCTTTAAATCTGAGCCAAAATTATTATATCGACAGGGTTTAATTTATATTAATAAAATAATGTCTAATTCGAAATTAAAGACTAAAGAAAGCGTTAAATTAGCTCTTGTTAAGAATGGAATTGATATGGTCTGGGCTAATATTTGTTATTTAATATTAAAGAATTGAGGGGTTAAATTGGCTAATTGTGGACCGATGGTGTTTAATTCGCTTTTCTATTGGTATTTAGGCATTTTATTTTTTATTGGTATTTTATTGTTTTTAATAATTAGAGCTTTAGAAAAGAGATTTTAGTTATGAAAATTAAAAAATTGAGGGGTTAAATTGAATCTAAAAGAGGCTTATCAAGAATTAATAGAAAATTTTCATAAGGTCCTGAATGGTCGAATAGTTATCGATAATGAGTATTTAAAATTTAAACAAATTAAAAAAATTAAAATAGGTGGAAAAAATGAGAAAAAAGAAAATGATTAGATTTTTGGAATATCTGGTACATGAATTAAAATTAGTTTCTATGTATAAAGATGAGCTTAAAAATAAACGATTTAAAAAATTAGGGGCTGAGATTAATCTCAAAATTGATGAGCTTAAATCTCCCAATAAATTATATCAGCGAATTACTTCCTATGGTCTTAGGGTAATAGAGAAAAAGGGTTCTGTTAGTCAAGTAATCAAATATCGTGATCAAATCGAACAAGAAAAAGAAAGAAAAAAAAAAAGTACAGAGTTTAAATAATTAGTTAACATTAATAATATTAACAATTAACAAATTTAATTAAAAATGTGAAAAATTATGGCAAAAAAAAAAGCTGGCAAAAAAGATTCGGTAAAAGCGGTTGAGAACCCTGAATTAATAACTCTGGATGAGATTGAAGAATTAGATGATTCAAAAAATCTTGAAGATTATGACATATCTCCTGAGGATATAAAAATTGCTCAAGACATAGAAGCAAGTCTTAAAATGGATTCTGATGAGTATCTAAAGGAATTTCTTCCGAGTTTGGCCGATGAGGTTGTTCCTGAGTGGGCTAAATTTAAAGAAGGTTCAATTCAGGCTTCTATTGATGCTGGGGAAATTCTTCCTGAGCTTAAACCAAGAATTAATGCTGTCTATCGGGCTGTATTGTTAAGTTTACCTGAATTAGTTAAGTCTAAGAAGGGGGACTTTTATACTGTTAAAATAGACCATGATGGTATGATTAAAAGCCTTAAGGCTAATCGTTCCTTTAATTTTTGTCTAACTCGTTATGTTACTGAAAAGAATATACCATTCAGTAGCTTAATTGGCAAGATTCTGGCGTTTCAGAAAGACGAAAGCGGTTTTATGAAAGTTCAAATCAAATAAGAGGCTCCAAGGGGCGTAATTAAAATGTCCAAATTACAAAAAGCGGTTGCTCCTGGTCTCACTTTTTTTTTATTTTATTTTATTAAAATTGTTAATTTCTTCAGGGCCAAAAAAGATTTCTTTGACAAAAATTCAAAAGAGATACAGGTTGGATTTAATTGAAAATTAGTAGATTGATAAAACTAAATATATTATTAACTGAATATAAAGAAGATTTTCTAACTTCAGATTGGGATAAAAAGTTTACTTCGGTTTTAATTGAATCAATTCGGATTAAAATTCTTAGATATTGTTGGAAATATAATAAATAAAAACTATAATTTAAGGCTAAATTTTTACCCTTTTTTTGTTATTTGATTAAATGTCTAAAAATATTATAATAAATCAATTAACCTGTGAACAAATTTTTTCCAAGGGAAAAAATTGTAATCAATTAATATTTCTGAAATCTAATAATTTAAAAATTGAAAATTTTAATTTTAAATTAAAATTATTAATAATTCTAATTGAAATAATAGTGTTAACAATTTGTTAACTGTGTTAACTTTCTCTATAATAGTGTAAGTTTTATTTAGCTTCCCTAACCTATTAGGATATTCATAGGGCTGATTTTTAATGTTTTTAGTATGGCCTTTGTGATTGTATTGTTAACGATTTAAAATTGCTAAAATCGTCTAAAAATGATGGTTTTGTTAACATTTTGAATTTATTAGAATGTGAAAAAAAGGGGTTTTAGTCCTGCCAAAAATCGTTTGAGTGTAAAAAGTATTGCTGTTTTTTTACTAAAAATAGTTAACAATTTGTTAATAATTTGTTAACAAGTTTATTTAACAAAAATGTGGATCCAATTTTGTTAACAATAAAATGTTAACTTTAAATAGTTAACAATAATAATATTATTATGACTCTTGAAAAATTGATGACACCTGAAAAGTATGAAAAATTAAAATGGCTTCTTGCTGATTTCTTCTGCGATAATATGGATGATTTCAATAAAAGTGACACTATTGCTTTTAATAGAATTAGCAAAAAAGTAAGAGGTATGATTAATTAAAATGAATTATATTTTAAATCGTTGGGAAAAAAAGTTATTGCTGGTAAATTGTGAGATTTCTTTACATTCTAGTATTTGTAGTAATGGTAAAACTAATCCTAATCGCGAAATCATTTATGATACAATCGATTTCCTTTTAGACAGTTTAGGTATGAGTATTTATGAGGCTGCGGTCTTGGATGACCATATCCATTTCCTTAAAGCCATGCTTGGTTTAAATAATCCTTCGGAAATTTCTGAAAGTGCATATCAGCAATATCATTTATATATGAGGTGGGGCTAAATTGACAGATATTTGTGAATTCTGTTTTGGTCCTATTAGATGTAGCCGGAAAGTGAAACGCTATCGAATTTATATCAATATTCAACAAAATCCAATTAAACATTTTTTTTGTAGTAGAATTTGTAAATTAAAATTTATTTCTAATATTATTAATTGTGCAAATTATGGAATTCATAAAATGACAGTTGGTGACTTTATGTGATTTGTAAAAGATGTAAAAAACTTGAGGCTGTAGAGGGAAAAAAGAATTGTGTTGCCTGTGCTAAATATATGAGTGAATATATGAAGCAAATGAGGGCTAAAAAGAAAGTGCTTGATTCTGTGAAAGTTCCTAAGCTAAAAATCCATGAAGGATTAAAAGCACCTGTGAAAAAAGTTACAATTTTCAGAGAAAAAAGAGAAATTCCAAAAATTGAACAAATTTTAATGCCTGAGTTTTTTCCAAGAAAAATGAGTCCTGAAGACTTTCGATATTTTTATTTTTTAGTTGCAGGGAAAACTTTCAGGGGGAATGTTAAAAATTGTATTCTTGAAATTATTCAAATTCTCCAATTGGAAATTTTAAATTTAAAATTAAATTAATATTTTTTATCTTTTTTTTATTAAATAAGCGATAATACTATTCTCTTTTTGACAAAATGTATTTCGTCAAAAAAATCTATGGTTTGATCCCCCCCTTTAGCTTAGCTTAGCTTAAAAAAGGCTTTTTCACAAAATAAGATTCCCTCCAAAATTCTAGCTAAAATTTTGGCAGCCAAAAAAAATATCAAGTTTTTAAAGTTTGAAAATAATCTATATTTCGTATCTTTTTTTATATAAAAATTAAAATTTTTGAATTGATTAAATTTAATGACTTCTGAGGCGTCGACTTTATTGTTTCTTGGTAATACGAAACCATTTTCTCAAAGAAAAAATTTAATATCAGATTTTTATTTAGATAAATTCAATCTGTTAGATTATGGACAAGAAAAAGGTGATTATTTTCCTCTTTTTGACCCTGACTCTCGCGTAGAAAAATATATTAATGCTGAAATGCCTGAATTACCTGAGGGATTTATTCTTGCTGGGCATGGTGATGTTTCCCGTGATTCCTGTGGTGAAATTAGAGGTGTTAGAGCGACAAAACAGAATCCTAAATCTACTATAGAATTAATGTATAATTCTTGTAATAAATCATCTTGTCCAGTTTGTATCAGAAAAGCTTCAGGTGTTAAAGCCAAAAACATCTTAAGAAAAATAAAAGCTTATCAGAGGTTCTTGTTCTCTGAAGGTGTTAATCTGGTTCATTTTGTTCCTAAGCATTATACTCTCAACCCTAATTATGTTGATAAACATGGTGTCTTCCATGAAAATTTTATTCCCGATTTTAGTTCTATAAAAAATTATCATAAATCTGTTAAAGAATTTATTAAATTATATATTACTCCTTATCTGGATGCTTCAGTAGTCTTCTATCATCATCATAGGTTTAAGGATGCCTTAAAAACTGAATTAAAAGAAATGGGGCATTTTCATGTTATTGGTTTTGGTTATATGCCAAAATATGAAATCTTCCAAAAAAAGTTTGGATTTATTTATACAAATGAAGGTTATTTGAATACCAGAGCTGATATATATCGGGTTGCTCGTTATGAATTAACTCATGTTATCTTTCCGCAAAAACACATTAAAAGACATAGTATTATGACTGAAAGTGAGTTTGCATATCGAAAAAAAGAAAAAGATTTTGTAGATTGGCTTTTACATATAGAATTTAATGAACTTACTCGTGAGCAAGTAAAGGAATCTATACACTCTTATCATAGCTATTTTTATACTGGGAATTTATCTCCATATAAAACTCGATATAAAAAATGTAAAAAAACAAATCGTTGTCCTAATGGACAAAAAAGAGTTATACTTAAAAGAATGATGCGAGATATGGATACTAATAATGTATTTCGTGAAATCATTGCTGGTATTACATTTGGCTTTCTTACTAAAGATGGGCGTTATAAATATTATACTAGGGATGAGGCTATTGAAAGAAAACTTAAAGTTAATAAAGATATTATTATAAAATTAGATTCAAAATATATTGTATGGGGTAAATTTTTTAAAACTAAATCTTATTTTGATATTATTTTTTCTATTAAAAATTTTAAATTGAAAAATAAATAAAAAAAAAATAAGGCCAAGTTAAAATAAAAAAAAATTATATATTTCTAATTTTTTCAAAAATATCATCTAATATTTCTTTAGTAGTCTTTAGGTTGCTAATTAAATTATATGGACTAATCATGTGATATAATCCTAATTCTTTTTCATATCTATCATTCATTACATAATGACACTCTCTACATAGCCAACCTAAAGGATACCAATATTGTTTTCCTTTACTATATGGTTCTTGAGTATAAATTCTTCTCATTCTTTTTCCGCATAACGGACACATTCGAGTTTTCATAATTTTATAAACCTTTTTTTCTAAATTGCTCTTTTGTGGATAACCCCCTTTAAAGGCGGGGGTTTACCCTATTTTCCAATGCTATTTATATATTAATTTTTAAATTTATAAATTTATCCTATAGGATAGATTAATGATTTATTTAATATTGAAAATTGTTCAAGAAAAAGAAAAAAAAATAAAAAAAATCAATGTTTTTAAATATAAAGTAAATAATTAGTTATATAATTTAAATTAAAAAATTTATTTAAAAAAATTATTAAAAATAAAAAAGAGTTGGTATAAAAAAATGGCTGGAGCAAATACTCGGGATGTAGTTGGTATTGTTATTTCCTTAATTGTTATAGCCGTAATTATGCCTTTAGGGCTCGGATTAATCTCCGCTGCGGGAACTCAGTCTGTTACCATTAATGGGACTGGTGTCGCTCTTGACACGGTGGTTGACCCTGCTGTAATTACTTTATTAACGATTTTATTGCCTATTTTGGCGGTAATTGCTGTTATAATGTATTTCCTTCCTAAAGGTAACAATTAAATAAATTCCTTTTTTATTTATTTGTGGTAATTATGGGCTCTATAACTGATTTAATGAGGGAACGACAATTAGCAAAAAATTTCGTTTTAGATTTAATTAGGATATTTTTTTTTAGTCAATTATTATTAATTATTATTTTAATGTTTACAAATTATTTACCAAGGGCAATTATAGAATTAGGTGGCTAATCGTGAAAAAGTATAAATTGAGCTTGGTTTTTACTTTATTTTTGTTAACTATTTTTTTAGTTAGCAATTCAGGTGTTGTTAATGCAATCGATTATTCTTTTATTTTTGAACAAAATATTTTATATGATGAGGCTGTGCCTTATGATGATATTTCACAGTCTTTCAATATTAGGGATAAAACTCGTTATAATGGGGACTTTAATGCGACATTTTCTTTTGCCGATGATATAGTAGGCACATCGCCAATTGAATGGAATTATTTTAATGGTGATGGCGTTACTACTACAATTATATCATCGTTAGGAGATCATGAAAAAGTATTTCAATTCTATACTCCTGGTACTGGGGTGCGTTGGAATTTGAATACTCTTTTTTCACCTCGAGTTACGGGGGAAATTGAATTCTGGTTTAGAACTACTGATGAGACTCGAGATAATGCTATTAGGTTAATTAATGGTGGGAATGCAATTATTGTTAACTTGAATGCTTTTGCAGAAGTGGATAATGATATTTGGTATTATTATGAAATTTCATGGGATACGGATACGGATTTATATAGCCATTGGCTAAATGGTGTTTTAATTGATGATGATGTTGCTTTTGATGCTGTTTCTGATGGTATTGATCAACTAACTTTTATTAGTAATGAACTTAATACTGAATTTTATAGTTATATTGATGGTCTAGACTTTTCCTGGACTCCTGGGTATGAGGATGGTCGAAGTAGATTCTCCCTAACTGGGGCTGATGATTCTGTTAAAGAAATAGATAGATATGAATTTGCCTTAACCACTATAAATAATAAACATGCTGTTGGGGCTGGTAATCTTAATGGTTGGCTTGATTACGAGACTGGAGGTGGGGATGCTTATGCCAATGTTGATTCTGGGGACTCTAATGATATGTTGTATCAAATCGCAGCGGGTCCTGATGTGGGGGATGTTGGAATATATAAAGATGATTTTGTTATAAATACTACTCAATTGGATGTTGCTTTTAAAATTGAATTTGTTGATTGGAATGTAAATGCTGAGTTTATTAATTTTACTATCTATTCTTCTGATCGTAATCCTATTGTTGATATTAGCTTTGTTAAAGGTGCTGGGTCCACTATTCATATGAATGTGCTAGCGAACGGTGTCCTCACCTATGTTGATGAGGTTTATATGAGTGATGTTATATCCTTTAATGTTTATATTGATTACTTTTTTGATATTACTATTATAGAATGGAGCTTTGATGCTTTTTCTACTTATGAACATGTAGAATTAGATATCTTATCTGGAAAAGAAGGTTTATATAAAATATTTACTCATGCTGTGTCTGATACTGGTAATTATATTAAATATTATGTTGACTATATTGGTATATATGTTGAGTCTGTTCCAATTACCGGTATGGCTTATGGATGGTTTGAAGTTCCTGTTAGCGATTCAGATTGGGATAACGAAATAAATAATCTGTTTTATATGAATGCTGATGGTATTTGTACAATTAGCAAATATGTTTCAAATGATTCGCGGGTTGCTTATGAGGTTGAGGACTATATTGAGGACATTACTGCTCATGTTAATCATGCTCCTGGTGTTCAATTATACAATCTGTATGATGAGCCTAATGTTAGTTATGTAGAATTTCCTTCTTTAATAGTCACTCTGCAATTAGATTTAGAGTTAACAGATATTTTAATAGATGGTGTATTGTTAACAGAAGGGTTTAATGAATATCCTTTGCTGTTTAAGTATGGTTCTGTTGATATCGACAAAAGCTATTTTCGCGTTGATTCAGATAATAAGTTGCAATTTCAATTATATATAAACGATAATGAATCGGAATATATTGAGGCTACTTTTGATATCGATGATGTTCAATCAAAAAATA
>JABUBK010000396.1_pt1 | contig 10565 bp, 9 predicted proteins | sample 7332671 | NCBI WGS metagenome assembly JABUBK01 (sample SAMN07256342, study PRJNA390944) | subsurface metagenome | isolation source: Methane hydrate marine sediment | place: Pacific Ocean: Eastern North Pacific, ODP site 1244 | collected 2002
AGGTACAGTTGTGCAACATTTTCCGGATTCGGAAGTGGCGTCAGAATTCATGAACTTAGCAGACATGGTAATGGAGCCAAGAGGGGTTTATCCCAAGCCAATGGATCCTAAGGAAAGTATAGGAGTAATACTTGGTCTTTTGAGGAAGTTTCAAGTATTTGCATAGGAATATGAATAACAAAAAGAAGGAGGAATTATGGCAGAAAAGATAGAGATAACCCATGAGATTCCGAGGAAAATAGCTATTTACGGTAAGGCTGGGATTGGAAAATCTGTCATATCTGCTCATCTGAGTGTAGCATTATCAAAATTGGGCGAAAAGGTAATACAGGTAGGGTGTGACCCAAAGAGGGACTCAATTGCTCTTCTCTGCGGTGGAATTATGCCAACAATTTTGGAGCAGCTCAAGATGGTCGATGCAGAGACTGAAGAACCAGTTGAAATGACAGAGGAAATTTTAGATAAGGTGATGTTTAGAGGATACAGCGATGTTCTTTGCTGCGAGGCTGGTGGTCCAAGACCTGGAATAGGTTGTGCTGGCAGAGGGGTGCTTGTTGCTGTTCAAATATTAGAAGAATTTAATGTTTTCAAGAGATACAGTATTACATTTGGAATTTATGATGTCTTAGGTGATATAGTATGCGGAGGTTTTTCTCAGCCAATGAGAGGGGGTCATGCCAAGGAGATATATATCGTCGTTTGTGGTGAGCCGCTGACGCTTTACATAACGAATGAGATTCTGAAGGCTGTTGATAGAATAACAGGTGAAGGTATAGAAGTTGGAGTGGCTGGGTTAATCGATAATCAAAGGAATGTGCCGCATGAAAAAGAGATAGTAGAGGAATTTGGAAGAAGAGTTGGAGTCCCTGTAATGGAGCATGTTCCGAGATCTCTTAAGGTTCAGGAAGCCGAAGCAATGGGCAAAACGGTTTTAGAAGCATTCCCAGATTCTGACCAAGCAGAAGTTTATCGAGGGTTGGCGAAGAAAATGCTTGAAAATAAGCATATTTACATGCCCTCACCGCTTCCTGGTATGGATGAAATTATGGATACTGTAAAGATGTATATTAAAAGATAATAAGGAGGAACTATGAGTGAGAAATTAATGCCATGGGATAGAATAGACAGGTCTCGTGAGAATTGGGAGATAGCTAAAGATTATCTAATTATGAAGAGCGAAAGGAAGTTTGAGTTAGTTACTTTCAAAGATGTTATAGAAAAATGTGCTGATACGAGTGCAACAGATTGGTGGGATAAAGTCATACCCGGATATGGGAGCGGACTTTGGTGTCCAATATACTACGCTATTACTGTAGCTGGAGGTGTGAGGAACTCAGTGCTGGTTATCCATGGAGCTCAATCATGTGTAACTGCTGTTCGGCATTTCTTTGTCTTATATGTTGGGGGTGGTGGAAATTACTATTGGGGGAATCCATTTACTTTTGTAACGGCTACTGATTTAAACGAGAGAGACAATATCCTTGGGGCACCAGAGAAGTTAAAAAAGACTCTTCTGGAGGTAGATGAACTTCATAAACCTGAAGTCATATTTGTAGCCCCAACCTGTGGTCCGGGTATGATTGGCGAGCCTATTGAAGAGATTATAGAAGATGTGAAACCTGAGCTCAAATATGCCGAGGAAGTCGTATATTTAGATTTGCCAGGTTTCAAAGCTATTGATGAAGGTGATATGATGAGGCTTGTAACAGGAGAATACTGGACCGCGCTGATGCCTGAACCGAAACAAAAAATAAAAGGTGCTGTAAATGTAATCGGAGATTATAGAGGCACTTACATATCAGAGAGAGAGGGTTTTAAACCCAATTTTCCATCTACATATGATGAAATTAGCAGCATACTGAAAGCCCTAGGTTTGAAATTACATGTAATAGTTCCCCAATCTTCTCTTGCGGATATTCGTCGTGCACCTGAGGCTGAGTTCAACATCGTAAACTGTCCAATGCTTGCCTATCCAATTTGCGAGGAAATGGAAAAGAAATTTGGTACGCCCTGGTCTCCGCATGTTTATCCGCTGGGTAGGGAAGGAATAACGAACTATATTATGGCTTTTGCAAAGCACTTTGGAAAGGAAAAGGAAGCGCAGAAATATATCGACGAACGCTGGGATAGAGACGGCATTGAGCCATTATGGCAAGAGGCCAAGAAACTTGTGAAGGATAAAACAGTATTTATGGATTCAGCGATTTCAATGACTTCAGTAAATCGCCAGATGGGATATGCTCGTATGCTTCAGGAGCTTGGAGTTGATCCTGAGAAGATAATATTTTTCAATATAGGGCCGTCGGAGATACTTGGCAGGCGAGAGGGTGTGGAGTATTTCATGTCTACTTCAGCAGCAGGGAAACCATTCAATCCTAAATTCTTATGGTGGCCTGCACCCCACGCCATAAAACTCTCTCCTATTGAGGTAGCAGATTGGCTAGGAGTTAAAGATTCTGAAATACTCCATCTGTATGGTGATTTAGGTTGGTATACAAAGGCTCCCAGATGGGATGTATCAAATATTGCTCAAGTTCAATCTTCGATTCATTTCCGAAGACGCAGGAATGTTTGTCAAAGGTCAATCTTTTTCTCTGGGACAAAAGCGCTTTTAAGGGATACTATTTTGGCTATCAAAGGCGCAAAAAGAGAGGGGAAGTGGTCATTGTATAGCAGAATATTGGGAAAATGGCCAGTACCTGAACCATCTGAAATAATTGAGAGTAAAGAAGGCATTTCTGGAGAATAGAAAAGGAGGTAAAAATGCGAGCATATAAACCACATATATGGACAGACCAATATCAGCCAAGTGCGATGTTTGGTTCGGTATTAGCTCTTTCAGGCATTGAGGGGGTTGAATTAGCCTATCACGGTCCAGCAGGGTGTTACACAATTGCAACGCATATCCGCACAGATCAGGCACCAATGGGTACATATTCTGCCATGAGACCAAGTGGGGGATAACTGAAGACAATTTGGTTATGGGCACAAGTATGGACAAGCTCAGGCAGTTACTGAAGTTTATCAGATTTGAATCTGAGTATGCAAAAAGGAAGCCCACTCTTTTAGCTATCGTTAACACTGATTCAACAGCAATCACAGGCGATGATATGGTAGGTGCTGCTAAGATGTTCGAGAAAGAGACAAGTGTTCCATCCATTTCTGTTGATGCACCTGGATTCAAAGGGTGGGATATTACAGGCTATGACCTGGTATATAGAGCCTTGCTTACAAAGTTTGCTAAACCTGATGTTTCTAAGAAACCTAATAGTGTAAACATAATAGGTCCTTATTTATTGGCTTCGCAGAACTGGTTATTCGATTTTGAGGGAATAAAGGATTTATTAAACAAATTAGGGATTAGTATAAACTGTGTATTGACCAGGAATACAAAGATTGAGGATATCGAAAATTTCGGTGCAGCACAATTTAACCTGATGTTAACTAATGAAGATTTACCTCTCTTCACAAAAGAAGTAGAAAAACTCGGAGTGCCAAATTTTGGAGCAGAGCTTCCTTTGCCATATGGATTGAGAAACACAGAAGAATGGTATTATGGTATTGCAGCGAAATTTGGGAAGCTCGATAAAGCAAAAGAAATTCTACAGGAGGCAAGCAAGAAAGTAAGAGATGTTCTGAGATTCAATTATTCTTACACCTGGCAATCTAACCTGATGCTCCAAAAGCGCGCTGCCCTTATTGGCCGTACTCACTTTATCGCATCAATGGCAAGAAGCCTTTATTATGATATGGCTATGTATCCTGAAGTTATTGCTTTGCAGGCTGCTACCAGAGAATCAGTTGATGGAGCAGAAAAATTAATAGAGTCAATGGAAAAGGATGGATTCTCTCCAAAGATACTCATAAATCCTCCATATGTTGAATTTGCGAGAGCTGTTAAAGAAGCTGAGGTTGATTTTGTATTGGGCTCAAGGATAGAGAAAACTCTGATTGAAGGTATGGGTATAGCTCACCATGCTATTGGAAGCAGTTATTATTTCAATACCTTTAGATATCTCCCAGTGCCTTATGTTGGCTATGAAGGTATACTCTATCTGCTGCAGGAACTTGGGTTGGTAATGGAGGAAATGTTCCATGAAAAAGAGGCATGGAAAAAGTTGTGTTATAAAAACATTTAGAGCCTATTAGGGGTCAGCCCTTGACAAAGGACAAATTGAGCAATCTCTCGGAGCCTTTTTAGCTTTATTTTTTGTTTTCTTTCGCGCCCTCTTATTATTCCTTGATCATCTTGTGATAGGGGAACCAACAAAGCCGAGCGTAAGCGAAGTCTCGATGGCGATGTCAGAATAGATCGGTTGGCCGCCCCGCTTTCCGTTCTTTGGAGGTGTCCACGCGTCGAAGGCGTCTCGGCTGAGCCAGACAGTAATATCGCCTCGGTTTCGAAGGGATTGCTCATACTTCGGCCAGTTCTTGACACGGTAGGACGTCTTATATTTCGGATGTCTATACGCTCTCTTGTGGGCTTCGGCCATGCTGACCTCCATTGGATTTACGGATTTTACATGCTTATAAAGTGATGGTCCACCGATGTAATGTCAACACCACAATGGATTCGTGCACCAAAGCCTATGGAATTTGAATCAGTGATAAAAATCAAAGTAATCAATATCGTTGTTATTGTGGGTATAAATTTTTTTCTTAAGATCATTTATTTTTTAAATGTCACTTTTTTCTTTTAAAAAAGAAAAACTTCTCTACGGCCAATATTCTTCGTTTTCTAAAAAGATTATATCCAAGTTTCGTGCCAAGCTGGCAGATGTACACTAACTCATTGATATATAAAGAAACAAATGATTAAAACTCATATTTAAAAATTAGAAATTTGGAATAAAATGTCACAATTTCCCGTAGCATCTAGCCTAAACAATTGAAATACAATAAATTATAAGAATGTGACATGTCACAGAATGTGACCTTAAAAACATATTTTAAATTTAATCGTTTTTTTTCTTACTGATTAACACATTTTAAAACGGAAAGATCCCGCCTTATTCAAAATTATTAGATAGACTCGTAAACATTAAGATAAAATTTGCAAAAAACGATCCAGACCAACAATAAAAGTTCCTCTCTCTACCTGCTTGAGATAGCCTGATGCATCTATAACCTGAAAAGCTGCAGGAACTTTAATCCGATTTTTAAAATATATTAAGTTGGGTGCCAGGTTTTTATCATTCCTTTTGCATTCGATGAGAAGATACGGTTTAGCCCTTTCAGTTATTACAAAATCTACTTCCCTTCTATCTTTAGTTCGGACGTACATCAGTTGATAATCTCCTTTTCCCCATTCATTCCAGGCTGAAACCGCTCTTTTTAATTGGACTGCTATAAAATTTTCAAATCTCTTTCCCGGATCCTCCAGAAGGCCCCAATCCCAGAAGTAATATTTATGTTCCTTGCGGACAGACCTTGCCACCCGGGTAACATATGGCGCAATATCAAATACAAGATATACCTTTTTTAAGGCCTCTAACCAATTCTTAACAGATGCATGAGCACATCCAAGGATAGTTTTCAAATTGTTTAAACTGAGGGGAGATCCCACCCGTTCAGGTAATAGAAAGACAAGGGTCTGCAATTTTTGGATATGTGTTATCCTGGAAAGATCCCGGATATCTTCGCTAGTAATTAAAGAAATGTGGTCGTTTCTCCAGCGCTCATAAAAATCTTTTGTTCCAACACTTAAGGGTTCAGGGAACCCACTAAGATCATACAGTTGGGTAGTCGCTTCCTGGAAAGTTTTATCAGGTTTATTAAATGGAATAAGAGGATCTTTTGGATGCCAGGCTGAATCACAATCGAGGACAAAACCCGTCAGATCATGCGGATGTAACGGATTCATTTTAAATAAAAAACACCTTCCCACAAGGCTATCACCTGACCGACGTAGATAATCAAGGCGCGCGCTTCCTGTTATTATAAAATTTATACTGTTTTTCCATTCGTCATAGTAGCCCTTCAGGATGTTTTTCCATCGTGGATATTTATGGATCTCATCAAATACTACCCATTGACGCTCGCCAGTCGGCAGCCTTTTTTCACGGGAAAACGGCAGGGACATATTTTCTATAAAAAAGAAGGAGTTAGACGCAAATTCCTGTCTGAGGGAAAGGCTATCCCAGTTATGATAGTTTTCACTCTGCTTGATTTGTTTAAGGTAGTTCTGGATAAGTGTAGTTTTTCCAATCTGGCGAGGTCCACATATAAATGACATCCTGCCATAGAGGAAATTTTCGTCAAGTGCCCATTGACTTATTATATGATTAATGCTCATAAGTCTATTTTCTATAATAGTAGAAAAAAGTCAAGGCCATTTTTCACAAAAGTAGAAATTAGACAATTGCTAAAAACCTGAAACAAATCACCCGAAAACGGATATGATAAATCGTTTTGAATAGTGACAAAGCCCCTTTAAGAGAAATATGATTATCACTTGAAAACTGCAATGGTTTATTTTGATGATGCAGAAAAATAGATTAATTTCCTTTTTTATCTCCAATTCATGGGACTCTGATAGTCTTTTGTAAATCAGGATGTAAAATAAAAATAGTCATAGACAAACCGCGCGATTTGAGCGATGATATCCTCCACATCCCTCGTCTTGGCTTTTGTATCTTTGGTGAATACGGTTATCGCCACATGGCCCAAATCGTCCGGTAGGTAGATGATTCCCGCATTATTGACTGTTCCGCCTATGGTGCCCGTCTTGTGAGCCACTTTGACATATGAAGGAAGGTCACCTTTGAGCCTTCTCTCCCCAGTCTGACATTTGAGCATGACAGAGATGATGAGGTCACAGCTCTCTTCATCCAGGATCTCTTTTTTGAAGATAAGCTCTAATAACCTGTTCATGGCTTGGGGCGAGCTCTGGTCCTTTATGATTTTAGAGAATTGCTTCGATGCTTGCTCAAAGGCCTCCGGGTTTTCTTCCCGATCCTTTCTGAAAGCCTCTGTGACCTCGTCCAGAGAAAGGCCCTTGTATTTCTCGTAATCCATCCCGATGGCATCCATGATCAAATGCTGGCAGGTGCGGTTGACTGTGATATTCTCTAGGCCATATGATCTGAGGCGATTGGTCACGTTTTCAGCTCCGACTTTGGTCAGCAGATTGTCTGTTGCGGAATTGTCACTGATCATCATCATCAGGTTGATGAGGTTGCGGATGGAGAGCTTAATCCCTGGCGCATCCAGGTCACTAAGCATCCCGCTCCCAAAATGTTGATCTGTCTTCTGGATGCTCACCTCATCTTCCAACGTAAATTTGCCCTCTAGTATCTGAGCTAGGACTTCCACGAATATGGGAACCTTAAAAACGCTGGCCATCGGGAAATAGGCATCACCGTTGATGTAAAGTTCTTTTCCAGATTCCAAATGCTTCACGGCCACCCCGACTTCACCCTCCACACCTCTTATTACGCCTTCTATCTGTCTTTTCAGCCGTTGGATACCCTCTGGTTTCTCGGTGCCTTGGTCAGTTGAAAACGAGGGCAAAATCAACCCTAAAAGAATGATTAGAATAAAGATTCTTTTTTGAATAATGGATAACATTGTATCCTCCTTTTTAGGAGTTAATTATGAAGCTTATAGTTTAAAGATTCATAGGAATTAGATTCATAGGAATTTGATTTTGATGTTCTCCACAAATCGCTCACAATTCTCCTCAATTTCTGCCTTCTGACATTCCTAATGACATATATCAAAGGGCAAAGATGCAGTCAATTTAAAAGAAAAAGAAAATTATAGTTGCAGAATCGCTGAAGTGGAAATAGAAAATAATAAAATAGAAGAAAATTCAGAAGAAAGCTCAAATCAAGTATGATTTATTCTAATTTCTTTTTTTGTTCGAGACCTTTTATTATTGCTGTGATCATCTTGTTGTAGGGAACTGGAATATCGAGTTTCTCTCCATATTCAGCAATTCTGCCGTTAAAATAGTCAATTTCTGTCTTTATCCCTGTTTCTATATCTATCAGCATTGAGGGCTTATGATACCCGCCTTTACTTAGATAGGAGAGGCCAAATTCGAAGAAATTGTCAGAAAATTTGATTCCAGTTCTTTCTGCCACTTTTATACCTTCAACAAGGAGTTTCTCTACAATCTCTTTCAAAGGAGGAAAGTCCATAACCTCTTTCATTGTCAGTCCTGTTGCTGTACAAACAGGTGCCAGGCTCGCATTCAAGATGGCTTTTTCCCATTCGTATTTTTTTATATTATCTGTATACTCTGTTTCGAGTCCTGATCGGGTAAGAGTTATAGCAACTTCTTTTGCCAGAGGGGTAGTTCTTTTGTCCATGACTCCAACGTAGTTAGGTCGGTTAAAAAAAGCGATTTCTACTTCTGTATCCGAAATCATTCCACCAGCATAATTGATTATGCATCTCAAAACATTTTCCTTGCCAAAAATCTTTGCCACTTGATCCTCATTATCGAGTCCATTCTGAAAGACCACAATCTTGGGAGGAGTGGAGAAGATTTCTGAGATTTCAGAGGCAATATCCATAAGAGAGTAAGTCTTTACACAAATAAAAATAAGATCAGGTTCCTCCTTTATTTCCTTTAGAGAAAAATGATATTTTTTGGGAAATTCTATGAAGTTTCCAGCTATTTGGCTTTTCGGGTCTTTAATCGCGAGTCCCTTTTTCTTCATTCTAAGAAGGCGTTCTTTTAAAATATCCACAAGAGTCACATCTATTCCTTCTTTCAAAAGATAAGCACTTAGAATACTTCCCACAGGACCGACTCCAATAACCAGACAATGTTTCATATAGAGCCTCCTTAAAGATTTGAATGGATTATAACCTGAGCCTTGCTATTTCATTATTTATTTATAAAGGGAAGATTTGTCAAGCTCTTCGTATAGCCCAAAATTGCCGATAGAGATGACAGATGGGTCCTGTCATGGTGTATCCCCGTCCTCGCTCCACCCATCCCCCAGTGGGGCCCTTCCGCTGCGACGGGGACACACCATGCCACCCATCGGGTGATTCGATTGTTTCTTCGAAGGATTTAAAAATAAGCTCTTTACACAAATATTAATGAAGCGAAAAAGGGGGACATGCAACTTTTTTCTAAAAAAGTAGCCTGTCCCTTTTATTCAAAACATTGATTTTTTGACATCAAATGCTCCCTGTGCTATAAGTCCTTTTCTACGGGATGTCTGGGAGGAAAGACAGGAAAGGGAAGAATTGAAGAAGGATAAGGGACCAAATTTCTTGCTTGAATTCCAAATTTTCTTGATAAGAAATTTATAACTAAGGGGCGTACAATGATAATCTCATCAATTTATAAAATAAGGAGGAGGGCATGAAAAAACGATTCTTTACGCTTATTGTTTTTATTTTCAGCATAGCTCTACTCATCGCTACTGTAGTGGCCGATGAAGGCATGTGGCCCATCAGCGAAATACACAAATTAGCCCTTCGCTCAAAAGGCTTGGAGATTTCTCCCGAAAAAATCTTTAATCCCAAAGGGCTTAGTTTGATTGATGCTGTTGTCCAGGTAGGAGCAACTGGATCGTTTGTTTCCCAAAATGGCTTGATTATAACCAATCATCATGTTGCTTATGGTGCAGTTCAAGCTGCCAGCACAAAAGAAAAAGATTATATTAAACATGGATTTTTAGCTCGAAATCGATTTGAAGAAATTCCGGCCAAGGGTAGAACTGCCCGCATCACCGAATCCTACCGGGATGTTTCAGATGCGGTGTTGAGTGTGGTCAAGGAGGGAATGGATTTTGCCGAGAGGACCAAGGCCTTAGAAAAGAAGATAAAGGAAATCGTGGCAGAGACAGAAAGGAAGAATCCTGGCAAGCGGGCCGAGGATGCCGAAATGTTCAGTGGAAAGACCTATGTCCTTTTTATCTACACTTACCTGAAAGACATTCGACTTGTCTATGTCCCTCCGCGTTCTATTGGTGAATTCGGAGGAGAAGTGGACAATTGGATGTGGCCTCGCCATACAGGGGATTTTTCTTTCATGCGGGCTTATGTCGAGCCTGACGGCTCTTCCGCTGAGTATTCGCCTAAGAATGTTCCTTTTCATCCTAAGAAATTCCTCAAAGTAGCCCCTGAAGGAGTGGATGAGGGTGATTTTGTTTTTCTTTTAGGTTATCCCGGAAGAACCTACCGTCACCGGACTTCCCATTTCTTAGCCTTTGAAGAAGAGGTCAGGATGCCTTATGTGGCGGATTGGTATGCCTGGCAAATTTCTGTAATGGAGAAAATGAGCGAAGGAGATCGTGCCGTTGCTATTAAACACTTATCACGTATCAAAGGTCTTTCCAACACGATGAAAAATTATCGTGGAAAACTCAAAGGTTTAAAAAGAGTCCGTCTGGTGGAGAGAAAAAGAAAAGAAGAAAAAGCTCTTCAGAATTTCATCGAAACAGATGAAAACCTGAAAGCCGAATATGGGAACGTTCTGGAAGAGATTAACAAAATCTATGCTCAGATGCGAGCCTGGCACCTGTTTGTACAGCAACAGGACTGACAATGAAAGAGGTTATGGACTTTCCTCCTTTGAAAGAGATTGTAGAGAAACTCCT
>JABUBK010000398.1_pt1 | contig 10562 bp, 16 predicted proteins | sample 7332671 | NCBI WGS metagenome assembly JABUBK01 (sample SAMN07256342, study PRJNA390944) | subsurface metagenome | isolation source: Methane hydrate marine sediment | place: Pacific Ocean: Eastern North Pacific, ODP site 1244 | collected 2002
CCGGGGAAGATATTCAGTCAATCGGAGATAGACAAGGCTCTAGAAATACCTATCGGAGAAAGATATACTTATAGTTTAAAGGATTTGTTTGAAGCAGATCTGAAAGACGAAGAGCTTTTGATGGGCAGGGGATTTATGCCGACTAAAGGATATATGGTTTTATCTGCTCCCACAAAGGCAGGAAAGACAATATTCAGTCTAAAATTGGCCTTACATTTGGCGCTGGGAATATACTTCTTGGATATCCCGGTAATGAAGAAATGCAAGGTTTTATTTGTTTACGCAGAAAGCAGCCCCAACCTCTTAAATGATACTTTCAAAAAAATAGTAGGTGGAACGAAAGATAAGGGAATTAAAATTGACAAAAATATTTTAGATAATATTAAATTTCACGATGCAATACTGCATAATACCAATTTTAACAGGAATAGTGATCTAAGGGAATTCAAAAAAATGGTTAATGTTTTTTGTCCTGACGTGATAATTTTGGACCCGATAGATAGAATAACCGGGCTTGATCTTAACCCGACTAAAAATGTAGTTTCTTTATTGAATCAAGTATTATCTGTTAAAAGGGGATTTTGGCTCTGGGTATTACATAACAGAAAGAGAACTACTGAAAAAGAAGAAGAAGATATCGAGCCAATTTATAAAGTGATGGGATCATCAAATATTACCGGATTTGCAGAAACTACGATTTGTATAGAGCCGACAAGAAAAAGAGATCCGAATAACTTCAAAAAATTATATCTTTATTACCGGCGCTGGCCTTCTCCTACTATCCCAGTAGAAGTAAAATGGGATAGAAGTAACTTGAATTTTGAATTGATAGATAATCTTGAATTTAAAAGACCGGAAAAATGCTCTGTAAGTGATTTAATTGCCTTCATTAATGAGGAATTTAAGGGATCTGCTCCCAGGGGTGATATAGTTGATTCGGCCCATCAGGAGTTCGCGGTTTCAGGAAGGCATATCTACGAGCAGATAAATAAAGGGTTAGATGAAGGATCACTGGCTATAAAAGGTAAAAATATAATAGTAGTGGGTAGTCAAATAAATCTCTATTAGTATGATATACATATAAATAACATATAACTATTATATTATATAGTATTATTGATTGAAGTTACTATGAAGTTACTATATATATTTTGAAGTTACTAAGGTTATTTTTGAAGTTACTATGAAGTTACTTGAAGCCCTTATAAACAAAGGACTTCAACGTAACTTCAATTTATGGGAATCTATTTCAAAGTAACTTCAAAACTACTTCAATTCTTGAAACTATTAGTATATAAGGGTTAAAGGCTATTTTGGGCTATATATCGGGGGTGTACGTGGCTATCAGGTAGGTTAATTTTAAAAAAAGGTGGTGATAAAAATAATGGTTCCTGAAGGAATGAAATTTCTGGATTGGTTTGATAGTTTTTACCAGGTAGCGGTCAATGCAGTAAAAGAAGATAAAATTAACGAATCTGATTTTTACGCTTTGATCAGGGCTAAATGCAAAAATATGGAGAGGGAACGTCGATATAAAACAATTTATGTAAAGTATAATAACAAAACGCAAGTGTAAGAAAGCCAAAAAGCAGCTATGAAAAATATCTGAAATATTTTCGTGTGAACACGGGAACTAACAGGAAATAACCACACGGGACCCCAAATCTGACCTTTTTAAAAGAATAATAACAAAACACAAATATTTTATCAAAAAAGTTATAGCCTGAAACTCTTATAAATAAAGGATTTTTAAATTTTATGCTTTACTGGATTGTTATATAATACCTAAAAAATAACAAACCACTTGACAAGAAACAACCTATCCTATATAATATAAGCATAAAGTTTAAAAAGAGGTGTTAAAAATGAAGGCAATCAAAAGAATTCCCAAGTATCTAACCATTGAGGAAATGGGTCCCTTGCTTAACCAACCTTACCTTGAAGGGATAGAGGCTAAAGAGGAACTAAAAAAACGAAGAAACAATAAATCTTACTGGCTAAAATATGCCCGGAATAGGTTATTCAGTGCTAAAAGGGATTACGCAATCCTGAATTTATTTTATTCCTCAGGGATCAGATTGAAAGAATTGGTTAATTTAAACTTAAACGATATCGATTTTAAGAGGGGGATCGTGAACGTCCTGGGTAAAGGCAACAAGGAAAGAGAGGCCACGTTAACCAATGAAGCAATTAGGATATTAAAAAACTATTTAAAAGCCCGCAATCTCTGGAAAGGCAATAAAAGCAAAGCAATATTCCTAAGCAGGACCGGGACCAGGATAACCAAAATGAACATTCAAAGGAATATCGAAAGATACGGAAAAGAGGCCGGGATCACTAAAAAGGTTACTCCACATATGCTAAGGCACTCAATCGCTACCCATTTTTTAAATGCCGGAATGGATATCCGGAGGATCCAGGGCTTTTTAGGCCATAAAAGCCTAGCTTCTACTCAGATTTATACTTCATTGATTAGCGATAAGCAAAAAGAAGAAGTTAATAGACTACATCCTCAAAATAAAATGAAGGTTAAATTAATCTAAAATCTTTGTAACCATTATAAACAAAGGCTTTCCTTGATTTTGAAAAACGTTCATATATTGCTTATATGAAGAAAATTCAAAGGGGCCTTTATGATTATACCTATTTCAAAAAACAGGGGCCTTAAAACGCTTTATATTAGCTTTTATTTTAGCGGAACCAGAAAATTAATACAATCACACGCTAAAAGGCAAGAAAGCCTTACCAGGATAAAAATTAGGGGGTTTTTAAGGCTATTCTAAAAGGTTTACCAATAAGGAAGTGAATCAAAGAATGAAAAATAAAATAGGCTGGTGTAACCTTACCTGGAATCCATCGATCGGTTGTAAAAGAAACTGCGATTATTGCTATGGCCGGGCAATGAATAAACGTTTTGGCTTTATCAAGAACTGGGATTCTCCGGAGTGGAAAGAAAAAAACTTTAATAAAAAATTTCCTAACAAGAGCCAGAGAATATTTATCGGGTCTATGTCAGAGATCCGATTCTGGAAAAAAGACTGGATTTTCAGGACATTCAAGAGGATAAAGGGATACCCTCAGCATACTTTTCAATTCCTGACAAAATATCCCTATATCTACCACCGGCTCGAATTCCCGGCAAAGGCCTGGCTGGGCTTTACCGTTACCGTAAACAAAGACCTGGCCAATGGGATATTGCATATCAAAAAATTGAGGGATCTCAGCCTGACCGGAAAGTATCTTTATTTTACCTCTATCGAGCCAATCCTGGAAAAAATCAATCCCCTGGAACTGATCCTCTTAGATTGGGTTATCCTGGGGGCTGAGACCGGCAAAAGAAAAGGCAAGGTCATTCCTAAAAAAGAATGGATCAGAAGCATAGTAAAATTTTGTCAGGATAATGATATCCCGATCTACCTAAAAGATAGCCTAAGAAATATTTACCCGGAGAGGATCAAGGAATTTCCTGCAGGAACGGAACTGAAACTATTCTAAGAAAGGGGGTATAACATTGTTTCAAAAGGTAAGCATTAAAGAAATCAAGAATATCAGGGAGCGGTTAAAATCAGAATTAGAGGATAAAAATTTACCATTTCAGAGGAAAGAGGAAGTTATGTCATTACTCTATCATATTGATACCTGGTTAGACGGAAGGGATTATCAAGAACGTGAACATTACCGGGAAGTAATCAAGAGCGAAAGCTAAAAATAAAAGGGGGCGATAACCTATACTGACTGTCTAACAATTTTTAAGGAAGTTATTAAATAAGAAGGTGATAATTGGTTAAATGAAAAAAATCAATAATATAAAATTAAAAAGTTTAAAACAAACTCAGGCTTTCTATATATGGGAATTAAAAAAAGAAGATCTAACAGAAAGCGAAAGATCTAAATTTTTATTGGCTTTAAATTCTATCGAGAAAATTATCCAAGAAAAAGAGAAAGCCGGAGAAAAAAGAAAGCATAAAAGATTTATTGCCCATGATCATAAAACAGTATTTCAGGATAACAAAAATTATAGAGGTTATTAAAAGTATCCCGGTGGTCCGACTTTCTATGCGTTCTTGCGGATTGCCGATCCCTGCTCTCCGATTTTGTGGCACTACTGGGGGGCAGGGATATAAAAAACTAATTAAGCAGGTGAATAGCGACTATTCACTATTCACTAACGACTATTCCTATTGTAGGGGCACGACGTGTCGTGCCCACGGCAGGACAGGCGTCCTACGGGTTTGATTAATCGAACTTCCCCCAAGGGGGAGATATCTAAAGAATAGAACGGCATTATAAAAATTAAAAGGTGGTGTTATTATGTCCGAAATAAAGAGGAAAACAGAGGAAAATATCGAGGACGTTGAGAGGATATCTAATATCCTGAATCGGAGAATAAAAAAATCTAATGCTAAGCTCGGGGCCCGAGTGATGAAAAATAAAAATCCTTTTCTGAGACCTGACGGCAGTATAGACCTTATCGATGAGTTTGTAGGTATAGATTTTATGCCATATGAAAGCAAAAGAAAACGAAAAATCAAGAGGTGATTGGTTATGATCATAAAAAAAATTATCCGGTTATGCCGGGCTTTTATAGATTATATTTTATTCAATTCGGGCAGTAAAACGAGGTGGTGAATTATGCCTTACTATAAAAAAAGACCTAGAGAATCCTATCTGGGTAAGACTCCGGAAGCCGAAGCCAGGCGCCAGAGATTTCTAAAACGGGGAGATAGAATGAAAACAATAGAGGAAATCAAAAAAGAAGCCGAAAAATTCCAGAGCCAAAAGAAGAAATTAAAGAACTTGAATATCATACAATTTGCGGAGAATCCTGCTATGCTGGGTCTGTCATTCGCAAAGAGGAAACCGCAAAAGGTCATTCTGAAAGCCTTATACGGATTACCTCTAAATAAAAAAGAACTCGAAATATTTAAGATCCTGACAAAAGGGAAGGTTGAATACAAGCCGGGAAGGGAACTGACAGAGGCAATATTGGCTCTGGGCGCTCGGTCCGGAAAATCCTTCCTCGTTTCGATATGCGCTCTATATGAATCTATTGTTGGCCGACTGAATAAGGACTGGAAGGATACAATATCCCCGGGAGAATATATATATGTTTGCATTGTGGCAACCAGGGAATTGCAGGCTAGAAAAATCATTCAGGAAAATTGCCTGAGAATGCTTCAACGTTCTCCTATGCTCAGGAGCGCGATATTAAAATCTACCGACCTAGAAATAACTCTAAAGAATCACGTAAAAATTATAAGCGGTCCCTGTAATTCTACCGCTTTGAGAGGTCTACCGATTGTGGTTTTGATACTGGACGAAATCGCTTTTTACCGGATAGAGGGACCGAAAGCAGATGAGGCTATATTTAATAGTTTGCGGCCACGACAGGCTCAGTTTACAGGCAATAAATTATTTATGATCTCCACGGCGGGAAGTCGGCAGGGATTATTCTGGCAATATTTCAATGAAGGCTTCAATATACAAGACCGCTTGACCTGTCAGGCACCGACCGATTTCGTTAATCCCCTGATCCCCAAGGCATTTTTGGAAAAGGAAAAGGCCCGGGATATAGATAATTACAATCGGGAATATGAAGCAATCTTTGCGGAACGGATGGAAGCCTTTTTCTCTTTCGATATGCTTAACGAATGTTTTATTTTACCCGGGGATCAGAAATATATTTCTACTTTTACCTATAACCTGGGTATCGATGCCTCAGGACTGGCCGGCCGGGATTTATTCGGATTGGCAGTATCACACCGGCAGGGACCTAAAGTAATTATCGACTATGCTAAATCTTTTAATACCAAAAATCTGGATATTATCGTAAATGAAATAAAGGAATTAAAGAAAAATTATAACCTCAAAATTGCCGTTATCGATAGATTCGCAAAGGGTTTTGTAAGGGCATTTTTAGTAAAATTAGGATTAGTGGTAATAGTCAGGCCTTCGCTTGCCGATATCTATGTCAATGCTAAATCCCTGGCAATATCCGGGAATTTATCCCTACCGGTCAATAACGAATTAAAAAAAGGACTGCTGAATACCCAGGCGTTTTATTCCAAGTCGAATTCCCTGACTATCGGGCATCCCCGGGATTCTGCCGGGCATTCTGATCTGGCCGACGCTTGTATTACTTCGATATTTCAAAGTTCGAGAATTACAGAAAAGGAAAAGGAAAAGCTGATCATTCACAACGAGGGTCCCGGTGGTATATGGGTTGAAGATCCTGATGAGCCGGAAAAAATCGACTGGCTTCACCGGGTCCCCATCGATGAGGGAACAAATAAATAATTTGACAAATTTGACAAACTTGATAAGAAAATATATGATATCAAAGAGAGGTTAAAATATTATGAAAAATAGAAATGAATTTCTGACCGTTACCGATATAGCTAAAATTTTTGATTTATCACGACAGGCGGTTGATGGCTGGCTAAATGAAGGACGCTTAAAATTTTACAGGATAGGGAATATCAGGAGAATCGAACCCAAAATTTTAATAAAGTATCTTAAAAGCGTAGGCAATTCCCCCGGTGCAATGAGAGATTTTAAAAGAGATATTGAGAATCATTTAAGTCAAAAATACGGAAAGAAGGCCAAAATATGAGAATTAAAAAGATAATATTTAAACGAGCTGAAAATTTAAAAATTGAAATGTGGTGCCTTTGGAACGGAATGAAAAACTCAAAACTCGTGCCTCTGATGTTTGCCGAGCAATTCCAAAAAGAAATGAAAGAACTCCAGGGCTTAATACCTAAAGAAGAATACCAGGAATTTTTATCAAAATGCTTCGATATAAAGCTGAAAAGTGCCGTTGAGCAAGCAGAAGATATTATTAAGAAAAAGAGGTTTGAATAATGGAAGAAATCGAATTGACAGAAGATCAATTATTAGAAGCTATAAAAGAAGCCGGGATCGATAAATCATTTCAAAAATATATTCAGAAAATAGGGGATCAGAGAGTTGATAAGGGAATAAAAACTTACCAGGGGAATCAGGATAAAAAAAATTTATCCGATAAGGAAAGAATCGAATCCCTGGAAACTGAATTAAAGGAAATGAAAAACGGAAAGGCTAAAGATGATAAAAGAACTCTGGTAAAGGCCGAAATGAAAAAACAGGATTTATCAGAAGGATTTTTGAAATATATAAAGATTGATGGTTTAGATGATCAGTCTAAAATTGCCGAAGCGGTAACGAATTTAAAAAATGATTTGCTAGACGCAAAGCAGGCGGAGATTGATCAGAAATTAAAAAGCGGGGATATCCCCTTACACGGAGAAGCCGATACCGGGAAAGGTGATTCATTAACGAAAAGCTATGCAGAGGCTAAGAATGCCGGCAAGATTGCCGGGAATCCCTTCCAGGGTAAACTGGACGAAGGGAAATCAGAAAACAAAGAAGGCGAATAATAATGGAGAATTTTTTAACAGAAATAACAGAAAAGACTTTAGGGGTATATCTCGACACTAAGGAATACCTGAAAAGATATTTTATAAACTATTTTCCTTTGCGCTACACGCCATTTTTATCTTACGAGGTCCTGATCGGCTCAAAGGGAATATCGGCTGCCGATATCGTGAGTTATAATTCAAGCGCTCCGGAAAAGACCAGGCGGGTAGTTGACCGTTTACGCGGTGATATCCCGGCTATGAGGGTAAAAAGAATTATGGACGAGGTCAAATTAAACGAGTATAACATTGTCAAGGCTACCGTTAAAAACGACGCTGACAAACAGGCTCTTTTGGATCTCTGCTATGATGATATCGATTTCGTTATCGAGAGCATAATGCAGAGGTGCGAATGGCTTTCATTACAAGCTCTATCGCAAACAACGGTTAGCCTGACAGCGGTAAACAATGCCGGCATAATTACCGAAGAAGCAATCGACTTCGGGCTTCCCGCAGCAAACAAAGAGTTTGTTGGCGGGGCTTCTGCAGACCGGCAATGGCTCGTTGCGAATGCCGCGACCTGTCTACCAATTACCGATATAATAAATATCTGCAGCGAGGCCCGGAAAGCAGGGGTTATGATCAAGCATATCGTAATGAATCTTTCTAAATTTTTGGATTTCAAGGCAAGTGCCGAAGTAAAAGATTTTATCTACGGAATTATGATCTCTGAGGCGGGGATAAGCCCTTCGGTGGCCCCTACTCTGAAAGCGATCAACCAGGTATTGAAGGAAAGCGGAATGCCCGATATTCAGATTATCGATACCTATATCGACCTGGAAAACGAGGATCACGTTATAACTTCGGTTGACCCCTGGCTCGATTCTGCAGATGCCGATAAATATGTTAGTTTTATTCCCGAATTACCGTTAGGGCGGTTTTTACATTCACCGATAGCAGCCGAGACGGTAAAAGACCCGGGAGTAATCCAAAAAAAGACTGGCCATATTTTGGTGCAGAGTATTGCCGAGCAGGACCCAGTTCAGCAAAAAACGGTTGGACTGGCAAACTGTTTCGTTAGTTTCGATAAGATTAACCAGGTGTGGAGCCTGAACACGGAGAGCCACACTGCCTGGTAAAATTAATAAAAATATCTCCGGGAATGGGAATGCCCCGGGGATTAAAAGCCGAGCTTGATCTATTGAATATTCCAGTCAGGCCGGCAACGTTACTATATTCTGTTGAAGGGGAGCGGTCAGTAATTGCAGAGCTTAACCGCTCCTTGAAAAAAGTCTAATTTGTAGGCTTATGTTTTTTCTCCGGGGGCAGGGTTGAGATTCCCTGCTTCTGCAATTATATTTATTTATTCATAAAAAATTAAGGGGTTAGAATGATAAACAAAGGGGGAACGATAACCTTTTCAGAGGCTTGCACAATACTAAAGAAAAGCAAAAGAACAGTTTCCAGGTATATTAAAAATGGTTGGTTAAATCCGGAGAAAATCGAAAGCAAACGAGGGACCCTTGAATACAGATTTAACCGGGCCAATTTATTAAAGTTTAAAAAGCCTGGAAGGACAGAAAGGACAGAACAGACCAGACAGGAAGGCGATATAATTACACTCCTAAAGAATCAGATAAAAGTTAAAGACAAACAAATAAATGAGCTTATAGAACGAAGCAGGGAAGCTAATATTTTACTTAAAGGTTTACAAAATCAGCTTTTTCTAACGGAAGGTAAAACGATAAAAGAAAAGGATAGAGGAGTCAAAGAAGACAAGAAAGGTCAGGGGATAAATGGCTTCTTTAAACGATTATTTAAGGGGGCTAACTGAAAAGAAATTTAGAATGTTTCTTTGTGGGGGTTTTTGCTATTATTATTTACAAAAATTGGCAATGGTTGGAAAATATATCTTAGTGAAATTTTTACTTACCTTGACGTCGAAAAATATAGAGTTTATAATAGTCATATCTAATATAAAAGGGAAGAAATGAGGGAAAAACCAATAATTCTTTAGTGGGATTTTTCATTATTATAAAATAAAAAGGGACCTAAACCGGTAAAGATTGAAATCCCTTTTTAAAGAAATATAGAGCTCCAAAGGGAATACCCGATATTGAGGGGCAAACCCTTTTATATATATTATAGGATTCTACAAAAAATGTCAATTAAATATCTGGTAGGTGATAGAAAATGAATATATTAAGTGGAAAGTTGAGCAAAAAAGATATGGCCAGGTTTGCCGGTGTGGAAACACTTTCGGAAGTAGATAAATCTCTGGCCAGGCTGGCTGATCAGGGCTATCTTAAATATAGAAAAATAAAGGGCGGGATATATAAATTTACCCTGTATCCCGAGCCTATAAATGAATTGGAGATTAAACAATGAAAAGAGATAAAAAAGCCCTTTCAAAAAAGGATAAGCGAAGACTGAAATTTATTAGAGAAACAAGGGAACAGCGGAACATTGCGAAATATAATATCGATTTTATATTCCCGAAGAAAAGGGATATCAGATTTTCTGATCCGAAGGAAAAAAAATAAAAAATAAGAAAGGGGGATTAAGCTGATGACTTCTTATGATGATATTCAAAAAGAAGTAACAAGCAGGGACGAAACCGATATCGAAATAAATATCGAATTTGCTTATAATGACAAAAAAATTAGTGAAAAGGAATATTTAGGATTACTTTGTCTAATTAGAATTGCGAAAGGGTTGAGTGATTTAGCTACTGTATCCGGGAATTATGCGAACTTTATAGCGAATAAAAAATAAGTCCGGCTGGTAAAACAGCCTTTAAAACCCGGCGGGGTTGGTGAAGGTTTACTACCCTTCTATAACCGATCTTGCCGGGTTGAAGAAAGAGGGGTAGTTATATGCAAAAAATGAATAAAAAAGAACAGGACGAGGCAATAAACGAATTCTTGAAGATGGTTGATAAGGAAATAGGCCAATGGGGAATTTATAAGAATTCCCCGGAACTGCAGAAGAAAGTTAAAAAGAACATGATTACTGGGCTGTTAAAACTGCCGGAACTGCAAAAGACTGCTACCATAAATAGACTTTTGGAAGGGAAGATATTCAGTCAATCGGAGATAGACAAGGCTCTAGAAATACCTATCGGAGAAAGATATACTTATAGTTTAAAGGATTTGTTTGAAGCAG
>JABUBK010000400.1_pt1 | contig 10523 bp, 11 predicted proteins | sample 7332671 | NCBI WGS metagenome assembly JABUBK01 (sample SAMN07256342, study PRJNA390944) | subsurface metagenome | isolation source: Methane hydrate marine sediment | place: Pacific Ocean: Eastern North Pacific, ODP site 1244 | collected 2002
ACCCGAGACATTCTGCGGCTTATCCCAAACTAAACTTTTTCTTGGACTAATACGATATCCGGTTCAAGGCCCAAGAAACAATTAGTGAGGAGCGGAATAAGCTTCAAAGTTAGAGTGGAAAGAGTTTGGTTTTTCTCCATCACACCAAATGAAAGGTCTGGCTTGAAGTCGAAGAATTTAAAGACTTGGGAGGCGAGCATTTCGTGTTGGCCAGTGGCTATGACTATTGGCTGGAATAATTCTGGTGATTTTTTCAGCTCTCTAATAATTGGAAAAAGTTTAATACCCTCTGGTCTAGTGCCAATCACTAAGATTATTTTCAGTTTCTTTTTCAAAGATCTGGCTCCTTCTGGAATTTTCCATTGGCATTTTCTTAATCCTCATTAGTTTTTGCTTTCTTCAGAATCAATTCTAAATGATGAATCTTCTTCGCTTTCGAAGCGCACCATTCTATGAAATCAACTCGATATTTGTGGCCGTCGTAATATATTAAATCATTTTCTGCAAGAGGTTTTGCCGGATCATGTTTACAAAATAACTTTGTAATTCCAGTGATAACTCCACCTGGAATGATCACGGTTAGTCCCCCCTTATGCATGTCCACCCAACATGGCATCTCGTCAAAAATCGGAATTTCCCAATATATCGGCGCTCCACTCGGTGTCACCAAGCGAATCTCTATGTCCCCTGTCGTTATCTGAAAAGGAGGAAGAAGATTGGTGGTGACAATTGAAGTAATTGTCTGAAATTCCTCGTCTCCGACTTCCACTCCATTTTCCGTGAATGTTAAAGTTTCGCCTAGAGGGGGAAGTATTGGAGCTCCACTGGCATCGTTGCCGGCAATTGTCACAAATCCATTTCCACCGGCTAAAGGGCCTGATGGATAGCCGGAAATGTGAACCTCCATGCATCCGGGCTGTCCCGCCGGAGGTTGGTGAATTATTGCCGGATTCGCCGTTACGGGAGTCTCCGCTAGAAGCACATCGATCTTCCTTTTCACCTCACAATGTCGAAGATTGATTAAAGATGTGAAACTCATAATGGGGAATCTCGGAAATAATCTAGGATTCTTCTAACCCGGGAGGAAAATCCATAAGTTCGCCACTTGGCCGTATCAGTGTAAGTGCTTTTTCGATAGGCGTAATCTCCTATCTTTTCATAGGAAATATCGCCAGCTCCCGGATCCCCTCCACCGAATCTTCGATAAACTTCTTCTTTACAAGCAGCAGCAAGTTTGGGAGGAATGCAGCTAGGGGAATATCCAGCTCGATAGCAAATTCCTACACTTTGCAAACCTTTAGAGAAATAAAATTCGTCTAAACAAACTTGGCCAGTTTCTTCATAGATAAGATAATCATCCTCAGTTAAAGCTAGACTGGCATCAGTCAGTTTAGAAATTGAAACGATGGGATATTCTTTAAGTTGAATGCACTGTTGTTGCTGTCCAATCTCAATATCGAATTTTTCATACCAATCATTGATAAAAATCCAGCGGTCCATATAATTCTGGAAATCGGAAGTGACTTCTTCAAGCATGGTCTGAAGGAGAATATCGTGCTCGGTTACTCCCGCAAGTCCAAGAAAAAGTTTAGTTTGGGATAAGCCGCAGAATGTCTCGGTAAGTTCACAAGGATAGGTAACTGGCATAGTTTTAATCCAAACTAGCCAATATAGTTAAATTTTACTCTATACCAGTGTCTTTAGTACAAAGGTAGAAAAATAGATAGCCGGTATAGTTTTAACCTATACCGGCCAGTTCTTGAGTTTTAGTGTGTACCAGCGCCCGCTACCAAGATGACGGGCGCTGGCTGTAATGAATCAATCTTCGCTTTCAAGCGCTATTAACCAAAAATCTCATACTCAAGTTGGCCGGTAAGTCCGGTGACGCACAATCCAGCTTGATTAAGCTCACCCGGAGTGTGTCCAGCTGAACCACCTAAGACCGCGAGGGTGATATTCGACTGTCGCCCGACATACTTATTCTCTGCTACAACATTCATGTCCCTGAATCGAGCCGCAGCAATTGGATGGTCTACATCGACATTCAGCCAAGCCACACAAATCCCCACTGCCGGAGCCGCTGGATCATAAGCGATAAACGCTACTTGAACATAATTTCCACCAGCTACTGGTGCTATGGCCTCGACTGCACTTACTGCACAACCTTCTACGGTCTGATCATCCTGCCCTTCGGCAAGAGGAGGACTCGGATGAAAAGCTGAAGCTGGAGGATGACTCCCCGCAACCCAACCTGCTTGCTGATTTTGATCGCGTCCAACGCGTTCTCTACCGGTAACTTTAATGCTACGGTTGTCTTTATGAAACGGGAACTCAAGTCCATAGACGCACATTCCCGACACGGGATGCGTAAATAAATACCGTATCCTCGAATCGCTTTCCTCTATGTCGCCAACATTGAGCTCCGCGTATCGTACAATAGTATCTACACTCATTTATTTGCCTCCTTACCTACACGGCCCAACGTTGATTCCCGCTCCAACTAGGGTCTCCGTGGCACAAAGATAAAGTCCTTGGAAATCCAGCCTTTGCGTAGCAACGCTAATGGTCTGGTCAACTTCGATATCTTCTTTCGTTTTCAGAGTAACTTTCCGTCGATCTCCAAACATGAATCCATCCCGATAGACTAACAGCATGATAGTGAGATTGTTTCCAGGTCCAGAGTAAACTCCATTTGCATCGAGATCCCTTCGCACATATTCACTCACGACAATAGGAATATTGTCGAATTTACCCAGCTCCCCCTTCAAAATCGTGGCATTGGGTCCGTATTTGTCCAGAGTCAAGACATCTACGTTGTTCAGGAGCCCATTATAACCACAGGTGCTAGTGATCCAAGTCAATTTGTCTGGATCCACTCCATAGATTCCCATTGCTTCCCTGATGGCTCGCATATTAACGGTAGTGAAACCAGCCGCAGTTCCCCCGAAATTAACCTGGGCGACGCCTCCAGCGCAGGTTCGAGCAAAGAGACGAAGTCCATCCCAAGCGAACCGAGCATCAAGCGGATTGACCACATCAATATCCTGATGAGGACCAGGAAGTGCAACACCATTGATGACCGACGTTTCTTCCGCTACGGCTAAAGCCTCGACTAATTTGTCCTTGATGAAGGGAAGAACCGGTATCAATGAATCTTCGGTCATTTCTTCCGAGAACATTACGCGGGCCGCCAGTTTTCGCGCCTCGAAGGTAACGCGCCTGGTTCTCGGAGTAGATGCGGTAATCTTGGTTGAGGAATCAACCACAGATTCTGGAGCCAGATAGGCAACAGCCTCTACGCCCTCAGCCGGGAATCGATACGTTGGTGTGGGCATGTTGAATCTTCGGAATAAAGCTGCAACCTTCAAAGCAAGCTTTACTCTTTCGATTAATTCCGTCGAAAATCCCGTGGGAATCCATTCGAATCCTTCGGCAGTGGTCTGGGTATCCATTGCCTTCCGCAATTCCGATATATCCGACTCATAGGTCTTCCAGAGATTCAGACTCCGAGGATCGCATTTCAGAAAGTTCGAAAGGATGTATAGATCATCCGCCTTTCTCAAAAGCTCTGGCTTAACCGAACCGGCTACCGGCATTCTAGTCTCAAATTCGCCTTTTCTTACAGGCTTTCCTTTTTGTTCGTCTAAAGACTTTTTAACTATTTTATTTATCTTCTTTAGAAGATTAGCATCTTTCACTTTCGTTTTTGCTTGTTCGAGAAGAGTTATAGCTTTTGTTTCCTTCATTAGTCTTTACCTCCCGAACCAACTTTCAACTCTCCCATAATCTCGTCGATTTTTTCTTGTACTTTATCGAAGTCCATTTCTTCCGGCTTTTCAGTCAGAGTTTGGAGTTCCGTAACTTTATCAGCGAGTTCTTTGGAAACTTCCCGGTCCTGAGTTTTGGGAATATTGAGAATATTGTCCTTTTCCTGTTTCTTTTCTTTTTCCGCTTTTTCCTTCTCTTCTTTTTCCTTCTTCTCTCGTTCCCTTTTCTCTTCCTCAGTTTCAGGTTTCTTTTTCGCCTGTTCCTCGTCCGATTTCTTTTCCGTCGGTTTGGTGTATTTGTACTTTGCTTTGTACTTATACCCAATCAACTTGGAGAGCAAGCCGATTACCATCTTTAGTTGCCTAACCACATCGGGAGGGAGAGCCAGCTCCTCTTCTCTTTCGAAGACCATTAATTCTCCATCTTCGAGTTCTTTAACTTCTTCAAATCCCATTGAGCTTCCCCCTTGTTCAAAACTATTCGAAACTTCATTTGGAGAATCACGCTTGATTAATAAAAATTGTCTTCGGATCGCCGGTCTGTCTACCAGGGATATTTCTTCTACAATCAGATTCTTGATCCTTTTCAATCCCTTCTTTAAGCCTAAGGGCCCTAGCCGGATCATTCAAAAACCTCCGAAGTTAACGCACCATGTCCCCCAATCGAAGCTCCTGTTAGTTCTTTACTCTTAATTTTTTGCCAAATATTTTCGTCATTCACTCGCAAGGTTAAAATCCAAGAACCCTTGCGAACGAGTTGATCGTCTTCGAAATAATCTGTCGGTGCTTGGAAACATTCGAGGATAGAAAATGTACCTTCCCAATCTTGTCTCCAAGCCTCGTCCTCCGGACTTAAAATTCCTTCCTCTAATTGAAATAGATTGCCTGCTTTGTCCCGATGCATAACCTCAAGTTTTCGATAATTCTCCATCCAATGATACATGGCATTACGGATTTCTTCTTCAGAAACTACATGGGTCTGATTATCCGCAACTTCGGCTTCAAGGATAATCATCTTAACAACATGCTCATCCTGATTGACTTTCACTATCGGGGCAAAGGTCTCGAATTGCTTTCGAAAAGTCTCGCCAGTCTCATCCTTTACTTCTTTAATTTCCATAGGAGTCTGGCATTGGGGGCATTCTTTCTCTTTTTCGCCTGCTTTGATCGGCTCGAGATGCCCGCATTTGGGGCAAACAAACATCTTCTTAGCCTCGGTTTCCGGCGGCTTCTTATAGGTCTTTTGAGGATCGGCCTCTACTTCTGCCGGAACATTTAGGAGTTCAAGTTGCTCAGGAGAGAATCTTTTTATTTCCTCGAGAGTCAAACCAAACTCCTCGGCTAATTTCGCCAATTTTTCGTCATCCGCTCCCTGAGTCGCCCTATCGAACTCCATATCACTATCTTTTTCTCCCTCTAGGCTTAAATCCTCATAGAGTTCTTCGAGAGCAGAGTCTCGGGCTTCTTCCTTTTGCACCATTTCCCCGTCGCATTTGGGGCAATCTTTGGTTTTTTCATCCTTTTCGTCTTCTTCTACAGCTTCGGAATAATCGCATTTCTTGCAAACCCATGCGACGTAAGGCTCTTTGTCTTGGGTCTCTTCTCCTGGCTGCCCTGGTCCCGGCCGTTCGGCCCTTCGCATCTGACCCCCACATTCTTCGCATTTAAGATCTTTACAGTGAGTCTTGGAGGTTGTCTTCCATCCACATTCGATGCATTCACAATTAAAAGTTTCCTGCTCGAGCATAAGTTTTGGACCTCCAGCGGGTTCCAGGACTAAAGCTAAAGAAATAAATTGGATATTTACCGCCCGGCCGTCTTTCTCATCAATTCTCACCCGGGGAGAAATCCCCCAGCGGGAAAGGCCTTCTTTTAACTGATAGTGGGTCTTTTTCGCTGCATCTTCATCTACTAAGTAGATATCGGCTCGAATTGCTTTGGCTTCAGAATCCCAGCGAAAATTCTTAGCTTCTCCCAACCAGTTCTTACAAGCGTCATCATGGTCCCAGAATAAGGAGGAGCGTTTGCGAGCCTCAACATCTTCAGAATCGGGCTCGGCACTAAGAACCGGAACACATGGTTCAAGTTCCTCGCCTGGATAGAAGATGCCGTTGGCGATGCCTTCTTTTAGGATAATCCGATCTTTGATGATATAGGGAATTTTGATTTCATTTTTATCATTCAAGCGAACAACTTTAACTTCTTCAGGAATTTTCCATAAAGAAAAATCTTCCATTAGAATTTCTCCTTCTCGATAATTTGCATTTTGGAAAATTTGTTGTCAAGTCTAGGATTTTGAACCTGAAGGCTCTGGTATGTTGTTAGTAGGGTTTTTAGCCTTGAGAGGCTTGGGTGTGAAAAGAGGAATTAAATTCCCTAAGATTAAATTTTAACGAAAATTGCTTCGGGCAATATCCCGCGGAGTCTCGTAACTATCAGGATAAAGATGAGCATCTTGTTTCTTTTTCTGTTCTACGATTTCGTTAGCTACCCGAATGTAATCGGGTCTAAGATTCGAGAGCCTTTTCGCCCAAATTCCATCCCAGCCATGCAGGAATTCAAGGAGAATATTAAGGTCATCTTCATTAAGAGTAAAGCGATAGATTGCCCGACCCTGTTTATCGACTTTTGGGTCTTTGCGTCCTTTTGTTCGGCCTCGCATTTCAGTTCTCTCTTTAATTTCGGCCAGATATCGGGATTCGTTTCAATAAATCTATGAAATATTCAAATTGCTGTTTCCAATTCTTGTTATCCAGCCACAGAATATAACGCAACCGGTCGCATTCCAGCATTAATTCGCATCCGACGGTTGGGCAAAATTTATCGGTCATGGGTCTTACCAATTCGTCAATAGTATCTTTTTCTGTTAATTTACTCCGGAAATCAAAGTGAGCTTTCTTCTCGTCTCTTGGTTTATTATGGCCCCAACAGGATTGCGTAGTAATAAGAAATGGAAATGAATTTATCTTTTCTAGATATGGAATGAGAACTTCATCGAGGGGTTCGGAATCCGTGCCATCAAGGGTCGCAGCTATGACTTTGCGGAAATTTTCTAATCTAAATTTTCGTTCTGTTTCAGTTAGAATATTTCCCTTAAAATCTTTTATATTATTTTTAAGTTCTTGGGTGAGAAGAGAATGTGTTTTAGATTTTCCCAAAGTTTCTTTAACTGCTGAGGCTACTTTTGAGGGAAGTTCGTTCCACCATTTTTCCCACGACTTTTGTCCGAACCAGGTGCGCCCGGCGCAGACTATGCGGGGTCGATTTTCGGTCCCAATATCCGATTTAGAATATACTCCATCTAACTTATCCAATGCTGCCGAAACCTTCTTGGCATATTTATCAAATTTTGGTTTTAGTCTAAATACAATATAGCTGACCCGTTCTTTCGAATGACCTTCACAGGAAGATCGGACTTCGATTTCCTTTATTTTCTCAAGTTCGTCGAATACTTCGGGCTTCAGATGTTCATCGATCATAATCCCCCGTTTCCATTCCTTTTCAGGATCACCAGTTCTTCCCGGAATCCAGTGATCTGGCTCCGTACCCCAAGTAGCAATATGGGCAAAAGTTGGTGAGTTCCAAGAGCGCCTCTGTCCGCCGCGTCCACGGCCAAATCCAGTTTTTTGAATTTCTTCTTTAGGGATAAAATCGGGACAAGCTGGACCCTTGGGATCCACAGGCTTATTTTTGAAGTTACATTTATTAGTTTCCTGATTAAAATTAACGCAGTCTTCGTGATGCGCCTCTTGCTTGACTTCCTTCCTCGGTTCTCCCGGCAAAGATGATTTGGAAAATACCCACATCTCGGCTGTCGGAGACTCGCGCTTGGCTATCCAGTACCCCTTAAGCTCCTTCCCATGGAACATAAACGAAACAAATGTGTCGGTATCCGAGATGATGTTCACGGAATCTTCATCGACCTTATCCATGTAAGCTGGGATGCGCTTGTTGGGATTCCCCCATTCGGGATGATTGGGCGGGATCGATTTGCCATAGAATTTCATCCATTCCTTATTGGGCTTACCTTCAGGAGTTCCAGTGCAATAATCTCTCCTAATGCAGCTAACGCCCTCAGGCTGCTTCAGGGGATTTTCCATTCCTGCAAACTCATCCAAGCATTTAGCTCCCTTATCAAGTAATAAATCCCAGTGGTCAACCGGCATGCCCCGAACTACAAATTGACCCCTCCAATGCACTCGACGCAGGAGGAATCTGGCTTTCTTCAGTTCCTTCATCTCGTTTAAATTTATCTGATGAATTTTGACTCGTTTTATTCGGCGTCTGGCATAACCTTCGGGAATCCATTCATAGCCTTCATCCGCGGTTTGGGTATCGAGAGCTTTCTCCAGAACTTCGTGAATTAATTTTCCGTCTTTTAATTTATGCTTTACTTCCATTGTTTCGCCTTTTTAATTCCTAAGGCATCGCAGAAGCCATACTTCCATCTATCTATAACCGCATCGGGGATTCGGCCCTTAGCCATTTGGATCATTACCTTCTTGCGATTTTCGCCATCAACCTTGTCAGCAATCGGAATCTGGGCTAATAGGCAAAGCAACCCTTCATCAAGGTAAGGGAGGTAAACTTTCACACCTTTGGAGTTATCATCAAGAGGTTTCAAATGCTCATCCCGCAAGCGCCGAATGTATTTGTAGTAGGTCTCCTCATCAGGATGCTGCTGGTGGTCATAATACCCCGCCATAAATTCGTCGATTCCGTCACAAGCTATGATTCCGGGAATCCCTTTCTCGGCAAGAAATCTATAGAATAGCCTGACCCCAACATCCGGTCCCGGCTTCTTTTCTGTTTCGCTAGCCACTTCGTCCGCGCTGGGAACGAAAACTTCATGCTCCACATTGCCGAATTTTTCCTCAACCGATTTCACAACCAGGCGGGAATATTCGATATCGGGATGGGTCTCCGGGAAACCGATGGTGAAAACAGATATTTTATGAAAAACCCGGGTCATGAAATGTAGCATCAGGGAAGAATCCAAGCCCCCCGAAAAAGAGAGGTTAGCACATTTGGTCTTGGCTAAAGTTTGAATAATCATTTCTTCTATATCTGCAATTTTAACAGGCTGACCAATTATTGACCAATATTCCGGATAAACAATCACCCTTTCCACTCCTTCGACTTCTCTTTGAGCGTCATCCCCGCTCTCATGTTTTTGGGCTTTATTTTATTTTCTCTAGCTTCCATGTCCGACCAAGTAACCTCTTGAGTTGGTTCAAGTCCCTTGATGATATGAAAGATTCCTTCTTTAATGAGTTTGCCGTCAATATAGACTTTTCCATCTTTCACCAATAAATGAACCTGCTGGAACATATTGGCAATATGGTCATAGAGAAGACAATGATGAATCTCCTCTTTTCCCTTTTCGCCAATATGGATATGATGGAGAAGATATTCGAAATCCTCGAAACTTCGCTGAGGCTCTTTCCCTGCAGTCAATTCATCGTAAAGTTTCTCGGGAATATAATAATCATTATGGATAAAAGCCGGCACTTTTCTAATCACTCCGCCCCTTTGCAAAATCCCATGACTATGCAGAATCTCTTTAACTTTCTTTTTCCAGTATTCTAAGTCAAAACCAATAGGCAATAAATTCTTAGCAATTTGCTCAATGATCTGCTCATCTTTCCAGCCTTTTGCTTTCAATTCACCATAAGTCATCAGGACTACCGCTGTATCGGTCTGGAGTTCTTGCGAGAGTTTCAGCTTTCTCGCCTTGATCTCTCCCTTCTCGATTAAATCATTAAAAGCCTCGTCCATGAGTTTGATTTTTTCCTGCTTGGACTTGGAATCCGGCCACCAGCGATGCTCGACTTTAATTTTCTTCTCCCATTCCGGCGGAAGCCAAGATTCGCCCTCGGGCGGCGCCACATCTTTTCGGGATCTTCCTCTAGGGGATAGGAGGTAAGGGAGCTGGCCTTTGGGGGTGGATTCGGTCATCCAGCACTGGATTTGCAATTTGGCCTTGGGTTTCTTGATCCATTCGGGGCGGACAGGAATCAGGCGAAACACGAGGCGGCCTTTAAAGTGTTTGCCATCGAGGAACCATTCTTTGAAATATGGTTTTTGAACTCCAATATAGGCCATTCCTTCATCGACTGGGAGGAAAACCCCGGATTCCATTTTCGTCGCCCCGACTGAACCTGGGGGAAATACAACATTTCTAACATTCAACCAAACCAAAGGTTGCTGGGCCTTAGGAATTGCTACAGTCTTGACATTCCGGTCACCCATATCGGGTTGAAACTTAAAAACATCTTTATCATTCCATTTATATTTTCGGGCATCGGCTAGGGTCTTAATTTTTTCCTTGATGGCTCCTTCTACTTGGTCAGTAATAGTGTATCCAATTAGATGGTCATTTCGCTTGATGCGCAAATCCCGATGGACCGAGGCGCCGCGAAAGTGCGAGTCTAAATGAAATCTTCCTTTCGGATAGTCCTGGGGTCGTTTCTTTTTGACCAGATCCTCTTCCCAAATCCCGCCCATGCCATCTTGGGCCAAGACTTCTTCCCAAGCAGGAGATTCAATCCGTTTGCGAATTTTGACCGGCCATTTTATTCCATGCTCTTCCGCAAATTCTCCCGCCAGCCTTAAAACCTCAGACTCAATAATATCTTCCAATTCGCCGGAATCTCGATCCGCTCTATTGTGTGTGATAACATATTCCTGGAATTCTACTGTGTTGAATTCAAGATGAGTTTTGATAAACTCCATGAAAGCTCCACAGCCGAAATC
>JABUBK010000401.1_pt1 | contig 10507 bp, 19 predicted proteins | sample 7332671 | NCBI WGS metagenome assembly JABUBK01 (sample SAMN07256342, study PRJNA390944) | subsurface metagenome | isolation source: Methane hydrate marine sediment | place: Pacific Ocean: Eastern North Pacific, ODP site 1244 | collected 2002
AAAAAAAGTTATCAAAATAGAAAAAGGGCTGCCTGAGCCGGATGTAAAATGCGGCCGGCCTGTGGTGGTTTAGGAGAAGATAGCTTGGCAGCTGTCGTATCCGATTCCCGGCGTGGTGGCGGGTGTATCCAAAACGGGAGTACTCCTGCCGTTATGCCAAAATAAAAAGGACTGAAAAATGGCAAAACCAAAAGAAAACAGGAATATAGAATTTATCAAGGCTTGGAAAGAAGAGGGGTTATCAAATAAGGAGCTACAAGAAAAATTTGACCTCTCTCCTGGAGGGGTTAAGGGACTCAAGGCTAGGTTGAGGAAAAGAGATCCTTCTCTTTATACCGGGCGTCAAGAAAAAATAGACAGGAAGGCCAAGAAGAAACAAATCAACACATCACCAAGTCCACAAGTTGCTAAAGTGATAAGTCAACAAATCAATAAAAGGATGACTGTATACTTAAAACCAGAACTAATCAAGGATATAAAACATCTGGCTACAGATAGGGATTCGAATATATCGGAGCTGGTAGGCAAAATTATAGAACAATATCTTGAGTCAACAAAGGGAAAATTGAAAGAAAATTCTTAGTGATTTGTAGATTTGGTGATAAGTTGATAAATATGGAAAATAAAGAAAGGAATTTTACATTTATTTGACAAATAAAACATACCTATTACAAATAGGAAAATATAAGGAGAAATAAATATGCAAGAAGCAAATATGACTTTCAAGGAAAGGGCTAGGGTTAAAATGGATCTTACCGTAAACTTTCCCTCAAGCTATGCACAGATAGAAGATGTCAAAAGACTCTACAGGGAAATCAAGATCCTATGGCGCAATAACAAAGATCTTTATAACTACAAAGAAAAATGCCGAATGTATGCCCTACTTACCGACCAGGAAGAGAAGTGGAATGAATTTTGGGAAGAAAATAAATATAAGATAGGATTTCCCTTGCTCAATGATTTTATGTCCTCTCTCCGGGTGCGAGAATGCGAGCTTTGCAGGAATCCCTTCAAGGCAGGCAGGGCGGATCAAATCTACTGTTCAGATAATTGTAGAGTTTATGCTTGCCGAAAAGGACTGACTAAAAACAAGCAATTACTTGCTAAGAAAACAACTTAATTATTGACAAGTAAAATCTATCTGATAAGATATATATTTCAGGAAGGATAAAATATGATAACGCAAAGAAAATGCCAGGAGGTTTCTTATGCCCCTCCTGGCTAAATATGGCGCCTCTGGGTGGACTCCCAGAGGAAGAATCACTTACTCTAACGGAAACAAGCATACAACATTCAAATATAATGTCAATACTAAGGGGGCTTATAGAAAGTGTCACGCGGACACTCGCTATTAGTCCTCTTTTTCTTTGAGATAATTACCTGGTGGATCGGCCGGTTTTCAGACTAACCTCTTTGGCTGGTTGGTCCACCCTACAAAGAGGTTGGAATGGACAAACCCGAAATACTAGAGAATTACGAAAAAACGAGAAGTAAGACAAGGCTACCAATGGACCTTAAACCTTGTCTAATGTCGCTCATTGACAATAAGGAAAAACTAGAAGGTGATCAAGCGTTTATTTTAGGTTGCGAATTGCATAGGGTAGGCAAAGAGGCAAAGAGAATTGAAGAGATACTAGATAGCCTCAATGTAAAACAAAGTAAGATTAGAAGTATCTTAAAAAGCCTCAAGGTTAGAGATTATGAGTATGGTTGCCCTACCCTAGAAGATAAGGGGTTTTGTCTTTTTGACAACCGGGAAGAATGTCCCTGGTGGGATCGGATCCCTAGAGTGAATCAAGAAGGTTATAGAGAAAGAGATTTTTGGCGGTATGGTTGGCCAAATAAATTAAAAAACCCGGTATGTATGTTATACCTAGCCCTAAGAGAGATTGAGAAGCTCAAAGGATTCCTGGCAGGATCAAGGTTGTATGTATCCTGGGACAAATTGTCTAAGGTATCAGGGACCAGAAGATCATCCCTGGGAAGCAAATTAGAATACCTACGAGAGATAGGGTTGATAGAATACACGCCGGGCCAGAAGAGGACTAAGGGATCGAAGGGATTGGCTACGCAAATTAAGAGAATAATCCCGATACCTAAGCCTAAAATATGAATGTCCTATTATGCAGTATCAAAATGTACCTGCATATGCAGTATCAAAATGTACCTAGTGAACAGTATCAAAATGTACCTACAAAAATAGGTATGTAATAGAAATAAAGGGAAAGAATTTTTACTTTGAAAGAACTAAGAGAATTGGAAGAATTAAGGAACGAAAAAATTTTGCGGCCGATTGCGGCCAAAGCAATAAGAAAAGGTGGTGAAATTAAAAATAAAATGAGTACAGAAGCAGCAGTAGAAGAAAAAGTTTTAGGCACAGTAAAGTTTTTCAGTAAGCACCGATTCTTTGGTTTCATAACCCGGGAAGGCGAAGAAAAAGAAATTTTCTTCCACGGATCCAATGTCCTGCAACAAGAGGACCTAGAAGAAGGCCAGGAAGTAGTCTTTGATGTCGTGGAAACAGAGAAGGGATTGCAGGCGGTAAAAATAGAAAGAATACAAGAGCAAGAAGAAGAAAAGTGAGTGTTGATGCGGATGTCACTGTGACACAATCCTAAAAGAAAGGAGAAAAAGCTATGAGTAATTATAGAACTTTAGGGATCGTGAACCCTAGACAAAAACTCTTAGCGGTTTTCTATGAGGGGAACAAACTAGAGAAAGACCCGGTAATAGCTTTATTGATCGTAGAATGTGAAGATGAAAAAGAAGGCAAGTCAATAATAACTGAACCCCTAGCTCTTTCCCGAAAAACAGGAGAAATAATGTCAGCTATGGAAGTCGGCTCTTACTTGGGTATAGAGGAAAAAGGAAAGAAAAACGACTGGACTGAAGAGATCAAGAGAATAGAAGATTTGAGAAAAGAGAATAATTGACCCCCCTACTGCCTATGTAAATGAGATTTTTCAAAAGATAGAGGGTAGGAAAAAATAGAAAGGTGAGATAATGACAAAGAAAGAAAGACAACTATATGAGCTAATGCACGAAGAAGGTAAAAGAAGATTCGGCTCATCTTGTCAGCATAGGAAAGTTTCAAGGGGTTATTGTAGAAAATGTTTTAGAAAGGTGAGAGGGTAGGCAGGAAGGAAGCCGGGAAGGTAGGTAGGAAATAAAGGGGGGTGGTAGGCTGTGGTGAGGGACGGATTGGATTGCGGGGGTAGAGGGTTGAGGGGTAATTGTGATAATATACTGAGGATGATCGGAACTGAAAGATATGTAAATGTCTTTCAAGATTTTGTGGAGTATCTCCATTCGGTTTGTCGAGATATTGATTTTTGGGTTAAAAATAGGTACTCAACTAATAAAGTGATAAAAGACGATATAGCCTAATTCCTAGAACCCTTATAAACTCGCTCTTTCTCAGAAATGAACCTAGAATATTATCACACTCTAAGCAAAATGTGATAAAAGACTTGACTTTATTTTTTCTTGTGATATACTTAGTGGTAGTTAGATAAAATACATACGAAAGGATAAAGTAATGATCAAGGTAAAGCGTAAACTCCCTAAGTATCTGAGCGAAGAAGAGATTGACAGGATAAGAGAGATTCCGGTCCAGGATGAGGCTGCTGTTAAGAAAGAACTTAGAGAGTCAAGGCAAGCTGGATCTCAATGGACCAAGAGACTGAGGAATAAAGTATTTAATGCTAGAAGAGATCAAGCTATTCTAGCTCTTCTCTACTCTTCAGGAATAAGAGTAGCTGAATTGGTTAATATAGACGTTGAGGACCTGAACCTAAAGCAAAGTGTAGTTAAGGTATTAGGCAAGGGCGGTGACGAAAGGCAAGGATCCTTAACAGATAAAGCAGTCAAGGCACTTACTAAGTATCTGAAGGCTAGAAGATTCTGGAAGGGTAACAACACTCAAGCCTTATTCCTCAACCGAACTGGTGCCAGACTTCAGACTAGAGACTATCAAAGAAGGCTAGAAGGTTATGGTAAGCGAGCAGGGATCAAGGGGAAGGTTACGCCTCACATGATCAGGCACTCATTCGCAACTCACTTGCTGGATTCGGGAATGGACATCAGAAGGATACAGAAGGAGTTAGGACACAAGAGACTATCATCAACAGAGATCTATACTGAGATCAGAACCAAAAAGCAGAGAGAGGAATTTGAAAACTATCATCCTGACTACCGGTAGGCCACTACCGGCCCCCAGGTATAAGGATTTCCCGGCGGTAGGTAGTTTTCCTCGAGGTGACTCTTTTAATTGAATTTTTGGGAGCTTTTACCGAGCTATATTTACCCCTACTGGCTCTAAATTAGGGGTATATCGGGGATAGTTTTCCCTATACCCTATGGTAAACCTTATAAATTTATTAAAAGGACTTAAAATGAAAAGAAATAAGGGAAGTAATTATAATAATTATTTTGGAGGTAGTGTGGTAACACGATGTAACCGCACTGGCCCTCCTTGGATAATGCAAGCGATGCAAGCCTTAAAAAAACATAATTCAAGCGATTCAAGCCCTATAAAAAGAGAGGTGAAAGAAAGTAATGGCTGAAGCAATTAAGAGAGTAAGAGGAGTAGTCAAGTTTTACAATCAAACTAGAGGATTTGGATTCATTACCCCGGAAGGAGAGAAGGAAGGTGTATTCTTTCATTGTAGTGACGTAGGAGAGCAATTCGGATACCTACAACAAAATGATCAGGTGGAATTTGAGATAGGAGAAGGCCGGGAAGGCAAGGAAAAGGCGGTTAAGGTAAAGCGTATAACAGAAGAGGAGTCACAAGAAGAAGAGGAAAATAATAGGTACACCTATAAAAAAAGAGAAAAAGGAGTTAGAAATGCCTAAAGTAGAATTAGTAGGAGTATTCAAACATAAAAAAGGTTGGAAGGAAACAGTAAAATTAGTAGAAGAGAAGATGAGCGAATGGGGTGATAAGTTAAAAGATTGGACTGTTCGGATCCAGGAATTTGCATATAAAGATAAAAACGAGGATGAATATGAAGATTTGAATTTCGCAAAAGTTCATTGGAAAAATAAAATACTGAGAATTAACTACTTGCCGAATCCGGTAACTGATCCGGAAAAGGATGCAAATATAATTATGCAGGAATTTGAAGACCTAGAAGAACAAGGAAAAATATAAATGGCAAAAGCTAAATATTTTGGGAAGGACCAGGAAAGTAGGTCCAGGCAACTCGCCAACCTCAACCGGCGGGGGCGGACTCAGGACGTAGGGAAGGTTAAGACTTCCTTCCTCAAGGATCCTAAAAACCAAGACATAAGATTTTTCATACAAAATCATTATATCCTAGAGAATGGCAAGCCCCTCAAACTAGAAAAATGGCAAACAGAAATTCTTGATGCCTTATATCCCCTTAAAGGCAAGTCAAATTTCGATATGGCCTGCCTGGGCTTACCCAAAAAAATGGGAAAGACAGAATTTCTAGGGGCAATATGTCTTTGGGAACTCTTGTTCAGCCCTTCCCTGGCAGCAGAAGTTTATAACTGCTCGGGTGACTTGGATCAGGCAAAATTGCTTTTCAAGCGAAGTGCTAGGGCGGTGAAGCGGAGCAAAGAAATGTCTAAAGTGTGCAAGGTTTTGGCAACTTCCATTACTTGCCCTGCCAGAAATGCAAGCTACGAGTGCATTTCAGCCGACATTGATTCCAGCGAAGGAAAAAACCCCTCTCTTTGCGTTATGGATGAGTTTTCTACATCAAGTTATGAGTTATGGACTGCTCTTCAAACTGGAAGGGCAGCCCGGGAAGGCCGGGGCGAGTCAACCCTGGCAATTCTTATCGGCACAGCCGGATACGACCTAACTAGCGAATTTTACCGACTATACCAAAAGGGGTTAAGGGGCGAAGATGAGGGGATGTATTTTTTCTGGTCACACGAACAGGTAAGCTCATTTTCTTCACCTAGCTGGCTAGCCAGAATGAAAAGAAGATTACAACCCGCTATTTGGATGCGCTATTATGAGAATAGGTGGGTGGCGGGTGCTGGTTCGTTTGTGGATGAGGCTGATATTGCCAGGTGTTTGGATTCTTCCCTATCACCTACCGGCGTAGGCAAGTCGGGAATCTCTTATATCGTAGCTTGCGATTTGGGATTAACAAAGGCTCGTACCTGCCGGATAATCGTTCACAAGGAAAATCATTTAATTATTATAGATAGCATAAGAGTTTGGGAAGGCACGAAACTTGCGCCGGTTATGATAGAAGATATAGAGGCTGACTTAATTAGGTGCAACAATTACTATAATTACCCGCAAATAATTTGTGACCCCTGGCAGATGCAATCATCAATTCAGAGGCTTAAAAAGGAAGGGATCAGGATCAAAGAGTTTACTTTCTCAGCCCCTAATTTGGCAAAACTGAGCAATAATTTATACCAATTACTACATTCGGGAACGATAAAATTTTGGGCTGATAAGGGATTGGTGGATGAGCTGCTTTCAGTTAGAAGCGTACAGAAATCCTATGGTGTGAGAATAGATGCCCTTTCCTCAGGTTTTAGCGATAGGGTGATCACTTTAGGGATGTGCGCTTTGGCTTGCGTGGAATTGCCCGATTACAGCCAGGGGATGAGAATTGTTTTGGGTACAGAAAGAAAACACGCAGGTTTGCTTGGTTATAATAGCCCCGCCCTTCCTGGTGAGAATCTTCAAAAAGTTGTCACACTAGACAGCGAATATTACAAAGACGTTGACGCAGATAGAGACAAAGAGGCAAAGAGAAGGCGTAGGCGTGATGAAATACTTGGCCTTAGATATGAAGATAAAAGGCGGGCAATTCCCGATGATGAGGGGGCTATTGGTGTGCCACCTTCTGAATCGAATAAAGCTATGCCTGAATCAGGTCAAGCAATAGCAGGATCAAAAGAAGAACTTGAAAGATTACAAAAAATAGTAGATAAATTTGAAAAGCAAAGGAGGTGGTGAGACTTGGAAAGTATAAGTTTAGGTGAAAAGGTTTTTATATTGAGTGAAGCAGGGCAAAAGCCTCTGGAAAAGATAGATTTTAAGGAACAGGACTTTTCGGAAGCTACCAGAATATACGAAAAGCTAAAAGAAAACGAGGGCAAAATAGACTTTGAAGAGCTTGAAAAGCCCTTAGAAATTCCAGTTGCTGTAACAGGCGAAAATATCCGAAGGGGTTTTCGCAAAATGCCGAAGGATAAGAGGCAAGATATACTAAGAATGTCTCTCAAGGCAAAGGATATAAAAATCAAGCAGAAAATAAAAGCCAGAGAGAATAGAAAATCAGACATAACACCAGTCGCAAATTTAAGCAAAAAAAGCTGGCAGAAACTTCCTAAGAACGGCAGGGAAGCAATATTGCAGAAAGTTTGCAGTTTACAAAACGAATTAGTACGAGAATAAATAACAAATTATTTTCGTTCTTTGAAAATTTAGAGCAAAACTAAGCAAATTCATAATTCTATCACGACAATAGAATCCGAAAGACATTCTAAAAGAACTTTGGATTGACTTATTTTGCCTCTATCACCAAAAAGGAGGTGAAATATATTGGAAACTGAACTTAAAATGGCTGAACTCGGAACAGAGGAATTTACGAAATTTTTCAACGTTCACCTGGGAGAAATGCCTAGTGATCCACCCGAAGATAGCTCAACCCTAGAGGCTGCCATAGCTAAGATGTGGGCAACTGAGTGCGAATTGTCTTTTGAAGAGCAGCTTTATCTAACCCCGCTTATCTCGAAAGAGCTTACAGCGTTGGTTGTTCTGAAGGAAGATCTGATGCCGGAGCATAGAGGGGATACGCTATATGTCAATCGTCTAGCCCCTCTTGAACCTGCTAATGACGGCGACCTCGGCACACAACATAGAGTTTACGGAAACGAATCACCTTTGGATGATTCCAGGATCGCCATAACCCCTTCCAGAAGGGGGGTTGGTGTGGCCTGGGTGCCGAAGGTACAACATTCCATTTCCTACGATCTAAGGCAGGAAGTAAAAGGCTTGATCTCAAATTGGGCTGCTGGAAAGGTGGAAAGAATGTTAATTTCCTCAGCAAATTCAGCCCCTCAGACAATTTTTTCGGGAGTGGCTACATCATTGGCAGATTTGACTAGCTCGGATGTTTTGATGGGTAGAGACTTGTCACGAGCTTTTGCGGTTTTGAAAAGTCACGCTGCTCGTGGTATAGGCAAACTTGGCGGATATTTCTTTGCTTGCCTTAGCCCCGAATGTTTTGAAGATCTCAAAGAAGATGCTGCGTTTTTGGCTGCGGTAACTGCTACATCGAGCCAGGGTAGATTGGAGATAACAAACTATCTTGAAAGTTACGCAGGCTTGCGGTTATTTTCTTCCACTTATGCCCCTACTGGAATTACAGAGGGCAGTCCAGGCGTTGCTTATCAGGTAACGTTGGTAATGGCTGCCAGAGCTTTAGCTTTGGCCTGGGAAAGTCGCTGGAGTTGGAAGGAAAGAAACGAGCATTATGGAGAGATTCAGGGGATAATGTCCGATGCGTGGTTGGAAAGTGCGGTATTGAACCCGAATTATATTGTGAAAATCATATCTGCATATACCCCGCTAGAGGTCACAACGACAGTAACTTGAAATTTTGACTGAGCCTAGAACGACAGGCTTTTAGTTTTCCTTCTTTGGTTAGGTACTTATCCTTTCAACCTACCCTCAGAAGAGTTTATGGTTGACGGTGTGGAGAGGTCGCTATAATGGTGGCCTCTCTATACTGGAAGAAAGGAAGAATCCTCTTTGAGTATTTTATGTTAGAGTAGGATCTGGCGAGTCGTCAGATACTCGCCACGCTATATTTTCCCGATAGATCGGCTCGTTGGCAAAAGGAACTATCGGGCAGTCATCCAACTTTTGCCAGCCGGTAAGAGTAAAGTTACCAGCAAGGCTTTGGCTCTTACAAAATTATTCCTGTCAGGCAGGGGTGATCCCACCATATCATCCCTACCTGGCAACCTAAAAACTAGAAAGCAATCTTTGAAAAATAGAGATCTTAGGAATTTCAAAAAATAGGGATCTACCCAGGAGAGAAATTTATATCCTGGTTGAAAAGCTCTTTTACAATAAGGATTCTTTGATAAATAGGGGTATGATAGTTCAAGTAAATAATTAAAGTGCCTAAAACGGCTTATATGAACGTCAAATTTTTTCAGAAAGGAGCAAAAAGTGCATAATTGCCCGATTTGTGGCGAAAGGACTGAGGGAAGCTACTCAGAGGGCGGGGTTCATTTCAACATCTGTGAGGTATGTTATCAGGAGAGATACCAGGAGAACGAACAAGAAAGGAGAGAATATGAACAGAAAGTTTGACAAGCTGGTGAGAAGAGCAACCTGTCAGATGCGGGTAATGCTCAGGGAACGAAGAAGGTTCAACGTTCTTGCGAAGGAGCTAAGGGCGTTCACTAAGGAAAGGAGCTAATTATGTCAAAACTAACTACAGAGAAAATAACGGAGATTAGGGACGCCTTGCAGGTGATACGACTTGCTATTAACACATTAAGCATTGGAGAAATACTTGTCAAAGCTAAACCTCAGATTGAAAGGATTGACAAGCTGCTACCGGATGTCAACTTTGAGGAGAGAATATGAGCATAACAAGCTGGCTTTACCAGTTGGCACGCAAGGCAAACGACCTTGAGACCTTAGCGTCTGGTAAACCAAAGAAGATAGCCAGGAGAGCAAAAAATAAGGCAATAGGCAGAAAAATTTGGCCGAAAATTAACAAATTCCCTTTTTGAGAAAAAAAGACTCTCATAGAGGCTATTTTAGGTAGTTTAAGAGGGGCAGGTGAACTATATGACCTTAGAATTTTTAGCAGGGCTTATTTTAGAGTCTGAAAGACAGATTAGAAAAGCATTACAAAAGATTTGAAAGGAGAGAATATGCCGAAAACGAAGGAAGGGGGCTATATGAAGCAGAGAATAAAGGGCTATGTAATTGATGATCGTTGCGTAGTCCTGAAAGAGAATCCTTATATCACAAAAAAAGAGAGAGGGGCTAGATTGAATGGACTCACCAGCCCCTCACAGGAGACGTTGAAATGTCACCCGAGACAAAGGCTAGCAAAAGAATGAGTATCAGTCAAGAGAATATAGGAAAGATCAAGAGTTTTCTAGGTATCATTTTGAAAGAGATCTGGCTGCTCAAAAGACAGGAAGATTTGACAATGCCTGGCCAGGAGAACTTGAGGGTAATCGGAAGAGAGGCCGGAAGGATAAATGAGCTGCTGCCGGGGGGTGCAAAATGACAAATACAGAGATTAAGCAAGTAAAAGCGGTTTTGGCAGCAATCCGAACAGAAAATAATACAGTTACTAAGAGACTGGCCAGCATAATTTCATTGATTGGATCAGCCAGAACCTCACAGCTAGAGATAGAGGTAATTCTTAGCGAATTTGAAAAAAAGTTATCAAAATAGAAAAAGGGCTGCCTGAGCCGGATGTAAAATGCGGCCGGCCTGTGGTGGTTTAGGAGAAGATAGCTTGGCAGCTGT
>JABUBK010000402.1_pt1 | contig 10506 bp, 4 predicted proteins | sample 7332671 | NCBI WGS metagenome assembly JABUBK01 (sample SAMN07256342, study PRJNA390944) | subsurface metagenome | isolation source: Methane hydrate marine sediment | place: Pacific Ocean: Eastern North Pacific, ODP site 1244 | collected 2002
AAGATGACGACGAAATCTACTGGCAACTATTGCGATCATGGTGACGGCAAATTTGCGCCGCTCGCAGAGGCTTGTTGCTTCGCTGCTTGAGAGCTGCTCTGATTAGCACACGGCAATATACTATGCAATGCTACCTTGTATGCTATGCTACGCGATGAGCGGCCGACTAACATACATGCAATTTCAAAGTCCTTTAACACCAGATGCAGAAAATCCCCCGAGACCGCACAAATCACGTTCAGCGTCTTCATGCACCCGAAGACAGTCCGTCAGCCTTTCATGAAACTGTTCACCACGGTGACGACAGTGGTATACCCCATTCCAACCACACCAAGCGACATCAACAGTATATCCCCCGTCTTCTCCCACTTCCCTTCAGCCACACCCTTGTAGTGCAATAAAGGTGGATAGATGTACACAAGCGGAACACAGGCAAAACTTCCAATCAATGCCACGAACCGGTCGAGATTGCTTGCGCCTAGGATACCCACGATTGCACAGAATACAGCAAGAAAGGCACGGAACCCGTTCTTCTTCCACTTCGTAGCAGGATCCTTCTTACCTGACGTTGCGCGCTTGAACAACTTGTTCTCCAGAATTCTGATGGCGGGGAAAAGCTGGACAGGGTTTCCGACCAACACGGCAATGGAGTATAGGAACTGGACTGCATTCACGAGGTGGGAGGATTGAGGAAAATTATCGATAACCTCGATGTTCGTATCACTGCCGAATGTTGCGTAGCAGAGGGCTCCGACGGATGTGAAGATGATCGTGATAATCAACATAACGGTGGCTAACAACCATTCAAAGTTTTGCGGTTTAGACATGGACGATTGAATTGGCAGGATGAGACCTATGCCTTCGAAGGTGAAAATACACGAACCGATAGTGAGTGTATACAGGTCCGAGTTGAACAGAACGACAGTGTCATTGAGACCGTTTTGGACGAGAGTGCCAATATCGTACCAGTAGATGTAGACGATGCCAATCATAATGAAGACGTCGGCAAGTAGAGCTGCTGGTCCAAGCTTGGAGATGTTTCGAATGAAGGCGAGAGGAATGATGACGATGAGTTGCAGTGCGATCAAGACTCGTGTAGAAAGAGGAGACGACCCGTCAGATCGGTTCGAAACAGCGACCATGAACGAGTAGAGATTCTGCGCAACGAAGACCATGCCAGCACAGACAAAGCCGAGCTGGGAGAGGGTAATGCTGGCGAGAATGATGCCGCGCATCTTAGTGCCGCCGATTGCATGGCCGATCTCGCCATAGCCACCACCATATTGTTTGCGGCAACGCAGGAGGAGATGAAATGCCAACATAGAGATGAGAGAGATGGAGACAAGACACATGCTGCTAAACAGAATACCGCCGTTGTTGAAGGCTTTCGGCAAGAACATGATTCCTGTGCCAATGAAGGCCTTGAGGAGGGTGAAAAAGGTTTTGGTTGTGCTTGCATCGCCTGACTTGCTGACTTTAGAGGACATGCGACGACCAAGGAGAGGGCGACGCTCAGAAGGTTGCCGATTGTCTTCATTTTCATCATCTTCGTCGTCATCGATGATAGCCTCATCGTCGTCCGAGTCAGCAAGATCTTCGCCGGCAAAGCTTCCATAAAGGTCCAAAAATTCGACAAAGTTGCGAGTGATTGTAACGCGTCTAGCAAGAATTGGGGCTCTTGTTCTCTGAATGAACTCTCGTCGGAAACCTCCGGGAAGTAGTTGCTCCGACGCTGTCAACTGTTCCTCGTCATCCTCAGCGGGAGTAGAATGTTGAGGATGGGAGAAAGTTGCAGCTCTTTTTGCCAGTTTTGCTCGCTGGTCAATTTTGAATAGAGAACGATGAATGTCGCCACCCTGAAGCTTCAGAGAAGACTCTCCCTCTGGTGAAGTCAGGTTCGGTGTGGATGAAGAAGCTTTTTTGGAGTTGTCCTCTTCATTCACACCATCAAAACCGGCCGAGTATCCAGACGGTAAATGTTCAGACACAACCTCTCCTTCGTATCGATCTTGTTGATTGGGCGGTTCGTCGGCCATGGCTGAGAAGCTTCACAGTACAATGTGTTTCCTTCCACTCATACGAGGTTCTGAAAATCCTGAAAATTGTAATTTCGTTCTTACAATCCGTATGTCGTCCAGAGCGATCCCATCGACACCCTTCGTACACTGGACCGATGTTCTCCGAAGTCAATTTTTTTCTATAAACGGCAAGTAGATTCCAGAAAAGTCCTTAGACAGAGAGATTGACAAAGAGTGTCTAGATATCTCAGCTACCTAGTAGAGCTGCTTTGGGTGGTTAACGGTGTGATGTATGAAGAGAATGAAGGATGGACGAAAGCTTTTCTCAAAGTCATGCGAAGTTTGAGACCTCGGCATATGCACGATTTGATTGGACAGACGACAAACCTGGGGCACGGGTTTCCACCACCTGACCAATCATATTACGTCATGTTTCACGAAAAAAGTGAGGCCGAAACAAGAAGAAGATGCAGTCACGCTTGTACAAGGCTCGGGAAGGCAGGAAGGCACGAAGGTCGTCCATGTTAGAACGATTTTACGATTTAATGTTGTCCCTATCCTATAAAGGTCAAGTAGTGGATTTTCAGTCGGCAGAAGTGTTAGAGTCAATGCTTCAATCAGATGTGCCTCAACTGAAGCAGCGTCCTCAGCAACATCTTCTGAAGAATGATTTCGAATTTCATACCACTACTTGACCTTGGTTAACATCAACTTCGTAATGAAGAAAGACTCATCGAGCACTTTGACGACGTTTCTGAGAGGACTTCTGAACGATTGATATACCGCGAAGAATACTGAGCTGAATTTCAAGGTATTGATCTCACCTTGTGCTCCACCTTGCATCGCGGAAACCTGCACACAGACAACATAATGTCCAAAACAGTAAATCTGAGAGTATGGAAAGGCACAGTCAATCCGCAATGAGTAGCGACACATGGAATATGGAATCAAGAGTAGAGTCCTGGTTCAAATGACCTAGAAGTAGCAAGGCCTTCATTTCGATGATGCAAAAAGATTGCGCCGCGGCCCGGAGTCCTTCTGATCGATGACAAGTTTCACTGACCTTGTGGCTGCAAGATCAGAGGGTGATTCCAGTACGTCGTCTACAAGGACACCAGCTTCCGGTGGCTGTGAAGACCTCAAAGGCCGTGAATTCCCACCAGCTCCGAAACCAGTCAACATTTCGCTTCCTTCCATGCTATCGAGCATCTTGTCGATACCTTCTACGTCGAGTGTTTCGTTATCGCGCCGGGATACGGTTGGCTTACCCTCGCCAATGTCGCGGAATGCTAGATTTCGAATCAGAGGCGCGCCATTCGGCTGTTCTGCCGCTTTGCTAAAGACGATAATACGTGTGTCAGTGAGCACGACTAGATCCGGTGTCTGACCTAATGTACCAAGAAAGTTGCTGCTCTTTGTGGTAGATAACGTGTGTGCAGTGTAGGTTCCCAAGCGTTGGCCACCTCCAAGGCGCATCTCGGGAAGAACTTGCAAGCGTCCGTTCCCTGCTGTTCTCACTCTCCCTTCTTCAGACACTGACTGATAGAGCGCTTGAAGGGAAGGCAGATAATGTTGGGTTCCATCGTAGGATAGGATGAACTCGTTGTATTGAGATGAGGTCGATCGTGATGAACCACAAGGGGTGATTTGCCCAGTTCTGATAGCTGAGGCCAAGGAGCCACCCGGTAAACGCGAGGGTTGACCAAATAAATCAGCTGATCTCGTCTTTCTCGTATGCGGCGTCATGGGCGCTAGAGAACTCAACGTCTTCGCCTTGGAGGATCTCTTAATGGGTGACGCCACATTCAATTGACCTAGACTTGTGAATCTGCTACTGTGACTACCAGAGCTCAGCGTAGAATCCGAGAGGTTGGTGTACCACAAGCCCCATTCGCCATCCTCTAGCAAAGCAAGGATCGCTTGACCAGAGGAGACCCATGAGGCATCGAGAACGGCTTTCCGACGAGACTGAGCCAAACTCGCGTAAGCTGTATGCAAAGTCAGCACTGCATTTGTCGAGACTATCGGCAACGTATCGTCTGAGGCTGTCAAAGTCCCTGAGTCTCTCTTCCTCCCCGATGATAGTATGTCATTTTTTGCTAGTTCGTATATCTTGACAATTCCGTCTGCCGGACTGGTCAGGAGTAGTGAGAGATGACTCGATGAGGGGTGAATAGAAGAATTGAATGAGAGGACGCTGTCTAATAATGGAAGCCGAACAAATTGCCTCAGGATGACGGTGTAATCATCAGACTTGCTTGTGAAATGTGCCTGGAAGGGAATTTGAGAGACAATCAAGAGACCGCTGCCTGTTGTTGAGGCTGAGGCGACGATGAAAGTCAGCAAAGTATCAGCAGAAACAGTTTCACGGCCTCTACTGCGTGACTGTGAGTCCTTATCACTTTTGGGGAGACCATCCGCAGTCCAGGTTATGGCAATCGCAGAGATTGTATTTTGATGTCCTCCTCCTCTGCTGATATATGTGGTCTTGATGTGAAGTCTGCTCTCAGAGTTCTTGCTCTCGTCGCTTTTAGCCGCGAACGGTACGGAGATCAAAACCACGGTAAGATCCTCGCACGAAACTGCTATGATGAGATTCGAAACAAGTGTGTCAGGGAGGTGTGGTGTATTGCTGACGGCGTGAGCGGACACAGGAGGGAGTGCGATGTGCTGTGCGGGACTTTCAAGCTGGACGTCCAGCCATTTCTCGAGCCTTGGTCGATTGTATGAGGATTCGTCCTTCTTGTTGTCCACAGTAACATTTGGCGCATCCTGTGACAGAAGGGACTGACCCTCTGTACTTTGCCCACGGATCTTGTATAGACTTAGTCCCTCCTCATGGCTAAAGATAGCGATCGAAGCTCCATCGGGGGACAGAATGGGATAGATCTTTGCTTCGAATGCGTGGAACGGAAGATCGTAGCTAGAATTTCCAAAAGTCAGAAGATGAATTATTAGGATTTTTGCGGTTCGTGAGGAAACGCGTGAGTACGCACCTGAATTGCTGACCACTTTGCTCCCTTCGTATCTGCCCTTCCATCGCCACCAACAATTCTCTGTATTAACCAATGTTCGGCGACCAAAGACCCTGCAGGATGTACACGGTAGGTTGACCTCGAGTACGGCAACGGCAGTGGCGATGGAAATAAGTCAATTCAGGAACTCGCAAATAAACAAACACTGAACGTCGCGTTCCAACGCGACTCACATTTCTTCCACTTCCACCAAGTCCTTCTTTTTGATGTGCGCATGCAGCAACATCTTCTATGAGTAGGTTACGGGTGATGGCTTCTGTCCTTCATTCACTTTCAACTTCTACCATCCTAAGGGCTGAGATGCATTATGGCTAGGCTACACAGTGCCGGTCTTCACAGACCAAGTGCCTTGCAGTACTTGGTGTCCGAGGGAATACTTCCCCGTGACCCACATATCTCAACGTATCGATGGGCTCAGCAACTCTCGTTAGATGAGCATGACAATGTTGTGCAGGAAGAAGTTCTCACCCTGGATCATTGTGTCGTTTGGTCTCGCAGTAAGACTATCAAGAGGGTTTTTAACCTGGACATCGAGGACGAGGTCATTCTTCATGCCTTCACCACTTCTTTCCCCACGAACCCTGTGACTTCTCAGATCTCCTCAAAGTCGCAGAGAAACCCGGTGTCCTCACGCTACAAGGAAGCCGCCCTAGTTGTTGTATTGAAGACTCAAGCTCACATCTTCTGCTTGTCGGGCGGTATTCACGTCATCCCTTTACCATTTATTGCCACTAGAGCACTCCCTTTCTCAGAAGGATGTATCCTACAGCCTCAAAACTCGTACGAGAGCATTCACAACCATCAAGGCTCGGACTCGTTTGTTGCCCAGCCACAGAATATCACGCCTACAGACTCAGCACTCTCACGCCTACTCAGCTCCGTGAACCCGGCTGTACGTCCCGAGTTCTCATCAGCACGTAAATTGCCGACATACTGCATCACAGACCTGCTCTCTGAAACTGGCCTTGTGGCTGTAAGCTATTCGAGAAAGACACAGTCAGATGTTGAAAACTTCCTACCAGCAGATGAGGAACTGCTCTACATGTCGACCGATGGCCAGATGAGAAATACGAAATCAGACGGCAAGTCGGAAATTTGTGTCGCTGTCACTTTGAATAGAAGCAACCAGATGTTCACAATTTGGTCAGTATCGCGAAATCACCAGCCACTCGTCTCAGCAGACAGACTGTCCGATGTATCCAGGTACCGCAAAAGACAGAGCGCCAGTGTACATGACCGGCCCAGAGCACCAAGTGGTAGGGCTCCTCCAGAAACCTCTCGAGAGAGTCTTGGAGGATTGATGCAATCTTTTGTCGACAATTCTACTAACCCTCAAGAAGCTCGATTATCCAACATCGAGAACCTAGCTGCCGAACTCCACGACGAATTCGAACCTGGTGGCGTCCAAACTCGCTCTTCAAGGCGCATCAGCTCAATGCTCGCTCGCTCTGATTTAGCCCCTTCTACGGAAAGATCTGCATTCAACGACAACATTCGTGGTGTCGCAAGTCGAAAGAGTCTCTCAAAAAGCTTGAGGAGAGAAGGCTCATTTGGGAGCGCTACTGATAGGAATAGTTTTGGTGGCAGGAGATCTTTCCCTGCTGCAACATCCGTGATTAGTAACACCACATCTTTCCTGGATCCAGCCGACCGCGTTTCTTTCGGAGAGTCAGCGGTATTGGGTGCTATCGACGACCATCCACTAGGATCAGCCACTGCCCGCTTGCAGAAGGATCTGACCTTCTACAAGCTCAAATCGATATCCTGCCACGAGACGACAAGCAAATCAACGCTATCGACCCCCAGAGTTTTGCTAATCGCCCATCCTCATTCTTTCAATGCCGAGAACGCGCCATCTGCACAGTTTTCTGTATGTATCCAAGAAGGTGAACCGCAGCTCATGAGTGTCGTTACCATTGTTGTCAAGAATCTCCCACACAAAGCTCAAGGTACGGATAGACTAAGCAGATCTGAATTGAAGGCTGTACAAGTACAAAAAGGTACCAATATCGCCGACGCGTGCTTAGTGTCTGACGGCACATGCAACAGGCTTGTGATTCTAACCAATACTTCTCATGGTGATAGTGTTCTGCATTTGGAGGCCCCATGGAGCCCTTCCTTCCGCTTGGATCTCCCTCAGAGTTATCTCGTACATCCGACAAGCAACCCAATTCGAAAATCGATTGAGCCCAGAGAATTCATCGAAGGTGTTCACCGAGTAATAGATGGCAGCGAAGTGAAGCTTTCTCATCTCCTTAGCGCATTCAATCTCCACGACATTGTCCTTTGTGACACTGCAAGCCGACAGCATTATCTCCGGATCGACATGACCCCCAGATCGAATCTCGGACGAGAAATAATGAGAATCTGCAAATTCATTATGCCAACACAACATCAAGATAGTTTGCTGGTGGCATACTGGGAAATTCGAAGATGGCTTGATACTCAGGAGGTTCAAGGTAATCTCGAAAATATTGCTATTGCTATCATGCTATTCTCGATGGCCGTTCCATTCATCAGCACCTTCCAAGAACGACCGCTCGCTCCCAACCGTAAGAAGAAGAGCGTCAACCTCAGATCAAGTAGCGGCAATTTCATCGATGCAACAGACTGGTCGATCATGCAGACAGACGAGGCTTCTGGAAATTCGCCGGCGTGGACACGAAGTGGCGCTTGGTCGTGGGTTGGAACCAGTCTGACTCCAGTAGTAATGCTCAAGTCTCCTTCAAAACATTCGCGAGGCTCTTCTCTTGACCAGAGCGACAGCTACGCTAACAAGATCTTCTTAAGTCAGTGTACAGATTTGACAAGAGACTTTCTGCAGAGTCCTGCTGGCGAAAGTATGAGCGGAACGGAAGGTTATCTTCCAAGCGCTATCAATCAAGATCGAAACACAAGACGCACTGCTTTAGCGAGTATCACTGTTGCATTATTCTTGCTTCTGCAAGAGCACAAGCTTCAATTGTGTACTAACCAGTCCACTACGAACGACCACACCATTTTGACTATATTGATCGCACAATTGAGCTTGTGGCTCAAGTGGACTCGATGGAGGGACTCGATGTTGATGCAGTACGAAAGCGAAGTATCCTCGAACAGTAGACTGCAACTTGACCAGTCCAAGATTGATAATCTTGACGTGCCACCAGAACCTTTCCCTCCAACTTCAATCTTCGAGTATATTCGAGCATCAATCGAGTCTACACCTCCAAAGTATCATATGCTGGTGGACCTGTTGCAGAGCACTGAGGAGCTCGCGATGAATGATCCTCTGCTGGTGGAATCCAGGAGACTGCTGCCAAAATCCTCGGCCATCGTTCACGTATTTAGCGGTAAGCACCGCCGAATGGACGCTGAAGTGATGTCTGCCACCTCTGACGCGATAGTCGCTGCGTGTGAATTTATATCAAGACAATCCCTGTCCCCTGGTGGGACGCACGATAAAACTCCAGCTTACTATCCAGCATACCACCTCGAGAATGTTCGAGCTGAGAGAGTGGCTCAAACCCACGCCACTCATCATCCCTCGCACATTGCCTTGCGTGACACTCGCATGCTGGGTAATCAGGCACTCGATGCTGAAAACCTCTCAAGATGGGACGTGTCTTCCGAAGTAGACCGCCAGGCTGTCACTAAGCTCGTCTTCAACCAAGACCGACGGTTTCAGGAAGCATCAAAGCTTGTCAATCAAGCAAGAGCTCCCGAAATTGAGTTCGAGATACAGCCAAATTGGACGGAAGCCAATGCTCTTGAAGCGCAAAAACAATTGGCGCAATATGCCACGAGACGAACATTCGCAGTGGCGACTGGCCGTGGCATGATGCATTTTAATGCTCGCACGCCCCTTTTGACAGAAGTCGTACCTGTTCCAAAATTCAGCCTACAATGTATCATGCGGTCGAGGTCTGATGCTGAAAGTGGACAGCCGATGACCTTCAGTGCTGATCGAACGCATTTTACTGAGGAAAAGGTTTATTGGGCCTTTTTCCACAACGGTGCTGCCGCAGGATTGATGATATCTAAGGAGGCAGATTTCATTGACACCTCGTGGATTCTCTACAACAAGCCCTCAGAATTGACGAATCGACACGCTGGACTCCTGCTTGCTCTAGGACTCAACGGCCACCTCAAGTCTCTAGCCAAATGGGTTGCCTTCAAGTATTTGACTCCGAAACACACAATGACCTCTGTCGGGCTGCTCTTGGGACTCGCAGCCTCTTACAGAGGTACGGCGGACACACTCATTACACGCTTACTGTCGGTGCACGTTACATGCTTGTTGCCGCCTGGTGCAGCCGAACTTAACTTGTCGCCACTGACGCAAATGACTGGTATTATGGGCATTGGGCTTGTCTACTGCAACACACAACACCGGCGTATGTCTGAAGTAATGTTATCTGAAGTCGAGTGCCAAGATATTGAGGAGCGCTCAGGAGATGAGCCCATACTTCGAGACGAGGGTTACCGACTCATAGCTGGCATGTCATTGGGATTAATCAACCTCGGACATGGTGCTCGCCTCCACAGTCTTCACGACATGCGACTCGTTGAGAGATTGCTTGCTATAGCCGTCGGAACCAAGAATGTCAACCTTGTTCACGTCTTGGATCGAGCCACTGCGGGAGCAGTACTTGCGTTGGCCTTTGTGTTCATGAAAACAAACGACGTTTCCATTGCTCGGAAAGTCGACATTCCCGATACTATGCATCAATTTGAGTACGTCCGACCTGATATGTTCCTCCTTAGGACTCTTGCCCGACACCTCATCATGTGGAACAAAATCGTCCCAACCCAGCATTTCGTACAGGAAAGCCTTCCTGAACAACATCGTCACCGAGCAGATCTCAGAAGTGTGAAACGTCTCATAACTAATGATTTGCCATTCTTCCATGTCGTTGCTGGAATTTGCTTCGCTATCTCGCTACGCTACTCTGGATCACAAGACCATGACGCTCGCGATCTTCTTGTCGATTATCTTGATCAATTCCTTCGATTATCACGTCTCCCGGCTCACAACTACGACGCGAAGGTCACTCTGAACGGTATCAGAAACTGTCTCGATATCCTCGCTCTAGCGTGCGCTACTGTCATGGCTGGCTCTGGTGATGTTGTAGTCTTCAGACGACTTCGTGCACTCCACGGTCGCACCGACAAAGACACGCCATATGGCTCACATCTCGCAGCCCATATGGCAATAGGTGCTCTCTTCCTTAGTGGCGGTACAGCAACCTTTGGCACGTCTAACCTTGCAGTAGCGAGTCTTGTCATCGCATTCTACCCGTTATTTCCGAGTGACATCCTCGACAACCGCGGTCATCTCCAGGCATTGCGCCATCTCTGGGTTATCGCGGTAGAGCACAGATGCCTGATCGCCCGTGACAGTGAAACAGGTCAAGTCATCGGAAGTATCGAGGCATCCCTGAAACTCAAAACCGGCACAACGAGCACAATAC
>JABUBK010000403.1_pt1 | contig 10495 bp, 18 predicted proteins | sample 7332671 | NCBI WGS metagenome assembly JABUBK01 (sample SAMN07256342, study PRJNA390944) | subsurface metagenome | isolation source: Methane hydrate marine sediment | place: Pacific Ocean: Eastern North Pacific, ODP site 1244 | collected 2002
AGTGGCAAAGACGTTGTGACGCCAGATGTCATAATGCCACAAAGCCCAGGTGTCGCTGCGTCTGCGGCGGCGTCAATCACGGAGTCGGACTTGAGAAGGCCAGGGCCAATACACAGAAGATCACAGATGAGCAGCTCGTAAAAACAGACCGCGAACGATTCGCCGGCACAGGGGCCAGGACAATAATCAGAGATAGACAATTACCATTATTTTAAGGAGCTGGACTATGGATGTTATTGAATTTTCTAACAGGCTGTGTCAAATGAACACAGTGATTACCAAGTATCTCGATGCGAAAAGGGCAAGGGATTTTTGTAGTGGTGGACAGCTTCCTCTGCCGAACGTAGTGATCAACACGATCGCCGATGTTCTCGATGAAAGAATCTGTCAATGCGAAAAGAAAATCATAGAGCAAGCAACAAAATTGACAGATCGACCGGAAGAACAGCCGATTAAAAAGAAAAAGTAAAATATTTTTGCGTTACGACCAGCCCCGATACCCTGGCCGGATCACGCCGGCTGCAGCGCGCTGCAGAGTAACACGGAAAAAACCAAATGATTTACAAGGATGTATGGTATTGTCGCTTTTGCGGAATCGTCTATACGCCCAAGGAACAGACCGACAGGGACGGTTTTTGCGGTCCGCCCCACAAGCAAGCCCTGCATCGAGCATTACGAAAATATAACGTTAGAGCGTTACGGCTCAAAGAAAGCCAGGCCAAGCGCCCGGGCCGTGGTCGTAACACCAAGAAAAGACGTAAGCGAAAAAAATGATTGACGGCTGGTAATTGCCTATGTAATTTTAAGGCTGAAAATTTTATCGGCGGTTCGCAGACAGACACGTTCGGAGCTGAACAAGAGTTCTGAACGTGTCTTTTTTTTGCGGCCACACAGAAAGGAGTTACGTTATGGCTAAGGTGAAAATCGGCCTTCCAAGTCCACAGTATCTTTTGAATATCGTAATTGCCCTGGCGATCCTTGCCTTTGTGATGAAGATGCTGCCGGTCCGCTATACCCAATACTTCAAGTGGTAGCAGCGGGACCTGGACTCGGTAAAAACAAGAATCAACTTTTTGGTGAAGGAGTAAAAATGCCAGAAAAACGAACGAAACGGATGCACGAACGGGAACTCGGTGCAAAGAGCTTTGTTGCCGGCCAGTTGGCTACCTGGGAATTGCCCCGCAACTATTCCCTGGACCGGCTGAAATTCAGATTGACAGCGCAGCTCTCAAGGTCGGCGGGAACGGTCGGCGCTCCGATGGACCTCAGCGGTGCCCAGATAGTCAAGAGGATCGAGGTCCGCAAAAATGGCCGCGAAGTCTTAAAGGCCATTGACGGTGAAACCCTGATGCGTCTTTGTGAGCTGCGCTATGGTACGCCGCCGAATTATGAAGTGGCAACGGCCTGGGACGGATTCGATGTCCAGTCAGAAGTCGATTTCATAATGGATTTTCACCTGGACTTTGGAATGTGGAACGCATTGCAGCGGCTCGATACCGTGCTCGATACCACTTGGCGGGGCGGGATTACAACGCTCGATCTCGTAGTCACCTGGGGCCAGCTCCAGGATATTATGACAACGGCCTTCGATGGAGTTGTCAGCGCTGATGATACACCGGCTCTCAGTGTTGCATCCGAGGAGTACATCGATCCGGACGCCGTGCCTGGTGAGTATGCAGAGAACCGGGAATATGGAATCCGCAAGGTGATCGCCGCCACAAATCCAAAAGAGCAGCACAAATTTAACATCGGCAATCGGTTCCGGTCCTTTGTGATCAAGACTTATAGTGACGATGTTCAGCGAAATGACATCCTGAACAACATCAAGATTATGACCGGCTCAAACGTTATGAAGAACCGTGCCGGCCTAGCGCTCCGTGAAGAAAACAAAATAATTTGCGGCCTTGAGACAATGCCCACCGGATATTATCTGCTTGAATTCTGCCCGGATGGACACCTGACCCGATCGATCAACACCCTGGGTATGTCCGACCTGACCTGCGAGATGGATGTCACCAAGCAGGGAACAACCTGCATTATCGAGATATTCCCGGTCGAGCTGGTCAAAGTGCCTGTTACTGTTGTCGCATAAAAACGGGCTGGTGAACAATGTCCTGGGAACCTTGGAAAGATATTGAAGAATTTGGATCGGACATTTTCAAGAGTGTTGAAAAAGCAGGATCGGACGTTGGCAAAAGCATAGAAAAAGCAACATCGGATGTTTGGCACAGTGACACTGCACAAGTAGCTGTTCCGGCTGCGATTGGCTTTGCGGTTGGCGGTCCTGGCGGTGCTATTGCTGGAGCAAGTTATGGACTTGCATCCCTTCAGCAAGAGAAGGCAATAGAAGAAGCCGAGAAGATGCAGGAAAAGCAGATTGCCGCCCAAAAAGAAATGCAGGAAAAACAGATAGAGCTGGAAAAACTAAAAATGGAAGAACAAAAGCAGTTGATGGACCTGTTTACAACACAGGATAAACCTGTTTACCTTACACCGAGTGACATTGTAAAGCCGGCCACGATGACGGTGAGTTATTTATTGTATGTCGCGATAGGGATCGGAATTTTAATCTATATGAGGAAGATCAAGTTATGAACGCGGGAATTGACCCTGGCGGCGAGCTGGGCGGCTATGGTTATGGCGGCGAAATGGACGTCTTTGAGGCATTGGGCGCTCCGGTGTATGAGCCTTACGATCCTTACAGCGGTTGGGCATCTTCACAGATACCTTGGGAGTATTCAAGGCATTTTCCACCAGAAGCCTTTGAACTTGATCCATATTATCAGCCACCAGTACAAGAGCCTTTGGACTATCTTTGGGAAGTCGGAGCTGAGGCATTAGAAAGCAAAACTATAACGGATGCGCTCTGGGGATGGACTTTGCAAGAAATCGGTTTAGGGCCAGGTGAGCGGGCGGTCCAGGAAGGTCCCGGTGTTACTGTTTTACATACACAACCGCCACAGGCCGGCGGCGCCCCGGCCCAGCCATATCCGCAGATATTACCAGGTGTCCCTGCGCCACCGCAGGCGGTGAAATTGAGCGCAACGATCCTTATTGGTGCGGGCCTTGTTGTCCTGTATTTTTTGCTAAAGTAAGGTGAATAATGAGAAGTGAATTTCAAGAGCAGTTGGAATTGGTACACAGGCTGGGGATTCGAGCAGCTCAGCAGATCGAGATCAACCTGGCTGTTATAGCAGACGACCAGGAATACAATCTTACAGGCAATTTTTTCTACATCAAGGACGCGCCGGACGCCGATGTCTATGTCAATGTCAAGGTCAATTCCAGCGACCAGCCGGCTGTGAGCTGGACCAAGCAGACCGGCTTTAGGCATCCGTTCGATCGGCTTTACATCACCACGCCGGCGGGCCAGGTAGGGACAATGAAAATCCTGATAGCCGCCGAGGCACCGAAACTTTATGATGTTGTAGATAACCGCTCGGCGATCAGTGAGGCAACAGATGGAATACTTGCCGAGTCGCGGGGTGATACAGCGCCGGAAAACTGGGGCAATGAGAAGACAGTCGGCAATGCGATTGCTGTTGAAATCCTGGCAGCAAACGTGGACCGCAAGTCCTGTATCATCCAGGCCAAAAGAAGCAATACTGGAATCGTTTACATCGGATACGCTAACACGGTGACAACGACAAAATGGATCGCCGAATTAGAATCGGGCGATCCGTTTACAACAAGTGATTACAGAGGCCCTTTGTTTGCCAGGGCCGATACCGCAGGTCAGTTGGTGGGATATGGAGAACACTAAATGATCGGACTACAAAAAACGCGGGCAAGATTACGCGCTTTACAAAGCAGGGTAGAAGATACTGTCTATCAGGCCGCAGAAGATGGATTTTTCATAGGAGAAATCACAATTAGTGTTGGTGCCGGTGCTGGTCGTATTCATTGCCGTATAGATGATGTTGATCCACCGCTGGAGGGTTCTGGATATACGTTTGTCGAATTGATAGATGGTACTTACATCAATGCCTCTCATTTTTGTATGCCCGTAAAAAGGGGAATGTATTATAGAGGGATGTACTTGTTGGTTTTTGGGACACCTACCATCACAAGAGATTTTTATTGGCAGCCATTTAAATAAAGTAAGTGACATTATGGCAAAGACAGAGATCAGCAAAGACAAGGTATTGAATCCGGGGGATGTGGTCGAATTGCATTTTAAGACGTCCGGTGCTGTCTGGCTGAAAGCCACCGAGTCGGCCATAGTGGAGTATTCCCTGGAGCGCCGCAAGGAATTCAAGGTCAAATCGATCGATTACCAACAGCCTGGCGAAGTGATATTTACTGTTACGGTCCAGGAGACCAACCCTGTCATTGTCACCGTGGCCGTTATCTGCGGAGCGATCGCCATTGCTGCGATCGCGTTCGGCTGGATGTTCGATAAGGCGTATCTGGTAGCAAAGACAATGCCGGCCCAGGTGCTCTCGCTTGGCCTGATCGTTGTGGCTGGTATTCTGCTTTTTATGTTCTTCAAGAAGTGAAATGGACAAAAGTGATCGGGACATAAGCCAATGGGATGCCCGGCTGAAACAGCAGCTCGAGCGCAACTTCTACAATTATCACAATCGAAGGATCGATCTGTCCGTTGCCAGGGATAACAAGCAATACAACTGGACGGGGGAAACCTTCATTGTCGAAAAGGCCAGCAGCGCGAACGCGATCGCCACGGTCCGGCTTATGTTCGAGGACGCCGATGAGCTTATCCTTCAAGATAATGTCGAGATCAAGAGTATTTTTAACAGTGTCTTTATTAGCAATGAGGCCCAGGCCGGTGAATGGCTCGATATAATCGCAGGGATCAACTTCGAGTACAAAAAAAAAATAGGGATTGATGAGGCTGGATTTTTCACGTCACGGTGCAGTGTGAATCTGTCTGCTGACCAGGCAATACCCCACGCTACTCATAGAAAAGTATATTTTGACACCGCAAAATACGATAACGACAGTGAGTTTGACTTAGTGACCAATCACAGGTTTATTGTAAAAAAAGCGGGGGTATATCACGTATCGGCTCAACTGTTTTACTTGTTTATAAATCAAGGTATTATGTGTCAATTACGTATAAGAAAAAATGGTGGTGACATTAAACATAGTATCAGTACACACTATGCACAGAACAATGAGTTTGTTCAGTGTTCAGGTGATTTACTTTTGGCTGTCGATGATTATTTAGAAGTGTGGGCATATCAAGATAACGGAAATGCGCGGTACATTGCAAGCATTTTTTATCGTACATATTTCGATATACACCAAATAGCATAACCTGATGAGGATTTTGTTTATGGCCAGGAAACGCAAGAAGAAGAAAAAGGCGAAGAAAAAGTGGGGGAAGATCGGCGCTCCGCATAGTGCCAAGCGCCGGCGTTGGATGCGCCGGATGCGAGCTGCTCACAAGGGCAGGGTCTTGAAAAGAACGGTTGGCGGCAATGCAGCTCGCAGAAGACGCAGGAAAAAAAAGAAAAAAACAAAGAAGCGCAGACGCAGGTAATCGAGAGTGACACCGTGTTACGGGCAAAAGCGGCCGTAAGCGATCATTTTTGGAGCTGAAATGTCACATCCTCATTATTGAGCTGAAATCGACTACCAGGGAGCTGAGCTGCCAGGCGAATCCGGGGGCCTTCGAGCCGCTGCCCGTAACGCTGAAAACCTAAGCAGTTTGGTACCAATCGGATCGAGATCGTCCATCCTGGGCGGTCCTGGTGAACGGAATTTTTGAGAAAAGGTGCAAAAATGGCAAAAGTAGAAAAAGATGTCACGCTGAATAAAATCTGGAAGTGGATCAATCATAACCGATTCGTGATTATATTACCGATCATCGCAATTCTGATCTGGGCCTACGCTGTGAGCTGTACACCGTTGACGGGAAGCCCCCTGGACCCTGCCAGGCTCGTCAACGTGCAGCAGCTCGACCTGGACTTCAAGACCTGGCAAATGCAGCAGGAAGTTATGGCCGCGAAATTCAAGGCAGCCGGCCAGGACCTTGAGCAGCAGGCGGCAAGCAACGAGAAGATCAAGGAAACAATCCTGGGCCTGGCGTCCGGGGGAATCCCGGATGTGTCGGGCCTGGTGAAGTTACTGATCGGCGGCGGCGGGCTGGGTGCGATCGTTGACAACGTCCGCAAGGGCGGCGTGATCGGTGGGCTTAAGCGCAATAAGGCTTAGTTCGTTCTTTTGCTTGACCGCCGGCGAAGCGCGTGACATTGAGCAAATGTAACAGGTAAACTGTTAGGTTTGAGAATGAGTTTAAGATTTATTTTTGGTGTGATAAAGCCGTTTTTGGGCGTTCTGGACCTAAAGATCGATAGGACCAGGCAAATAATCACGTTCAAAAGAGACGGTGAGACGGAAACGCTTACTGTGGACCAGCTATTCGATGAGATCGAGAGGATGTTCTCGAGCGCAAAGCCGACAGCTCAGGTAACGCTGGACCCGTTCGGCGGCGGCGCAATCGACCATTTAACCCCCCAGGAAAGCTCCTGGCTGTCTGATTGCCCCAAACCAGTAACAAATCCTTTGTACCAGGCTCTCACAGAGCCGAGAAGGCCCCTGTCAGCTCCCTCAGCTTGAGATCGGCGTTCATCTGTACCCATTATAGACCCCCAACAAAAAAAAAACCCTTTTATGTTAAGGGAAGCGAAAACCCAGAAGCATAATTATTTGATTGTATAACCCCCTTTTTACTTGACAAACGGGGATTTGTGATTACCCTATCGGGGCGGGGGGTGGCAACCAAAACCCCACGGCTGTTTTGGTTGCCACGCAAAAGAGCGAGCTTAACGGCTCGCTCGCTCTTTTGCAAGCGGAAAATCGGCTGCGCCGATAAATTTCTTTTCAACTGAGTTTTTCCGCTTTACAGAAGGATCGCAGCAATTATAATGCCAAACACCGGGCCGGAATATAGGGCAACGCCTGGAGAGACGACCCGAGCGCCGGTCCGGTGAAGGTTCGCAGCGAGCCTGGGCCAGGTGCTCCATCACCTGGCCTGGGCCGCGATGTCAAGTTAAATCTGACTGGAATGGTCCTGGAAAAGGAGCTGAAAAAATGAGACTTTTTTTGATTTTACTGATTTTATGCCTTATCGGATTGGCCGGCTGCTCGAGCGCCGGACCTTTTGTCACCGATATTGGTTACGATGGTGAAGGTAATCTGGTGATCACCAAGAATATGATCGTTTTCAATAATTTTATGGCGCATATTAGCAATGGTGAGAATCCACAAACCATCGTAATCAAATCACCGAAAGATAGGCCGATAAAGTGACAGTCCTATAAAAAATGGAATTTTTGTAAATGCGGGCCTGGTCCCATAACGTGAATGAAACATAACATATATTGTCACACCAGCCCGCCCCGATTTTTGAGGCGATAAAGTGACATCACAAAATCAGCTAAGCAAGCCGAGGAAGGATGAAAAGCGGATCGGCGGATCTGCGCTGAAGGAAGTTGTCGAATCAGACGAATTTTACACAATGCAAAAAGTTTCGGAAGGCAGCGAGTTATTCTACTTCCGGGCGATCGGAGATTATCTCAAGGGATTTCTGATCGCCAGACAAACGCTTGTACTTACACATCGCAAACAGGTTGTTTACAAGATGAAGGTCCAGGAAATGAGGCAGGATGGCGAGGACGTCCCTGTCAAAGATGGTCAGGTAGTGGAATTTCCAGGGCTTAAACATCTGCGCAGAGTTATCGACAAGAACGAGCTGATCGGCAGTCTCATTCGGATAGTTTACATAGGCCGGGAAAAAACCGGCCTGGGCCATAGTGCCAAAGTGTTTGACGTTTTCAAAGATTTGGGGGTAACATCAAGAAAGGAGAGTTATCAAGATGGATCAAAACGAGGATACAAAAAACGGGCCAGAACAAAAACAGCCGGACGCCAAACCGGACGCGCTGCAGCAAGAGTCACCGCGAACGTGTAAAATTTGCGGCGGTCCCAATCATCACGGCTGCGGCTGCGAAGCGCGGCAGCGCCGGACAGTGGGTATGACAGAGCCAACAGGTCCACAGCCAGCAGAGCCAACAGGTCCACAGCCGGCAGAGCCAAAGCCGGCTAAAACCCCGGACGATCAAAGACCAACCGATGCAGAAATTGCCGATACTATTGAGCACGGCGAAAAATTATTTGGACACGTTGAGGCAATGAGTGACAATCTTAGTGATCTTGGCGGAAACGTGCTTACTGTCATATCTTACCTGAGCAATATCGATCAACACCTCAAGGAAATTCACGCTATGGTGAAAGCGAGGATCAGATCAGATGCCAACAAAAATAAAGATTGAGCATTGTACGAGCTGCGGATCAACGAACATCAAAGTTGACGGCAATCAATACTATTGTCCCGATTGTGACAAGACGGCCAAAGTCACCGAACAGGGCACAAAGGTAATTGACAAAAACCCGCTGGGGCGGGAAAAAGCTCGGATCGATAAGATCGAAGATGATGTCGCTAAGCTCAAAGGAGAAAAGCCCGCAGAGCCGGCTGAAGAAAAGGGCATTGCAACCGAGGCTGGCGACAAAGCAGAAAGCCGAGCAGCCAGCGGCGAAGATGAGGACGAAAGCGATCAAGACGGCTTTATAACCTGGTGATTTTATGTCGGGATTTATAATTGATTGGAAAAGCTGGGTATGCGTTTGGGGTATCGTTTTTTGTTGTATTCTAATTTGTAAAGAGCTGAAACGGAGACACCGTGACAAAGAAAAAAGCAATCCATAAACACAAGCCCCCAAAACCTGTTCGTGTTCGTTTTGGTCCAGGTCCGAAAGTTAAGGCCAAAAAGCAATCACGAAAGCCGGAATTTGAGAAGGCCCTGGAAGAAATACCGCCAAAAGAACAGACGGACCAGGTCCGTAAAGTAGGCATGCGCCCGGGTCCATCCCAACCGGACCCCGGCGCCGAGGAGGGACCAGCTCCCCCTGATGATCTTGCCAGAATTGATAGTCAGTTATCCAAAGCGCCTAAGGCCCTGGCCCCGGTCCTAAAGATACCATTCTCGATTTGGGCAAACGTGTCACAGATAGAAGAAATGAAACTGAGTGACATTGAGGCAGAGGAATGGGCAAGGCCTATAATAGATTTGCTCGAATATTACTTCCCAGGCAGGATACCGGAGATCGTTTGGATTTGGCTGATGTTTTTGTCCGCGACTGAAAAGGTGATCGATTCGCGGGTGAAAATCAGATATGAAAAAAGACAAGAGCGCAAACGTTCTGGTTCAGCTCCGGGACAGTCCGAACGGGAGCCGGCTGCTCACACTACACGGTCGGCTCCCAAGCATAACGGAGCTAAGCCGGCTGATTCATATCCGCAAGGATGAGTTGAAAAATTAAGTTCTTTTCTTATTGACCAGGGGGCCAGCTCGTTGCCGGCCCCCAAATTAAAAAATGAATAAACCTGAAAAAATCGAATATGATTCAGATTATCGACAAGAATTGTGCGAGCAAGCAGATTTTTGGGGAATGGAAAGTTTAACAGAAATAGAGCAGTGTATCGTTAATTGTGAAATTATTGTTGAAGAAATCTGAATATGCCCGAAAAAATCATAAGGCTGATCTTCGGAAAGCGCGGCTGCGGTAAGTCGGTCCTGGCTGCGATACTTTGCCGTGACATTAAGCGGCTTGTCATATACGACACCCTGGGCGAATACACGGATGGATTTGTCATCGAGGACCTGCAAGAGCTGAAAGAAATCTGGGGCGATGTTTATCGCGGCAATTTTAGGCTCATATATCAGCCGGTCGATCCTGATGCTGACTTCGATACGGTTTGCGGTCTGGTCTATGGATGCGAGAATATGACATTCTTGATCGAGGAGCTGGACCGTTACTCTAAGCCATTGACTCTGAGCCTGCCATTCAAAGATATAATCCAGCGCGGCCGGCATCGCAACATCGAGCTGATCGGCGTAACGCAAAGACCCCACGGAGTAGATAAGCTGCTGACCAGCCAGGCAAAAGAGATGTTTATTTTTAATACCACGGAGCCGCGGGACGTTGACTATTTCAAGGAAACGATCGGCTATCCGGTCGTTGTGAAGATCGCGGACCTCAAAGAATACGAGTATGTCAAATACCGGGACGGCACCGAGCAGCTCGAAGTCGGGAAGGAAACAATACGAAAGTGGGATGACCTTACAGAATCGCCGGATGAATAGCCGACTAAAAAGAAAAAATAAAATATTTTTGCGTTACGACCTGGCCCCGGACCCTGGCCGGATCACGCCGGCTGCAGCGCGCTGCAGAGTAACGCGATGAAAAACCAAATGCACTTTGGAATTTACAAACAACAATGGTATTGCCGCTGGTGCGGAATCACCTATAAGCCCTTAGAACAGACAGAACGGGACGGTTTTTGTAAGCCGGCCCACAAACAAGCCCTGCATCGAGCATTGAGAAAATATAACGCCAGAGCGTTACGGCTCAAAGAAAGCCAGGCCAAGCGCCCGGGCCGTGGTCGTAACACCAAGAAAAGACGTAA
>JABUBK010000404.1_pt1 | contig 10492 bp, 8 predicted proteins | sample 7332671 | NCBI WGS metagenome assembly JABUBK01 (sample SAMN07256342, study PRJNA390944) | subsurface metagenome | isolation source: Methane hydrate marine sediment | place: Pacific Ocean: Eastern North Pacific, ODP site 1244 | collected 2002
AAAATAAAGTAGGGGAGGTCTAGGTTGAGTTTTAAGCCTGTCTCCGTTGAGAAGAAAATCCAAGCAGTATCTACAGCAATAGCAAGGGAGAAGATACAACCGGTAGAGGAGAGAAATTGGAGTTCATATAACTTCTATATACGTCTAGAAGGAAAGAGCATTGACTGTTTTGGAGGAAGTATTAGAATCTCATAAATAAGGCCCTAGATTTAAACACTCCCAAAAAGCACGTAAGGACAATATGAAGAATCTAAGAGGGGAAATAGATAGACTAAAAGGTTGTCTTGAGGAAAAAAGAAGTTGAAATCACAAAAGGATGATTTAAAATCTATAAGGTGTTCTAATTGTGGATGCGAAAAAGTATACAGAAACGACACTTATAAAATAAGGCCAGAGGGAGGTGAAAAACAGGTAGGCCGTTAGCTGGGAGATAAAACAAGGCTTTCCAAAGAGAAAAGTGTTGAAGGATTAGTTTCTCTTTTGGGAGCTTTCCGCAGAAAAATGAACAATGTCACTAGAAAGGAGAGTCTAGAATGAAGAGGTTAATTATGCGAGTGATGGTGGCAGCACTTGTGCTGTCTGTAGGGGGGTTGGGAACTGCTGTAGCGCAACAGCAACCAGAGGAAGTTAGAATTGGCGCGTTGTGGCCGTTGACCGGGGCTATGCCCCAGATAGGAGCGGTATATAAATCTGCTTGTGATCTTTTTGAAGATCTCGTTAATAACAGCTATGACATTGACTCGCCTGGGGATATTATTAGGTCTGAGGGGTTACCGAACCTGGGCGGTGCCAAAATCAAGTTTATCTACGGTGATTCCATGGCGAAACCTGATGTGTGTCGAGCGGAGACTGAACGCCTTATCACCGTAGAGAAAGTTCATGCGCTGATCGGATGTGAATGTAGTGGTGTAACCTTAACGGGGAGCGCAACCGCTGAACGATATGGAATCCCTTGGATAAATGCGCTTTCAAGCTCAGCATCTCTGCATGAACGGGGGTTGAGGTGGTTTTTCAGGACCGGACCTCATGCAGGGCAGTTGGGGCGACTCATGCTAGACTTCGTAGCTGAGCTGGACAAGAGAAGACCAGATGTAGAGGTAGAGACCGTCGGGATCGTGTATGAAGACACTGAATGGGGACAAGATTTTGCAAACGTAATTCGGAAACTAGCAGAGGAATATGGATACAAAGTTGTAGTTGATGTTCCCTATCCCCATGAAGCAACTGACGTAGACGCGGAAGTCCTAGCTGTAAAGAAGGCGAATCCAGACGTGATTTACATGGCCTCCTATTATACCGATGCCATCTTGTTCCAGAAGACCTGCAAAAGATATGATGTTAACAAACCGATTATTGGAGACGACACAGGACATGTGGATGTAAGTTTTGGCGAGAGCCTCGGTCCTGACGCTAACTATGTGATAGCTCGGGACTACTGGTCAGATTCTATGGTCGAAACCTTACCTATCGCAAAAAAGATCGATGACTTGCTCAAGAAGCGTGGTGTGGAGGCGGGAATGGATCTGTTCCAGGCCGGAACGTATGTATGCCTCCTGACATTGGCGGATGCCATTAACAGGGCAGGCTCTACTGATCCAGAAGCAATTAGGCAGGCTTTAGTTGAGACGGATATTCCCCAAAAGTACCTTTCTGTCGCTTGGCAGGGGGTAAAATTCAATGAGAAGGGCCAAAATATCTATGGCGGCACGCTAATAAAGCAATGGCAGGATGAAGACTTGAAGGTTGTCTGGCCATGGGATGTAGCTGAGGCTGAGGTTATCTGGCATTTACCTTCCTGGTCTGAGCGCTAAGCAAGTAGATTTTTGAGGTATGCTAGGCAGCAGTGACATAGATTTGATTTTTTCTTACCCTTGTTGCTGCTGGCCTAGATCTTTGGAGAATAAATTAAGTTGGAGGAAGATGGAAAAAGGTAAAGGTTTTAACCTAACTAATCTGAATGAACGGATATTGCGCGAAGGCTCTATGTCTTAGATTATGGAAGTCTGATCACTGAGGGCAATTCAGAAGATATCCGCAATAATGATGAGGCTCTTGAAGCACATTTTGGCAAATAACAGGGTAAAAGAACAGTAAAAGTAGGTGAATAATATGCTGAATAAGGCGCTTTTAGAAGTGCAAGACATATATGTATGTCGCTAGTTATATTGCGGGTTTAGAGCTAATGCAATATTTCTGTTAAGTTAAAACAACAAAGACAAGCAAAGTATTTTCAACCCAAATTTATGAGAGCTCCGGGTTAAGAGGAAGGTAAAAAAGGCTGAAAAAATTAGGAATATAAAGCGAAAGGAATACTTGAAGCAGATTATGTATTATAACATAAGAGGTGATAGGAAGTTATGTACAGCTGGGATATCACTAAGTTGGCTGGTAGGATTCTAAAAGTTGACCTTACCAGCAAAGAGATCTTAGTCGCTGAAGGAGAGAAAGAAATTTACAGGAATTTCCTAAGTGGTAGAGGATTAAATCAACTTCTCCTTTACGAAAATGTGGTGCCAGAAACCTCCTCTTTAGATTCTCAAAATGTCTTATTGTTTGGAGCCGGCCTCCTGGTAGGAACGTCAACTCCAGGAGCAATCAGGCTGAGCATTGATACAAAGAACTTTTTCTCCGGTGGGGTTGGTTCAGCTAATGCTGGCGGTGACTTCGCACGCGAACTAAAAGCCGCAGGAATCGGAACTGTAATGGTTACCGGAAAAGCACAACAACCGGTGTATATTGCAATTGTCGATAATAAAATCAGAATAAAAGATGCCAAACACATTTGGGGGAAGACCGTCTCTGAAACTGTGGACTTAATTCGGACAGAGCTGGGCGACAAAACAAAGGTGCTCTGCATAGGGCCAGCCGGTGAAAATTTGGTGCGGGGAGCCTGCGTCATTGTTGACAAATCTAGGGTGGCAGCCAAATGTGGTATTGGTGCGGTGATGGGATCTAAAAAGTTGAAAGCTATTGCTGTAAAGGGAAGCGGAGCTATTGAAGTGGCGGAACCGGAAGGTTTTTTGGCAGTTTCTAAGAATGCTTGGGAAAAGGTTAAGAATTCTAGCGCTACAAAGATAATGGATATGCACGGTACATTATTCTCGGCTAAACCGAAAAATGCCATTGGTGCTTTACCTTTCAGGCATTATCAAGATGGATTTATGAAACCAAAGGACCTGGAGAAAATAGATGAAAATGTCTTCAAAAGATACGAGCAACACAGATATAGCGCCCTTGGTTGTCCGATAAGATGTCGGGCAACCTATGAGGTTAAGGCAGGACCATATGCGGGGACAGTAGGGGAAGCAATGGAAGCTAACACTATCCAAGATTTTGGATATAAACTGGATATTAATTACCCTCCAGCCATTATTAAGGCAAATATACTTTGCAATGAATATGGTATTGATATGGATACTGTTGCGGAATCAATTGCCTGGGCTTATGAATGCTATGAAAAGGGAATTATAGATGAAAAGAACACCAATGGTCTAAAGCTCACCTGGGGTAACCATGAAGCACTGATAACGCTTATAGAAAAAATAGCCTACAGAAAGGATTTTGGAGATATTTTAGCTGAAGGGGTCAAAAGAGCTGCTGAGGAGATAGGCAAAGGTTCCCAGGAACTCGCTATCACCATGAAAGGACAGGATCTATATGAAGCTGTACGAATGCCCAAAGGTTATGGGCTGGGTGCTGCTCTTGCGACTAGAGGCGGTGGACACTGTAGCGGATCTCCTCTTACAGAGTTTTCTCCAGGGAGGATAAGCCCTGAAATTGCAGAAAGGATATATGGTGTTAGTACGGCGAGCAACCCAAGTACTTATAAGGGGAAAGCAAAGCTAGTTGCATACCATGAACGCCTCCATGCTGTACTAAATAGTTTGGGGGTATGCTTTTTTACCACTGTGTGGGAAGGAACCGATTTACTTACTTGGGGAGATTTAGCCGAGTTAGTTTCTGCAGCTACTGGCTGGACTATAGACGAAAATGACCTAACGGAAATCGGGGAAAGGATACATACACTCGAGAGGTGGTTTAATGCTGTTCACGCTGGTTTTGACCGAAAAAATGATTACCCTCCACAAAGATTTTTTGATGAACCAATTAAATCTGGCCCGTATAAAGGACAACTACTAGACAAAGCTAAGTTTGATGAAATGCTCACTGAGAATTATAAAATCCACGGGTGGAATAAGAATGGATTGCCACAAAAGAAGAGATTAAAAGAATTGGGGTTAAGCTATATTGTGATAAATGACCAGGGTAAAAAGAAATTATAATGTTGATAAAGTATTGAAAGCTAAATGAGCGATAAATAAATACTGTAGGAGGTTAGTTTGATTAAATCTTTGAGGAGGTATTTATGTCAATACAGCATAGATTTCTGCCTAAACTGAAAATACTTTCTGAAACAGAGTTAGAATGGATAAATGAAACAGCTTTGAAGATACTCGAAGACATAGGTGTTAGATTTCATCATAAGGAAGCATTAGACTTTTTAAATAGAGCGGGTGCTCGTATTGAAGGAGATAATTTGGTTAAAATTCCTCGCAACTTAATCGAAGGTGCTTTGAACAGAGCACCATCACATTTCACTTTATATAATCGCGATATGACAGAGAACTTGGTGTGGGGAAACCCATATATTCACTTCGGAGCTGGAGGATCAGCAATCCGCTTCCTGGACAGTGATGGTAAGACATCCCGAAATCCCACTACAGAAGATCTGCTAAAGACATACCAACTTATAGATGCACTACCTGAGGTTTCGTGGATGGCTCCCGGTTTTATCGTCAAGGATGTGCCTGCAGAGATAGCAGGACTATGGCGTTTTTACCTTCGATTGAAGTTTGGATCTAAACCATCTTGTCCGGATGGTATCAGTATCCAAGATTTGATCGATAATTTAGATCTTCTCCGGATTGTAAGAGGAAGCGAGGAGACCTTTTACGAAAAACCTTTTGGTCCGGTGCAGTCGTGCCCTACTCCCCCTCTTATGTGGTCAGAAGAGGGAGCTGGATTTCTCGTTGAGGGTGCGCGTGCTAGACTTCCTATCTCTTTTATATCTATGCCTTTTGCTGGAGCTGGGGCACCAGCCACGGTGGCAGGTTCGATTGTTCAACAAGTAGCTGAAACTCTAAGTGGCTTGGTCCTTGTCCAAACAATTTCTTCTGGCAATGCATGTATCTACGCCGGTGCTCCTGCTTATATGGATATGCGCTATGGAACTGCTGCTTTATCTTCGATAGAAGCCATGATGATGCATATAGCTAATACTCAGATGGGAAAATATTACAATTTGCCTACCGGAACCGGTGATTGTACTGGGAGTAGTGATTCAAAGCTCACCGATTTCCAAGCGGGCGCAGAATCTGCCATGAGCCAGTTCTTGATTCCTCTTGCAGGCAATAATGGGCCTGTAGGATTGGGTTTCCTTGAGTCTCAAGCGACATATAGTTTGGAAAAACTAGTTCTCGATCATGAGATTTGTCGCTCTGTGAAAAGGCTTATCCACGGTATCGATGTTTCCAAAGAAACACTTGCATTAGAGGTGATAAAGGAGGTGGGAGCTGGAGGAAATTTTTTAGAACATCAACATACGTTACATTGGTTTAGGAAGGAATATCTCTTTCCAACAGTTTTCGATCGGCAGGGGAGAGAGGGCTGGGAGACTGCCGGCTGGAAGGATACCCACTCTCGGGCTCGAGAGCGTATAAAGGAAATTTTCAATGGCACTTCACTAAACAGGCTTGACCCTGCAGTAGACAATGCACTTGATCAGAAAATGGATTCAATTCTTCAACGCCGAGGTCTCAAGTTGGCCGACTTTAAATCGCTTTTCCCTTCAAAATGATCCCAGATGAAAGACTCTAACAATAAACTGAAGAAAAAATACGGGGTTAGGGATCAGGTGAAGGTAATGCTCAGGGGGCGCCAGTGATTCAGGAATACGCTGATGAGATAGGGGTGGGCGGATTACGCTCCAGACGCAGATTCAGCCATCAAGTTGGCCAAAAGAGTGATGAGCTAATGAAGGATCATTAGGATATCAGAGTCTAAGCGAAAATTGAATGGATTACAACGGAACAGCTCTCTTGAATCCTCACTAATCACAAAGGAGGGAAAAGAATGAATAGTATATCAACGAAGATTTCCAACTTAGAACCGTCAGCGACTGAAGAGGCTAATAATGCTGTCAAAAGAATACAACGAGAAGAGATCAAGGAATTATCTCTTTAGGTATAGGTGAACCGTGCTTTCACACGCCAATGAATATCAAAAAAGCAGCTCAGTCACCGGAGCCTCCCTTGCCAGTGGCAAGGTGATGACCGCTACCACCAGCGCAGGATGTACATGCAGGAAGGGATCTGCCGTAGCAGTTGAGATTCCTTGAGCAAATCTCAGCTATCAGAAGGCTCTATCTCGGTGGGTGAAGAGCAATTTATTGGTATAATTGCTACCAGGAGGAGGCAATATCGATGGCAGGTGTGGGGCAATACATTTGCTCTGAAGGGATTTAAGCTCCCGGGTGACCAATGTCCAGTAAAATCTCCTGGCCCAAAGGTTTGACAAGACGAACTCTATATACTATATTTTATTGTTGAAGGGGTGAGGGTAACTTTAAAAGGAGAAAAGGGGGTGATGCTTCTTGGAGAAGTAGAAGAGGGGAAAAATTTAAGAAACAAAACTAAGAAAAGAAGGAGTTTGAAGATGAAGAGGATGATTGGTGGGTTATTAGCGGCAGGGATAATTATGGTCTTGCCGTGGGGAATAGGATATGTTGCCCAAGAAGCGGCAGCGCAGCAAACTCCTGAAGAAGTTAAGATTGGCGTGATTTATCCAATCACTGGACCTCTTTCTTCGACGGGAGCTTTATATGTGCAGGCTTACACACTATATACTGATCTTATTAACAGCAGCTATGACATTGACTCCCCGGGAGACATCTTCAGGTCTGAAGGATTGCCGAACCTGGGTGGCGCCAAAATTGAATTAATCGTTGCTGACAGCGAGGGGAAACCGGATATAGGAAGATCAGAGGCTGAACGTCTTATTACTGTAAAGAAAGTTGATGTGCTAATGGGCGCTTTCCAAAGTGCTGTTACCACTACTACGAGTCACGCCGCGGAACGGTCTGGCATTCCTTACGTAAACCCAGCTTCGTCGTCGCCGACTCTTACGCAGCGCGGCTTCAAGTGGTTTTTCAGGACAGGACCGGACGAGTGGGCATACGTAGGGACTATTATGCATTTTCTGAAGTACCTCAATGATACAAAAGAGGATATAGATATAAAGACGATTGCAACAGTATGTGAAGACACCCTTTGGGGTCAGGATAGCGCAATGGTTGTGCGTGAAATGGCCCCCGAACTCGGATTTGAGGTTATTCTTGACATCGCCTATCCTCATGAGGCAACAGATGTAGACGCGGAAGTTCTAAGGGTCAAGCGCGCGAATCCGGATGTCATTATAATGGCATCCTACATTGCTGATGCTATTCTGTTTCAGAAAACTTACAAGAAATATGGTGTCAATATACCAATCATGGCCAATGGCACAGGGCATCAGAAGCCTGCGTTTGCGCTGAACCTAGGCGCTGACGTTAACTACGTCATGTCAAGACAAACCTGGGCGGATAGCATAATCGAGAGGAACCCAATTGCAAAAAAGATCAATGATTTGCTTGTAGAGAGATACGGTGAAAAGGCACAATTGACTGACACTTCGGCCAGAACTTACGTTGGATTTATGACCCTGATGGATGCAATCAATAGAGCGGGTTCTACTGAACCAGAAGCGATTAGACGCGCTCTGCTCAAGACAGATATCCCTGGGAGGCTGCTCGCTCTTCCTTGGGACGGCGTGAAATTCGACCCCGAAACTCACCAAAATATTTATGGTAGGGCGATGATGATCCAGTATCAAGATCAGGTGCAAAAGGTGATCTGGCCTTGGGAGTTGACTGAGACTGAGGTAATTTGGCACTTACCTCCTTGGTCAGAACGATAATTTTGGGCAACTAGCAATCAGCAAGGTGGCAGCCCTAGGGCTGCCACCTTGCTGATCTACTTTTTTCGAAGAATAGTCAATACTCATGACAAAACAGACAAGTACAAAAAACAGTGTTGTTAATCAAGTTGAGGTAGTAAAAGAGAATTTGTTTGAACTAAACAGGAATTTATATGATAATCCTGAAACCAAGTTTGAGGAATTTAAAGCTGCAAAAAGGTTGACGGGATTGCTGGAGAAGGGAGGTTTTGAAGTAGAAAGAGGTATTGGTGGTTTGGATACTGCGTTTAGAGCTATCTTTCCTAATTTTTCATCAAAAGGTCCCACGGTTGCTCTTTTAGCAGAATATGATGCTTTACCAAAGCTTGGCCATGCTTGTGCCCATAATATAATTGCTTCATCAGCTGTTGGAGCTGCTCTTGCATTAAAGCAGATAATGCCTGATTTGGAAGGGGCCCTACAAGTGATTGGCACCCCTGGTGAAGAAGAAGGGGGAGGGAAAGTCATATTAGTTAAATCTGGTATTTTTGACTCGGTGGATATAACCATGATGGTCCACCCCTGGAACAAGACGGCTCTAGCAGCTACTTCCTTGGCCAGAGTAAAGGTGGGTATCGAATTTAGAGGCAAACCAGCCCATAGTTTTGCGCACCAAGAGCAGGGGATTAACGCCCTGGCGGCCACGATTCAGACCTTTGTTGCGATAAACGCACTGAGGGAACACCTAAAGCACTCTAAGTCAATGGTGCACGGCATAATTACCCATGGAGGTGAGAGCGCTATTACCGTCCCTGATTATTCTTCTTCCATGTTCTTTATCATGACCCCAGATATAGACTACTGCAGAGAAGTGTTCAAGAAAGTCAAGAGCTGTGCAGAAGGTACTGCGAGCATGACAGGTGCTGAGGTCAGCTTCAACTCTTATGGAGAGTTGAAGGAGCTGATACCCAACCAAGCTCTGGCTGAAGTCTTTGGAAAAAATCTTGAAGAATTAGGGGTAGAAATAGACAAACGTGGGTTATTTGAGGGCATATTGTGCGCAACCGATGCGGGTGATGTCAGCCATGTAGTGCCTACGATTCAACCTTACATTTGCCTAGATAAGAACTTAATTTGGCACACGCCTGAGGTCGCGAAAGCTAGTGTTTCGAAAGAAGGAAGGAAAGTTCTAGTAAATTCCGCAAAAGCTCTTGCCATGACTGCAATTGACCTCTATGCAAATAAGGATCTCCTGGAGAAAGTTAAGGAAGAGTTCAGATCTAAAAAAGCTAATAAACGCCAGAAAGGCAAAAATGACGACTTATGAGCTATTGATCAAAAATGGGAATGTAATAGATGGGCGGGGTAATCCAGGACCTTTCACGCCTTGGTACCAGGCAGATGTTGCAATCAGTGGTGAAAAAATAGCTAAAGTGGGTAACATTAATGCTTCAGCAGCAAAGAAGACGATAGATGCCAAAGACCTAATTGTTTCGCCAGGCTTTATAGATATACATAGTCATTCAGATGCTTACCTGATAGAGAATCCTAAGGCGGAAAGTAAAATAAGACAAGGTGTAACTACGGAGGTAGTTGGTAATTGTGGAATGTCTACGGCGCCAGTCAGTGGTGATTATAAACCCCCAAAGTCGATCATACCAGAGGAGTTGGAGATGAATTGGGCTACCATGGGTAGCTACCTGGATAAGTTAGAAGAAAATGGAGCCAGTGTCAATGTAGCTCCATTGGTAGGTCACTCCAACATAAGGGGGCTCGTGATGGAGTATAAGAGTGGTCAAGTCTCGGATAGGCAATTGAACAAGATGAAAGAGGTTCTCGAAGAAGCGCTTGACTCGGGAGCATGGGGCATGAGCTCTGGATTAATTTATCCTCCTGGTTCCTTCTCAGATGAGGAGGAATTGACGGAATTATGTAAATTAGTGAAGGAATATGATGGTGTATATCATACAATATAAGGGGACAAGAGGATAGGGTCATAGCGGCAACCCTGGAGGCACTCAGAGTTGCTGAAAAATCTAGAGTTCCATTGCATATACTTCATCATAAAGGTATGGGAGATTTAAATTCAGCTAAGGTCATGTTTACTCTACCGATGATTGAAGACGCTATTGTAAAGGGCATGAATATCACACTTGATATGTATCCTTATTCAGCTGGCCAGGGAGGCCTGGCCATGTTTCTCCCTCCATGGGTGCATGAGGGCGGTGCGAAGGAGTTGGTTAAACGACTAAAAGAGCGTAATTTGAGAGAGAGAATAAAGCGAGAAATGATCGAACCTGAATTGGTTCCTGGTTTTCAAAGCTATGCAAGAGAGTTAGGCTGGGATAAGGTATTGATTTGTGAGTGTAGTTTGGGAAAAAACAAAAATCTATCCGGAAAATCTATTGCTGAAGTTAAGCCAGATTCGGCAATCCTTCAGACCTGAAGATGTCTCCCGGGGAGTCAATGTCATAGCTGCTGTTAATAAGATCAGTATATA
>JABUBK010000405.1_pt1 | contig 10486 bp, 8 predicted proteins | sample 7332671 | NCBI WGS metagenome assembly JABUBK01 (sample SAMN07256342, study PRJNA390944) | subsurface metagenome | isolation source: Methane hydrate marine sediment | place: Pacific Ocean: Eastern North Pacific, ODP site 1244 | collected 2002
CAGGGAGGGACGGAATTGTGTATGGTCCTCTGTGACAATTGATATCGAACATGCGGTGAATTTCCCCCTAACAGTCTTGACTTCCGGCGCCAGGTACACTGCGTGAGCCTCGAGGAGTGACAATCAAGATTCTTATGTAAAGCTGTTTGTGACCATAGCGAAGTGTGAGACTTTCACTCTGAGGGAGTCACACATGACTTTCCATTCACACAGAGGCCGCTATATGAGTCTCTCTGGTCAAATAACCATTTTTTCTACCTACTTACCATCTTTCAGGCGTATTACCCGAATTATCACAATGTCAGACATGACCCCAACGACCAAAGATGCTTCGACGACTCTTGTCAAGACCTCAGGTCGCTTCACCAGGCAAGTCAATCGCTCTCCAGAGCAGCCATAGAACTAATCTCTCACAGTGATTTCGAAGGCGACGTTTTACGCATAAAAGTTTCAAATGCCAGTCACAGTGCCTCATTCAAGGTTCACAAAGATCCCCTACACGAGAAATCGCCATATTTCGCCGCACTTCCAAACTTCCGCGAAGGCGATGAGAACGAAGTTATGCTCGAAGACATGAGTCCAGACGCATTCAGGAATCTTGTTCACTGGTTCTACCGAGATTATCTTGACCCCAATACGTACCACGACCGTGACACTTTGGTGGAGACCTGGATCGCGGCGGACCGTCTCCTGATGACCGTGTGCAAGAACAGGGTTATGGACAAATTAAGAGAGGTCTGTCAGATTGTGGGTGTGAATGCTAAAATAATCAAAGTCGCGGAACCATTGGGATACTCCGCGGAATCGTCTTTGCTGATGTACCTAACGGATCAACTTGCATTCGACTGTGTCGAACTTGACCATGAGGATCTTACAGATGGCGATGTCTCACAATGGACGCCTCAAACTCATCTTTTAGTCACGACAAAGATCACTGCCCTTGCGCGACGTTGGCGAAGAAGTCAGACATCTAATCAGCCAGCGCCTACGGATCCATTGGGGTCGGAACTTTGTTACTACCACGATCACATCGAGAGCGAGGATTGCTATGCAAAGTGAGAATGGAGACCTGATAAGGGTGCATGATTTAGGGATCATGTTCAAAGGGCAAGTATGAGACGGAAAACATGGCAATGGCGATCGAAGCATACATGATTGGATTCACTACCTATAGGTCTGGATGGACGGACATCAGAGACAAATCAGAGGAATGAGACCTCTCAAAATCATGCATTATTACGAGGAAGTTGGACCGTTAGTGGTAGTACTACCAAGTAAATTTGGGAAAGATGCTACTGGTATCACCATCAAACGTTACCACAGTCTACAATTCAAAGGCAGACTCACGACGAACGACTTCCACATAGTTTCTGACCCCTTCCACACGGTGACAAATTCATGAGCACCAGACGTCCGGCGAAATCCAAATTCACTCTTTGGAGAATGTCAAGTGAAAGTGAAGATACCTGGCAATAGAATCTTAAGTGACAGTGAGCCGTGACTGCCTGTTCGCAAACGGAAACAACTCCCAATTCAGTGGCTCTAACATTGTGCTTGCGTCAGGAACTATTTCTTCTTCTATCCTTGACTTCATTCATCATTATAACTTCGACCTTCCTTGTCAAATACAAAGGGTCAAGATGTCTAAAGAAAATTCACCTGCCAGGAAGAAGGTGAAACAAGCTGAAGAAACCCCTGACAGTAACGCTGCTCCAGAAATCGACGATGGCGACTTTGACAGGTACAAGAAAATAGATGAACCGCCAGTTGATTGCATGACTGACTCGGGCCAGTGATTTCAACAATGAGATGTTGTACGTAACGCTTCACGATGATTACGGCACCAAGAAATTCCACGTTCACAAAAAGCTCATCTGCGATAAATCGCCATATTTCGCTGCCCTCAAGAATTTCAGTGAAGGTCAAACGAACCATGTTGTTCTTCATGGTATCGATCGTGACGCTTTTCGCCAGGTGCTCAGTTGGGTCTACTCGGGTAACTTTCAGAAGGGCGACCTCCTGGACCGAGATACTTTGATTGAGACATATGTCGCAGCGGATCGTTTCTTGATGGATCAATGCAAGAACATGGCGTTAGATGAATTGCGTACACTGTTCAGGAGCGAGGAGATGAAATTTTCAGGGGTTCGACTGATCAATGGACTCGGACTGAATACGGGCTCAGCAGTTGTACAGTTTGTCATAGATCAGTACGTCTATGACTGTATCAACGGAAGCAACGAAGATGGTGATGACCAACTGTTCGAAATGCGTGGTCTTCGCCCCGAGATCTACAATGAAGTACTATATAAGTTCTGGGAGTTAGCCAGACAGTACGGCGACCATGCAAACAAAAGATCGTCTAAACCAGACAACCCAGCAAGTCTAGAAGGGTGCATGTATCACGCTCATAAGAGGAACGAGGAATGCTATCTTGAGTAAGAAGGCAAACCAGCAGAAAAGGACATTATCAAGATGGAGATTTGAGTTGTGCAAAAGCATTCAAGCTCCCCGAATCGAAAGGCAGGATATATACTTGGCAATGGCGACACCACATATCAGACTCAGCACGGAGTTAGGGATCCCTTCAGAATACTCTTGAAGACACCTGCCAACGGCCAATTCATACGACACGCGAGCAGGATACTGACTAAGGAGAGTCAGATCAACTACGTTCGCATCCAAGAGACAAAGACGGACATACCGTTATTCATTTTGGCAAACCACAGTCCTGGAAACAACGACCACAGAATAATGGGACCTCAGATGACGGTGGACCCGAGAGCAATCCAGATCTGATAGGATAATCAACGAGTACAATGCTTTCGAAGCAATCAATGGTACCAGCAAATCCAGTACGAGAACTTCCATGATGATGCAAGAGATAAATATGAAGACTTTTCGGATTGAATCTCCATTTGACTTGTTTCCAAGTCTTGAGCTTCAAGAACATTTCATGGCTCATGCCACTGTTCCAATGCTCAATTACCGTGGGCTGCCACAGTCTATCAAAAACATGCTTTTGTGTAGTTCGTGAGTCGTAAATCATGATGCCGTAGCATCTCCCTTGACCTGATCAATGCTCCTCCAATCATCTTCAAAAGATCACCATTTCCCTCTTCACCTCTCCATTACATCACCTCCTGCCTCCCCGTCCACCCCTCCCACCGCCCGCACCCTTCCCAGGAAAGAAATCCAAACCATGTGCCCGGCAGGTGCTAGTACTTATATCTCGCCTTTGTTACAACATTCTGTTTCCTTCTTCAAGCGTCTTGCAGTTTGCAAAATTCCCCGGCCCATTCCACCTCGGCTCCTTCCCCTCCCTCACAACAACACCCGGATCAACCTGCTGTCTCAACGTCAACGCCCTCTCCTGACTAATCCCCCAAACACTGTACCCCGCCTTAACACTATCGTCCAACGTTCTGCGCAGGAACGAAGTGAACTCCTTTGCACTCGGCGGCGTGAGACCCATGATCGTCAGGAACTCAGGGAACGTTTTGACGTTCTGGAGTTGGCGGACTGAGGTTGCGAGACGTTCGGCGGCGCCGAGGGGTGGTGAGCCGTGGGCGTCGAAGAGGGAGTCTCGGAGTTGAGTTAGGGATCTGGTGCCGCCGTTTGGATTCCCTCGATTGATCGCGCGACGGAATGTGTTCTGGAACATGAGTAGGCGGTAGGATGTCAGACTTGCGTCGAAGGTCTTTTGGAGACGGTAGGTCGAGATGTCGTTGGCTTCCATGTATGCGAGTTCTGGCATGTTTGCGCCGCGTCGGTCGAGCATCCAGACGACGTTGCGGGTGATTGTTTCGCGGATGATGGCCATGAGGAGGTCTTTGGTCATGTCTGCGTCTGAGATTAGGACTGAGATGAGGAGGTGGCCGAGGTTTGGGACGTGTTGTTTGGAGGTGTTGCCTTGGAGGAAGGATTGGATGGTTTTGTTGGCTGTGCGGACTATTCGTGGGTTGTCGGTGGCGAGACACAGGAGGAGGTGGAAGAGGTGGTAGTATGACTCTATTGCTTTTTCGGAGGCGTGGGAGAGGGTGCTGACGCGTTTCGGTGCGTAGGGATTTTGGAAGGATCTTGAGGTGCTTGTGATTTCTTCGGCGGCTTGGCTGAGGCGGACGACGATGTCAGACATGAATCCGTAGACGACTAGCTCAGGGCTGAAGGTGGGGTATCTTGCTGCGTCAGAGAGAACTTTGAGACGAGGTTCGATGAGTGCTTTTACGCTGTTGTAGTGACGACGTGAGATAGGTAGCGGTAGCCAGTGTTCGAAGTAGTTTGCTTGGACAGCTCGTCGGATGTAGTGACGCTCGAACGCTAGACCGCTAAGGAGATCGAATTCGCTTTCAAAGGTGCCGATTCGACCCTTCCATTCGATGCGTACGCCTACACCGAGTTTGAGCTCTTGAAAGTCTCGCTTCAGGGTGTAGCAGATGAGTTCACGATTGCGGATGATGTTGAATCTGGTGATGATTCCGTTCTCTGTGCCAATACGATTCCAGGCACGAGAAAAGGGAATTAGTTCTTCTGTTTCAAGATGCGAACAAATGAGGACCAGAAGTTCGTCTGGAAGGGTGGAGATGCTCGTTCCAGAAGACTTTGCAATAGGAACGGAGGCTACCTCAGCTTTCTTAGTATGTGAGGTTCCACACTCGCTTGGTGTCTGGGATTTAGTTGACTTTTTCCGCTTCCGAGGGGATGACTTTGGCTTCGCATGAGCATTTGCACCTGGAGGAAGAGGACGAGAGGGAGTTGGGGCGTTCCGAGCAACAGAAGCAACAGTAGCGAAATCACAGTGATCGCAATGGTAATCGTTATGTGGGTGTACCAGTCCGTTCCTTTCCTTGTAATCTTTGAGGTTGACAGTACTACCGCCATGGTCCTGCTCAAGTGAATCGCTACCGAAGAAGCTCAACAATTGGATACAGATACCCTTGAGTGTATAGGCTGAAGTCCAACCTTCGTCGGTATTCAGAATGGTAGCACAGATGTAGCCGCCGAAGACATTGGGATGGTTAATGGTTGATTGGATGGAGATTTTGGGAGCACTCAGAGGATAACGACGGCCGAAGTCGACTTTGAGATGTAGTGGAGCGTAGCCGTCAGGGGTAAGGATGAGGCAAGCCTTGTTCACATCGTTGTCGTGAGGAATGTAACGGATATTTGGGTAAGGCTTTTGCTGGATTTCGGCGATGTCTTGGAGAAGTCTCTTATCAAGAGCTGCATAGTACGGGGCTGACTTCTCAAGAGCAGCGTTGTATGAGGCCGTCACATCAAAAGTAGCGTTGTGTGAGGCCGCCATGTTGAGATGAGGTTATTGAATGAAGGAACGTGATGATATCTCTGTATAGGGTTGAGAAAGAGTGTGATGAGATAGGGAAAGAATGGCTGTAGTAAGAGATGTTTGATGCACTACTTGTGGGCTGATTTGCAAACTGCAAGACGCTTGAAGAAGGAAACAGAATGTTGTAACAAAGGCGAGATATAAGTACTAGCACCTGCCGGGCACATGGTTTGGATTGTGCCTCATTGATTTTGCAATTAGGCAACAATGGGTCACACTTGAGGCGTGAGTCACAGGCGGAATCATCGTGGATAGTATTGATTTCGAGATCATACCATGTGATAGGAGGAATTACCTACCGGTGAGAGCTGTGCCACGATCGGATTTCACTATTCATTGGTGGAGGAAATGAGTAGGTAGTTAGTCAAATAAGTGTGCGGCTGTGCAATCCTTATAGCGGTAAAATGTTCATATCCACGTCCACCGTGACTGAAGCTGGTTGATCATTCTTTCAGGAACGAAAGAGAGCAGTCCAAACCGTTTCTCAGGTCTCGTTCAAGCTGCTGATTGAAACTTTCATATTTGTTTGCTATTCATTAGTTGGGTTTGAATCTCACAAGCACAGCAAGAGGAAACACAACAGAAGTTCTGGAGTCAAGAGAAGCTTGGGAATTCGGCAAGTTAGCCGGATAACACGTGACACTGCGAGAGAATGGCAGGTCATCCGAAAGTAGGTATCCTTCCATCTCAACTTTCCCATGAATATCGACAGAAGAATAGAGCGTTACTTCTGAACTCTAAAGCCCGCGTTCAATCAGCAGTCTGATTGTCTATGTCCCCAACATTATTTGCTACTCGTATTATTCACGGAGAAAGGCTAATGCAGCTGATCGGACTGATATGATTCCCTCCCGTCCCCCGTCGACCATGTCATTTGCTCAAACGTTTTCTGCTCTGATCACAGAGCAAACATGGCTGGACTATCAAATGAGACATCACGGAGCCCATAGTTAGTATGTGCCGTGCCGAGTTCATTGCATTTGCTAAAAGTCAATGCCTGTAATGTCATTGCTATGAGCTACAATATTTGAGATCAGCTCTTTTGCTGAAAACATAGTGTCGATATTTCTGATACCAGCTTCCAGTCAGGCTGACAATGCACGATCTTATTGACTCACAAACGATTCGTCCACTGAATGGCCAACAAGCATCAAGCTATATTGCTACTAGGCCAAGCAGATATCGCTTGGTAAACAAGCATAGAGATGACTGCCTCCCAAGCCCATGATCTATCATTTCTAATCCATCCTGTTTTATCGTAAAATTCGTCTATTCGTTACCAGGTTTGAAGACCATATGTGCCTGCCATCCATATAGGGGCATTCCTCTCACCTGACAGGTATCTCCCTCGTCTTCCTCTGTTCCGTAGGATGCCATATCCCATCAATATAGTCAATATCCCAAGTCTCTTTGAACCCCTGCAGAAGCTCACCCACCGCCTTCGCCGCATGACGTTCTCTGCACCGTCTATCCCAATCACCCGCTTGAATGAGGATGATGCTTGTTTCGACTAGTTCTTCTTCGGTACGTATGTCTTCGACTAGTTCTCGCACGGACTTCAGACGTCGTGTGGCGGTTAGGATGTGTTGTCGATGCTCTATTAAGGTGTCTATCAGGGCGTGTAGAGTGGACAGGAAGTCGTGGGTGCTGTGGGCGAAAGATTGTAGAGCTATCAGCAGGTTTGAGGGCGTTGATGGTGGTGGAGAAGTGGGTAAGAATGGTAGTGTTTGTATTAGAGATTCGATTTCTGCGATTATGAGATCTATTGTTTCGGGCGGAAGATCGAAGATACCGGAGAATGCGCCTGTGTTCGTGACAGGATGTGAAGTAATGAGTATCTCCCGGCCTTGGTATGTCCTGTGCGTTGAGAGTGAGGTGTATGCCGTTGCCAATCTTGATATGGTATTCTCAATTTCAGCCTGAGCTCCGAGATTATCTCTTAAAGCAGCGGCTGTCCTCGGTATTACACCGCCTGACTCTGACAGGGTATCGGCGTTGGATGTTATCCTTGTGATCTCTTCAAGGTCGTGCATTTTCCTTTGTAGTGATGGCGCGATCTTATCGAATGCTTCATCGTCTGAGGAAGGACCATAATCTGAGCCATCGTAGAGGGACTCTGTCTTGAAATGGGTTCCCATGCTGGCCCATTGTTTCGATGGACTTGGAGGCTTCTCAGGAAGTTCGAGGAAATCACGACTTGTTGTTGGGCTTCTGGGTGTCATTTGGTTCTTGTATTCATGCGGGACGAATATTTCGGTCGGACTGTGAAGAACTCCGTCTGGATCACCCTCTTGGAGGCCATCGAGGAAGACACTGTCAGTCTCATCCATGTCAGGATCCCATGCTTCTTCCAATTCGTCTGCCAAATTCCCGAAGCCAGAATTACTCGTCAGGCCAGCACTGATGTTACTACCTATGCTCAGGCGAGATGAGGAAGGTCTCTTGGATCGGGAGGATGGGGGTCGAGGCGTAATCGGCGAGAACTGATGAAAAGAGGACTGTGAGGACTTTCTCGAATGGAAAGACATGTCCGGATTGGTGTATGAGATTGGAGAGAATGCTTCATAATTAGACTGAATGGATGGTATGCGCAAAGACCGGCGTTTGCGAGAGGGACTCGAGGGAGATGTCGGTGTCGGTGTTGAGATAGTCATAGTGGTGGTCATGATTTCATGACGCTCGACGTGTTATTCTAGACGTGTCTCTCGCGGGAATCTATCAGCATAATCATGAACACTGGCGATGGCTGACATAGATATTTACTGCGATAGAATGCGTTGTCAACAAATGCCAACAGATGAATCAGGGCAACCAGTGACGATGCATGGCCGTTTCTGAAGCCGCAGCAAGTGGATCAAGGATTCCCCAAAGTTGCTCAAATAATGCCCCGAGATCCCCTCTAGCTCGACTGTACCTGAACCTTGTTCCTGCCAAGCTTGGCCCCCAAGCTTCCTCTAACTTTTCGGTGCACGTTCATGTTCGACCAGATCATCACGAGCATCACATCGAAATCATTTTCCCCATATTATCAGGTACACGCGTATCTAGAAAACATCATCATGCCGGTAATACGACGCGTCAAGCCGTCGGATCTGTTTCATCTTAACCTTTGTAATCTTGACCCATACACGGAAAATTATGATATCAATTTCTATCTTGGATATCTCATGAAATGGCCATCTCTGTTCTTCTGCTTGGAGGAAAATGATCAGATTGTTGGCTACATCATCGGGAAGGTCGAATCTTCGCCTGAGTATCTTCGGTGAGTGCACGTCAAAGGTGAAAGCATGTTTTCTGACGAGCCAAGTGACTCACCTCATTATCTTCCCTGGCATGGTCATATCACCGCACTGACGATTGCCCCTCAGTATCGCAGACTGGGCTACGCAAGATTGCTGACCAGAGCTCTTGAAAAGGCTTGTGATCAGCAGGATGCCTGGTTTGTTGACCTTTTTGTGCGTGAATCAAATACTTCCGCCATCAAACTTTATGAATCGTTGGGCTACAGTGTGTTTCGACGTGTAGTTGACTATTACTCCGATGACGTTGGTGGATCTATGAAAGGTGAAGACGCTTTCGATATGCGCATTCCTCTTTCCAGAGACAAGCAAAAGGAGCACATTCGTGAAAATGGCAGAGATTTTCCCGTCACGGCCGAGGATGTTTTCTGAATATCCTTTTGCGCGGCCTGTCTCGAACTTGCTGTTTCTCTGTTCTATTCCCTTCCCTTGAAGGACGGTGGATAATTCAACAATTTTACCACGGGCCTCCTCTCCATCCACTGGTTTCTTTACTTTCCAAGACTCAAGTCGTCGCACCTCTTATATCCACGATGGCAGCTAACCATCCGTATCCACGTGGCCATGCACAGCTCCTGCGGTCAAATGACTGCTGATATCTACGACAGTGTGTTGGCGTATCCTCTTGACCTGAAACTTGGAGCGATGCATATCTCCATCATCGGTATCACAGTATTCCCTAATCAACCACCCTCTTGTATGTCTTCGAGTTCCCTGGTGTCACTTCATGGCGTTGCTCAGAATCAGATCTCTCGGCAATCGGATCCTCAGTGCTGAAGCGAACTATTTGTACCACCACCGTTTTCAAGGAGCACATTCTCAATTACCGTCTGTGGTAGCTCAGAGAGGATCGAGTTCTTCCGTCTGGATATCGAGTAATTTCAGGATGAATTTGCTTTGTTGAGCTGCACGGATTTAGGTTGTGATCTTGATCGAGCCTCCTGCAAACTTGACTGAGTCAACACCTAAGCCATGAGACACAACACCTCGTTTCTGATCCGAGTTCTTGGTCGGCTTACGAAGCGATGACAGAAGCCGCTGCAGTCGCGCTCTCCACTTGATGAGCGAACTGAGTGAACATTGAAACACGTCAGCCGCGACTGCACACCGTTACTGCACCATTCCAAATCCGAAAGAAGTCTGACTGAGGAACACGGTCAGTCAAGGTAATCGCGTCACTGACTCTGTCGTTGGCGATCCAGCCTGAACCGAGTCTCGCACGTGAGGGTTTGACAAACGCATCACAAGCATTTGCAGATATATGCGAGATCAATTACTCTCCAGCTCTTGCAACACTTCTTATCCGCAACTCACAATCTGATCAAAACTTCCAGACAGTCAGACCTAAGTTCGACGGAGAGTCTACGCCCACTTCAACTCCTATTCTAGCAGAACTCTACCACATACTTTTGTCATACTCGACAGTATCTTCTCATCGTTACCTCCAACAAGCCTCCGACGGTCACGCTCTCCCAAAGGTGTACTGACAAGATGAAGGTCTATGAGCTAGCCATTGTTGTCATGTCAACCCTCACGTGTGCGTGCTCAAAGTTATCCTGACTTATCAGTGGAGCAGAAGCTGACCAATACATAGTTACATTTGCCTACCCTACGAAGGAAGTCGGAACTTCGATCGCTGCTCGAGCTGGAACTCAAGGCAATCGATGTGTCGTCGAGCACGCATTCTGTACAAGAAATAGAGATTGTTGCTCCAAGATGTGTGTCTGGACTTTGATGGGATACGTTTGCGCTAGCATGGATGGCGAGTATTCTGGCAAGGCAGTCGAGTAACGAACTGGTAGCGATGGAAGATTGCAAGAACTTGTTCTGAGTCCTAGAT
>JABUBK010000406.1_pt1 | contig 10473 bp, 11 predicted proteins | sample 7332671 | NCBI WGS metagenome assembly JABUBK01 (sample SAMN07256342, study PRJNA390944) | subsurface metagenome | isolation source: Methane hydrate marine sediment | place: Pacific Ocean: Eastern North Pacific, ODP site 1244 | collected 2002
ACAGTTGGACGAACTTTTGGGTGAAGGACAAAAGGCGCGCAACAGAAAATCTCGGTGCAGCCGAGCGTTGATCTTTGACGGTGCTGGTAATGCGGTCAAAACCGTCATGGATGATTACTTGTTCCAAGCAGCCCATCACGTGTCCATGTTAGGACGCGTGATGGGCTGCTTGGAACAAGTAATCATCCATGACGGTTTTGGCCGCCCCATCTATTTACGAACCTTTTCCGGCAATGCCGATCTTAACCACCATGCCTTGCAGACAATGGCACAGTTGGACGAACTTTTAGATGAAGGACAAAAGGCGCGCAGCAGAAAATCTCGCTGCAGCCGAGCGTTGATCTTTGACGGTGCTGGTAATGCGGTCAAAACACTTAGAGCTTTTTCACAATCGCCGTACCATTACATCACCATATTAGATACGAATCAGATTCATGATCGTAAATTCAAGCATCTATTGGAGCCTGAGCGTTACCACTATGGTGATGCGATGCTAACGGATTGTCGAATTGAGCTGATCGACTCAACGGATCCTGGTTATATTTACGAGAGTCGTGCGGTTAAAATCCAATGGGATAACGGGAAAGAAAGCTGTCTGGTAACCAGCATTGCGCAGAGCATTTTTAATGCCTCGGAAGTTGTTAAAGCCTATTTTGATCGTTGGCCCAATGGTGAAAAGCAATTTGCCATGATGAAGGCTGGTTTGTGCTTTCAACAGATTGTCGGCTATGGGAAAAAGCAGGTGGCAGATGAGAGCATGTTAGCCCGGATTAGGAAACTTGAGAAAGATCTTGAGCAGCTGCGGGATCAATTGCAAATTCCACTTTCGCAAATCAGCGCAAAGGAACAACAAATTCAGCCGTTGTTTATTGAAGAACGTCGGTTGAAAGAAAAAAGCAAAATTAAGGATGGTAAACGAATCGAATCAGGTCGGAACCGTGAAGCTCTTAAGGCGTGTCAACGTAGCATCCGAAAAATCCAACTTGAAATTAAAAAGATAGAGGAGTCTTTTAATAAAAAGTTTGATGTTTTACGAAAGAAGAGTAAAGAATTTGCACGTATCCAAAACAAACATGAAGTTTATCATGTCGATGTCGAACTGGATCAATTGCTTACGAGTTTCCGTTTGACGCTCGCTAATCTTCTGGCTTTTTTAGCAAAAGTGATTCTTGAGGATACGCCCTTAGAAATGAATACGATGATTCAATCAATCTTGTTTTTGCCTGGAAGAATCGAGCATCTTCCCGGCCGTCGCAAAGTCTATGTTAACAGTAACAAAAAGGACCCTCGGTTCATGGTAAATCTAGCAAAGGGACTTTCAAAGCTAAACACTTTCAAGATCCGACATCCAAGCGGTGCAATTTATGAGTTCGAGTTGAACTAGATCGCATTTAAATTATTCTTATTTAATAGTAGCCGATAGTCATGTATTACACCAATAAACTTCGTGGCAGAGAAAAGGAGAAAGGCATAAAGACCAAGATGAGAGTGAAATTGGCTGCTAAATTGCTTATTATCGCTTGGACCTTGATGAAGAAAAAGGAGCGATTTAGCCCTGATTATCTAAAGATAGATTAAAAAGCTTTTTCATTTTCGGCGAGAGAGCCCGTTTAAGTGCGTTGAGGCTATATAATGACCTCGGGCGGGACAATACAGGGCCTCTCGCTGAACCCCAAAACCTGGATAAGGGATGATTGGTGGCTGCCTTAGTGTAGCATACCGGATAATGGTAACGATGAGGTGAAGGGTTCGTTTGTAGCGAGAGACTCGCCGAATAAAGGCCCATCAATGGGTGAAGGAGAGGTATACCCAAAATAAGCCATAACTTTATATCTTATTGATATTACAGCAATTATAGCTTATTTATTTTTTACTTGACAGGGGTAATATAGGATGTCCCCCATTAAAAAACAAAACTTATAATCTTATGAACGTCCCCCATTACGTCCCACCTGAGTGAAAATATCGATAAGGGAAAAATCCTTCTTGACAAGTATCAGGAGTTGAAGTTAGAGTTGTCAATAAACTAAAAACAAAAGAACGTCCCCCATTCTACAAACCCCGACATATGGGAAAAAATGATATAAGTTACCTTAGTTGCCAACGTCCCTCATTGCAGGATATCGACGAAAACCGACAATGCAAAAGGAAGAAAAGTACCAACGTCCCCCATTACTCCACTCCATTACTTTGCGCCTGGTCCAGCACAACAAATCAAAAGATGGAATCATTAAAAAAACCAAGAAAGATAGAAATGGGAAAAACCGCTTTGGATTTATCTCCTTTTGAGTGGAAGCGGTACCATCCCTTCACGACAGGTGGCAGGCGGAATTCCTTGCTCTTAACCCGTGGGCAGGATAGAGCACGGAATGTGGCAGGGCGCATTGCGCAGGAGCTTGTCAAACGCTTTGGCGCGCATAGAGTTGTGCTTTTTGGTTCTGCAGCTCGAGGAGATATCCATAAGAATTCTGATATTGATTTGGCAGTCTGGGGCATTTTGCCAAAAGATTTCTATCGAGCTGTCGCATTTGCCAGTGGATACAGTAAGGAGTGGAAGGTCGACCTGGTAGATGCGGAGGATTGCCGCAAGGCCTTTCGACGTTCCATATTGAAGGATGGAGTTAAATTATGAGTAAGATTGGAGCAGTACTATCCGGACGCATTCGTGATGAGCTATCGGAGTTGGTCAGAGTGGTGGATCGGGCTGAACAAGGATGGAAAAAAGCGAAATCACAGCACGATGACTATTATTTAGACGGTGTTGCATTGAATGTGCATAGCTTTTATTCCGGTTTGGAACATATATTTGAGAAAAGAGCCTCATTGGTGGATGAGAGCGTTCCGACCGGTTTAAATTGGCATCAGGAGCTGATCAGACAGATGAGCATAGAAGTTTCTGGTGTTCGTCCAGCGGTTATTTCAGCAGAACTGCGCATAGCATTGGAAGAATACCGGGGATTTCGGCATATTGTGGGTAACGTATACACATATCAGCTTAATCCGGAAAAACTGGAACAGCTCATTTCAATGCTGAGAGAGACATTATCGAGGACGGAGAGAGAACTTTTGGCGTTTGCAAAATTTCTAGAAAGTACAGAATAAATAGTGGCAACATCCCCCATTACAAGGGCGTCCACCAGATCAATATAAGTTACATAAATTACCAACGTCCCCCATTAAAAGCAACGACCACGATGGCCTTCTTAAATGGTGATTGGCGAGATTTTGAATCCACGCCCGCTTTAAAAGAGACCCTGGATAATTCCATAACCATATTTGATTACCACAGGCTTTTATCTAAGGCAGGGTGGAAAGTCACCCATCGAATAGAGTGCCCCCCCCTGCCCAGTTGAACCGGGTTCCCTTCCAGGGTGTTCAACCGGGGTGTCCTCTGAACGTCTAAGCGGAAACCAGGTACAGAAAATGCAGGACAAACGTATTTTAGGTACTATTGGAAGGACTTTGCTAATCGCGAAAAGAGCATAATGAAGCCGTGCCCGTCGTAGCGTAGCGGACTTGTCCGCCGTCTTTGTGGCGTAGATCCCGCTATCGGGGCCCCGTTGAATCCCTATGGGCTATTTAACTGGGGCCCGCTCCCTGTCCCGCCTGCCCTGCCTGCCCCGTAGCTCCGGAAGATGGTACTGGGGTTAAATACGATTTCGCTTTTATTTAACTGGTATGACAATAACAACGAACTAAGATATAAGTTAATTAGTTAAGAACGTCCCTCATTATAAACAATGACTGGGATGATTATTGGGATAGCCTTTACAAAAAAGCTGCTTAAATAACTATATCAACAGTTTTAATTGCACCCCAGGAAGATTTTCCACTTGCATTTTTATTCTCTAAGCTGTAATTAATATAAATAAAAAACAAAGGGGATTTTAAGATGGTTATGGAAAGGAGAAAAACTAAGTCTACCACCAATGCTATTAAAATTATAGAGCATATAGAATCTCAATTATTCAACTTAAAAAATGCCTTAAAGGAGTCTCAGCTGATTGCAAATGGATTGAAAGAGGGCGCCCGATCTGTCCGCGAATATGAATTTTGCGGTATGTGGAAAGATAGGGAAGATATGGAAGGCTTATCTAGTGCCGAATGGTTAGCAAAACTCAGAAGAGAGCAATGGGGTAGAATATAATAGGCATGATACTTTTAGATTCTACTGTTTTAATAGATCTTTCACGAGGAAATGAAGATGCTATAAATTTTATAGATACATTGAGAAAGGATAATCAAGAAACAGCAGTCTCAATAATTTCCTCAATGGAGATAATTATAGGTTGCCGTGATAAAAGCGAGGTCAATAAAACTTTAAAATTCCTTGAAGACTATACGGTTATTGATATTTCCGTTCCAATTTCTAAGAAGGCTTATCAATTAGTTATAAAATATAGCAAAAGTCATGGCTTAGTTATTCCAGATGCTTTTATTGCTGCTACAGCTTTGGAAGGCGCCTTAACACTGGCAACAAGCAACGTACGGCATTTTGATATCATAGAAGGATTAGGGGTTCAAAAACCTTACTGAATTTATTTAATCCATTTAATTTCACTTTACACACTGAAACGAAACAACATCGTACTGGGGTTAATCCTGCTTGCCCCGTGAAATTCACATTAGTGACAGCTTGCCAAGTTAAATTCATGTCAATGACAGCGAAACGTATTTAACAATGGCGCAGCGTATTTCACTGGGGTAGCTCCGGCAGATCGTACTGGGGTAGGTCCGGAAGATGGTACTGGGGTTAAATACGATTTCGCTTTTATTTGACTGGTATGACAATAACAACGAACTAAGATATAAGTTAATTAGTTAAGAACGTCCCTCATTAATTCCAAAAGGTGGCAAAGGAGACCATAGTAATATCAAAATGCCAAATGGTTTAATAATAACAATCCCACAGAGTGGTGAAGTGAAAATCGGGCTTTTGAAGAGTGCCATTAAGAAAGCAGGCTTGACCGAGGAAGAATTCTTGAAACTGATTTGAATAAGGTAGCGTGGGTATGCACTTAACTCCAGTAGCTACTATATATTGTGGTCATAGTCTCCATCGATAGGATCGAGGTTAAGGTTTTCTGTTCCCTCAAGGAATGGCACGGCTGGTCCCTTGAGAGTATAGCCAGGTGCTGGGTCAACCATCATGGCTTGCTGTACCAGGCGGTAGAACAATTTACCACGTGATGCGGAAGTACGGCGATTGAAACGGAATGTAAACTCATCAAGGTAGTACACCAGATGCGATGGCCGTACAGCCCCCTGATAGGTGCCCAAGAGCCAGCGTTTCAATAGCGCAGCAATAAGATGCGCAAGCTTTAATTCATTCGAAGGTATCACAACATGTCCAAAACCGCTATCAGCCAAGGCACTATATCCCGCCCAGTCGTCAGTGCGGATTGTACTACCCAACTGAGCGATTCCCTGCACGAATGGCGTCAGGCTAGTGCCCGACGCGTCCTCCAAGTGCCCCAAACGAATACGCCCAATCCCCTCCTCGCCCTTATCTTCGATAGCAATGCCAACCAGCGCTTTCCCGGCAGCGCCACGGCCGGGTTTACCAGTCTTCTTGCCGCCAACGTAAGTCTCATCGACTTCGACGAGCCCACTCAACCGATCCCGTCCAGGCCGTACCATCGCTCGGCGCAGTTTATGGAGCCACTGCCAAGCCGTATGATAGCTACCAAGGTTCAGAACCCGTTTAAGCCCAAGAGCATTGGCTCCATACTTCTGCCCTGTGATATGCCACATAGCCCGAAACCAGAGACGCAACGGTTTGCGAATTCGATGAAGGACCGTTCCGGCGGTCACCGAGGTCTGCACCCCGCATTGGGAGCAGTTAAACAGACCGCGAGCCGTTCGCCAGGCATCTCCAGCTCCGCAATGGGGACAAATAAAGCCTTTGGGCCACCGCAGTTCCCGCAGATAGTCGACACATCCAGCCTCAGTACTGAACCGTTCCTCGAATTCCAGCAATGTCCGTGGGTAATCTTCCTCCATGACGAGAAATACTACATCTTGTGGCTACTGGAGTCAAGTGCATACCCACGTAAGGTAGATTAATAATGGAATATACAGTAATTATGCATCCTGCAGAGGAGGGTGGATATTGGGCAGAGATCCCTGCCTTGCCTGGGTGTTATTCTCAAGGGGAGACGTTAGAAGAGGTTATGGGGAATGTCAAAGAGGCTGTGGAGTCACATGTTGATGCTTTGAAAGAAGATAACCAAGCAGTTCCTGTTGAGAGAGGTTTAATGATCGGAAAGGTGGAAGTTCTGGCAGCATAACAAACGTATTGCCGGTTATCCTAACGAACACTGAGAAAGAAAAAATCCAGCCTTGTTAAATGAACCACCATATTTAACCGGGGCACTCTGCGCCACAATCGACCGTCAGCCAATCAAATCGATAAGATCGTAAATCGTTTTGGAACCAACGTCCCCCATTCACTTACTTTGCACTGGGCTTTGGGCTCCGCCGAAGGCGGATTGCTTTTTCTGCCTTTCTTCAGGAAAGGGAGAAAGCAAGATAAAAAAATCTGGTAAATCCAGTAAATCCTGTCTAAAGAATCATGCCCCGCCAACCCAGACTTGATACCCCCGGCCTCTTGCAACATGTCATGCCTGCCCGGTGAAATTCACAAAGTGACAGCGCTAGCGTATTTCACTGGGGCCCGTGGGATTGAACGCCGTAAAATCTTCAAGGACAACAAAGATCGCAAATCGTTCCTGGGCCGCCTGGCTCTAATTTTAGAAGAGACCCAAACCCAATGTTTCGCTTGGGCGCTCATCCCGAACCATTTTCACCTCTTAATGCGTACAGGCCCGACTCCTCTGAGCAAAGTCATGCGTCGCCTCATGACCGGCTATGCGGTTACATTAAATAAACGTCATAAACGGATTGGACACCTCTTTCAGAACCGCTACAAGTCCATTGCCTGTGAAGAAGATCCTTATCTATTGGAACTCATTCGATACATCCATCTCAACCCTTTGCGAGCAGGTGTCATAAAAGATCTTAAGGAATTGGACAAATATCCTTGGTGTGGCCACAGCGCCATCCTCGGCCGCCACAAAAACCCTCTAATACCTAACTTAGCCAAGGTACGGGCTTTCTCGCGAAGCGATTCTGCTTTCAACTTTTCTTCCGGAAAAGTTGAAAAGAAGAAGAAGAATCGCGAAAATCCTGTTGATCCTGTAAAAAATAATAAGAAGTCCTTGGCAGAAAAAACCATTGAAGATGTTCTCCTTTTCTTTAGCAGCAAGACGGGAGAGGCTCGTAGAAAATATAGAGAATTTGTAAAAAATGGTGTGGATCAGGGGAGTCGTCCTGAACTCCAAGGGGGTGGATTAATAAGGAGCGCTGGAGGGAAAAAATCTGATCTATTAGGGCGAAAGAAGGAAGAACGGGAGAAGGGAGATGAAAGAATATTGGGGAGTGGGGATTTCGTAACTGGAATTTTGAAAACGGCAGGGGAGTCTTTTGAAATGCAGTCAGAGGAAAAATTATCTCTGGACCTGATAATAAATACTGTAATAAAGCATATGGGAGTGACTGTGGTGGATCTGAAATCTTCAAGTCGAAAAAGGAAGGTTGTGCATGCTCGATCTATTGTAACTTATGCAGCGGTGAGGGGCTCAGGGTATAAGGGGTGTGAGGTGGCTGAGGTTTTATCGTTGAGTCGTCCTACTATTAGTGCCTGTGTTGAAAAAGGAAAAATTTTTCTTGACAACAACAAGGCGCTGAGATTAGAGTTATCAATAACCTAATTATCAAACAACGTCCCCCATTACGACAGCCCTCAGCCGTTAGCCCTCAGTCCTAATATGGGTGGAGGGATCTTTCAGATTGCCACAGGCAAGGAGCATACAGTAAATGAGGTTACACAAATTATCAAAACGCAACTTAAGAAGAACTAGGCTATCTCCATGCAGTTCAAGTATGGCCAACCAAGAGTGGGCGATGTGAAAAGGAATTTTTCAGACACCTCTAAGGCTTTTGAGAGGCTCGGATGGCGAGCAGACGTCGAATTGAGCGAGGGATTAAGAAAAACCATTGAATGGTTTCTGGATAAGGCCTCCTAGTGACCGGAATTCCTACCGCGACCCATTAATGATTTCTTCATACAATGCTAAGAGCTTTAAGTAAAGAAGAAGAATTGCAACTACGCCGAGAGGGGTTTACAAGATTAAAACCGGGTTCATTATTTGATCTTGGACAGGAGAGATTTTTCATAGCAGTAAAAAATATGGATCGAAAGGTATGGGAAGTAGTTGAGTTAACCCAGGAGAACAAAGAAAGAATTGTCACAGGGCAACCATGTGAACATTCAAACCTTCACTTCGATGAAATGAACTGTCTTAACATCAAAGGATAAGGTGGAAAATACGTTCGCTTCAGGCAAGGGGCTTGGGATAGAGATCGAAATAAAGTAAATATGAAAGAACGTCCCTTATCAAATAGTCAAATAGTCATGCCTAACCCCATTCAAACAGAAATGCAAAAAATGCTGGAAGGCGCAGGAAGAATAAGAATACAGTTGGTGTAGGAAGAAAAGGTCTCAAGGTGAAGGGGTCTGACCTCTAACTGGAGAGAGGATGGAAGTCAATGTTTCTGATTTAACCTGGGAATCCTCTGTTTACCCAAGAGGAGGAAAAAGCGAGAAAACACTTGAGGCTTATGTCGAGGCCCTTACCATAGGCGCACAGTTTCCACCAATCAAGATTCAAAGGGTCTTTAACTATGCAGATGGCAATGAAACAACCGAAGCGACCCTAATTCTGGATGGCATTCACCGCTGGTTTGCGTTTAAGGAAATAGGAATCAACAAGATTGCGGCTGTTGAATGGAAGGACAAGCCCCTTGATTACGAAAAAAACAAAGTGGCACTTCTCCTTGAATCGGCAGAATGTAACATCAGCCATGGAGACCGATTAACCGCAAGCGATAAAAAGCGGATCACCCGTGATATTGCGTCAACAGACCCGGAATGTAAGTGGACAGAATCGGCCCTGGCGGAAAAACTCGGGGTTACCCGCCAAACTGTCAATACCTGGATCTCGGATATCCGCGCACGGCAGAAAGCAAGCCGAAACACCGTTATCCTCCGGCTGAGCCGCCTTGGATGGCCTCAGGAAAAGATCGCGGAAGTGGTGGGTTTAAGCCGAAACAGGGCATCGGAAATTGTCGGAAATGCCAATTTTGGCGAAATCGACACTTTGCTCTCTCAAGGCCATGACATGGATTACATAGCCAGGCATTATAACATGGATCTTCCACTTGTCTGGACCTTATGTTTAGAAGGAAAAACTGACCAGGAAAAGTTTAAAGAGCTTGGCTGGGGGCTGCGCACCTGGGACCAATGGAATTTTAATGAATGTTACCCCGTGAAATTCATGTAAATGACAAGCAAAGCGTATTTCACTGGGGCGATGAACGCTTCGGGGATGATTGGCCCGGGAGGATACCCGCTCAACTGGTGGCGCATGCATTGTTTTATCTCACAAAACCTGGGGATTTTGTTCTTGATCCCATGGCAGGCGGCGCCGTTGTCTCTGATGTGTGTCTTGTTTTTGAACGAAAATGCCAATCTTTTGATCTTGTAACACTGGATAATCGACCAGAAATCCAATATCATTATTGGGATAGCCACGATATGTCTTGGCCTACAACAAAAAAGCCGGATCTGATATTTTTTGATCCGCCCTATTACACCAAAAAAGAGAAGGAATACGAGAAAAAAGCAGCTGCGGAAATCCCCTCCATATCATCCTATACAAAGGAGGAGTATGAGAGGTTTCTTGAAGGCTTCTTCCTGCTGGCCCACCAAAACGTCAAAGGAACGACCAGGATGGCCTTTTTAAATGCTGATTGGCGGGATTTCCAATCCACACCAGTTTTAAAGGAAAATGCTGACAGTTCGATCACCATATTTGATTATCACAGACTTTTATCTAAGGCAGGATGGAAAGTAACCCATCGAATAGAGTGTCCTTTATCATCTGAACGCCTGAGCGGAAAGCAGGTACAGAGGATGCAGGACAAACGTATTTTAGGAACAGTTGGAAGAACCCTGCTAATCGCAAAAAGATCATAATGAACCAGTGCCCGGTCCCCGGTGACTATAATGACACTTGGAAAGCGGATATCTGCGATAAGGTCAGAAGGTAACAACGTCCCCCATTACAAATAGACCAGATCAACCAAATGGACCAGACAAACCAAACAAACGAAACAGACCAAATAACGCAGTTAGATAGCAACGTCCCCCATTAAAAAACAAAACTTATAATCTTATGAACGTCCCCCATTAACATTAGTCGGGTAAACGCAGGCCGCGGTGCAGCGCGGGGGCACCAACGTCCCCCATTCCTCTGAGGTTTAAAAGTAGGGCAACCTAACATAAGCCGGGCAGTGGAAAAAGGACGTAGGCTTATATCAGAAGAGAAAAATATAAAAGAGAATGTTCTA